>JGI20214J51650_10002727_pt1 | contig 11111 bp, 5 predicted proteins | sample WetSurMetagenome_FD_51650 | JGI IMG/M metagenome (IMG submission 51650)
CCTGTAGGTCACAACGAAGCACTAGCCACTAACCGGCGCCCACTGCTCGCTGAAAAACACTTCCTTGGCTTTCGGGTCCAGCAACCGCCACAGGAGCATCTGTTTGCGCAGGGCCTTGATGAAGTTCTTATTGGCCCGAGTCCAGGCCGAGCGCTCTCCGGAAAGCCTCGTCATCAGCAAGCCGATCTCAAGGTAGCCCGGATCGTCAAGTGACTGGCAGCAGTGAAGCTGCAGGTGTTGCTTGATTCCAAAATCAAAAGGCGCCAGCCACGTGTTCATCCTGATCAGAGGGCACAAAGGGGCGGGTATCTGACCGGGTTTGACATCGGGGACCTGCATGTCGAAATCGACCTCGTCGACGATGAACGTCCCCTGCGCGGCATCCTGATAAGACCTGAAAAAGGTGTAGAGGAACCTCATTACTCCCTCTTCCTCTTCATATTTCAAAAGAAAGGGAAGGTTCATGGAAATAACGTCCCCGTCAGCCTCGGGAAGGGACCATGAGCGGTTTACGTCCGGCATGGCGATTTCGGCTGCCAGGCGGGCTGGGTAGAGGGCTGCCAGGAAAACCACCGAGAACACCAGGAACATGCAGGCGACACTTGCCATGGACGAATAGTTGAAGGTCAACTGCGAAAAGAGCGCGGTGTGTCCCAGGAATTTCGCACTCAACTGGGCCAGGATATACCCAATCACGGTGGCAATCGCTGCCATCGAGAGTGCCTCAACGATAAAGAGAAAGCCTACGTGAACGGGAGCAAGGCCCACCGAAGTGTAAGTCCCGATTTCCCTCTGCCGTTCATGGACGTGGCCGATCATGGTATTCAAGGTGATGAAAATCACGATCAGAATAGGCACCAATAGATTGGCCACCCCTTGATAGCGCACGGTCGTGCTGGCGTTGTGATACCAGACCCCGTTTTCCCCGACGAACAGGGGAAAAGCCAGCCAGGACGAAAGCTGGCCAGCAATGTTGAGGGGGCTTTCCCCCTTTCCGGGGATGATGGCAATCGCCTTCAACGAGCCACCGTAATCGATGACCTTCCTGAAGGGGAGTATGACGGTGGCCTCGGCACTGGCGTAGCGGAACCGCTCCGTTTTGGGGAGCACCTCTTCCCCCGACTGCATGGCTTCGATTTCTACTTCCGACAGTTCTTCGCTCTGACTCATTTCGAGATAAGCAGGGGTGATGGGGTTTTGATCCAGGTCTTTCAAAGATTGCAGGAGGGTTTCATCAAAATAGCCTACCACCTTGAACGATGTACCCAGAAGCTGCAGATGGGCATCCCGGTCCCGCTCCGGGTCCAGTCCCAGTTGCCTGGCCGTGGCAAGAGAAATCAGGATGGCTTCCTCTTCGCCCGTCTGGAACCAGCGGCCATGTTTCACCATCTTGAGGAAATAATCGGGAACCTCTGGTCCCAATCCCAAAATCCCTTCAACAGGAGCATGGTTCCGGTCTACAAAAACCCTGGCGATGGTGCGCTCCGCACTGCTTCGAGGGTCTATCCAGGCTCGGGGCCAGATGGCCGCCTCCCCGCCGAATCTTGTCTTCATATATTCCAGGGTCACCGGTGTCAGGGGCAGGCGGTACTGATGCCGCAGGAGCACCCCTTCATAGCCGGCGGAGTCGGCGATCCGGGTATCGGTGGTACGGTGCAGGCTCTTCACGTTGGTGAAGGACATCACTGTGAAAGTGAGAATAATCAGCGTGACACAGGTGAGGCCGGTCCTGAGCTTGCGCCGGTTGAGGTTGGATACGCCGATCGCAAATCCCGCTCCAAAAGCCTTCATCTTGCTGGCCTGGGGTGTTCCATGCTGGGCGCGACGCTGTTCATTGGCCATCTCCTCCTCAAACCGCACGAAAATGATCCATGATACGAGAAGGGATAACCCTACAATGAAGAAGGCGAGGATTACCACCATCGGGCTGTAGGTGAGCTGGAAAGCAGGGTGCAATCCCCGAATGGTGAGAATAGTCGTCACCAGGATCAGGAGAAAAGCCACGAGTTGCTGGTAAATGCTGCGAAAGCAGAAGAGATAGCGTTCCATGCAGTAGGCGAAGGGCACGAAAAGGGCGATAAAGAACATGACCCCGGTCAGAACATCCCGTTGGATGCTCTCAATTTCGGTGTAAATCGTGTCCAGTCTTGCCCATGCCGAAATGACGCCGTCCCAGAACTGTCCATATTGATTCTTGATCAGATCACTTTGGGACTCATTGATGGCCTCCACCGAAGATCGATAGAGTGCTTCCAGATACCAATTCATGATGCCGTGCTGAAACAGGTTGCCAAGGCGCTCTCCGTCAAGGTTTTTAAGGTCCTTCGCGGCTTGGTAGGGCGCGATGAGAATGGTAGCTGGATCGCCGATCAGAAAACCTTTTCCTGTGGTGCTGTCGGGGGAATTGTTCAGGAGCAGTAATTCTCTGCGGAGAAGGGACTCCGCCATAATCAGCTTAAACCGGGTGTTCTTCTCGAGGAAGATGGAAATGGCCATGGTATCCCGCCCATCCACGCGGCTGTACCAGTAGCGAAGGGGGGTGGCTTCCGTGGCGGAATCAAGCAGGGAGGGTTTGGTGAGATAGTTGAAATTCTGCGGATTGAAGACGTTAAAAATATCGGTTTGCAGACAATGGAACATGACCAGTGAGGTCGTCGCCAGATCGGTTTTCACCTTGATCCGGTAATTGACCTTTCGGGTTTGCACTTTATCTGCCGTCCAGCCAACCCTGCCGGTTTCCGGATCCAGGCCGTAGGGTTCCAGGATGAGTTTCTCAAGAGACACCCTCCGGTTCGCCAGGCCCGGCATGAAGAAGGTGCCGTCCTGATAGACCATCGTTCGAAAAATGCTGTTGCCCTGGATGACGGAAATGATCGTCCCCGGGGCTGGTTGGTCCGGGAACAACTCCCCCTGGCGAACGAACATGGCTTGCCCTTCCAGGCTCGCCAGACCGGCTATTCCGGCCTCAATGCCCAGTTGCAGCGAAGGATGGGAAAAAAGCCGAGAGAGGAGGGGGGGAAGAAACCCGAATAAAGAGGTGATAGTCGTCTTGTCCATACGGTCGATGGTGTCATGAGGAGTCGACCAACGCGAGCGATCATCATCCAGAGTCATCAGGGAGACAGCCGGGAGACCGGCCAGCAGTCCGGTATCGGAACCGAGGGAACAGCCCGCCGGGATCTTGCTGAATCCGCCCTCAACGATGCCTCCCTTGGCCGCTTCTCCGAGCATATTGGGCAGGTTCTCATCGCCGGCAACCTTCGCGGCCACCTGACCCAGCATCGTGTTCAGGCGGCTGGCCCGCACCATCCGTCTCACGTTCTCACGAAGGGGATAGGTCTCCCCCATTTCCGCCAAACCCAAATAAGGGGAATGGGAAGAAAGATAGAGACTCAGGTAGAGTATCGGAGTGTATTCGTCCACCTGGTTTCTCAGGATTTCGCTGGTCTTGATGGCCTGGTGCCGGAGCTTCAATTCCTTTTGCCTGGCTTTGAGGCTGGATCTCGCGGTCTTCAGAAGATCCATGGCCAGGGGTCGCTGCTCGGGTGTCAATTCCTGCAGGTCGGTGATCCAGGAAAGGTGCCGATAGGGTTTGGGGTCCTCAATGCCGGAGGATTCTCCCACATTGAGATAGGCTTTCTGGTACTGGGTCTCCCGGATGAGAGCATCGGCTTTATCCTTCGCTCTCTCCAACAGGATCTGCAGGACCATCTCCCGATCTTTCGGGTCTGTTACCGCAAGAGGATCTTCCATTTGAAGCAGCTCGAGCTGCCGGCCAATGCGCTGTCTTTGCTCCTGCAGTTGTTTGGATTCCTTCCGCAGAAGCTTTTTCCTGGCCGTCACCGACCAGATGAACTGCCTCATTCCGGCAAAACTCTGCCCGTTTCCGGCAGTGGCCAGGAAGAGGACGCTTCGTTCGGGAGGGGCGCCGGCCAACTTCCGCGCCACGGCAAGGAGCATGGCGATGGAAGTGGATTCATCGGCGCCGGGGGCGAGCCCCGGGATATTGGAAGAAGCATCGTAGAAGGCTTCAAGAACGATCAATTCGGCTTTGAGCTGCGGGTTCTTTCCCGGCAGAAAGCCGTAGCAGTTGCGGACCATGGTATTCCGCCACCTGGTTTGGGAGCCGACGGTCACTTCCGAAGCCTTTCGGAGAGCAAGTTCCTTTAGTCTCGTCCCGGTTTCCGGAGTTGCCCAAAATCGAGGAAAGGCGACGGGCGTGGGGATGTTTTTCTGCTCGAATTCGCCTCTGATAACGTTCGGGTCGCCAAGAAAGATGAGAGCGGAAGCTCCCAGCATGGCCGCATTGGTCCAATTGTCCCAGGAGGACATCTCCATGAGGACAATGCTTCCTTTGACGTTCTTTCCCTTAAAATGCTCGAAGTCCCCATCTCCAGAGTAAAGCAAAGGGCCTTTGATGCCCTCTTTGGGAGTCATCGGAAGGTAGGCCAGATTGGGTCCCCAAGGGTAGAGATCAAGGGTTTCTCCATCAATTTCAAGGGACGCGGAAGCAACTTCCGGGGTGGGAAGAAGGAACTCCTGGGAACCAACATCGTTAAGACCAATGTCGGAGAAAACTTTGAGAACGTAATCCGCCGCATCTTCAGCACCCTGGCTGCCGGCGGCTCGGTTTTTCATACTGCTGAAAAACTCAATGTCCTTCAGCGCGTCCTGAGCGTTGGCTGGACAGGCAGACCCCAGAAACAGTAGCAGGGAGGAAAGGCACGCAAAAAACCAGAGAAGACGCGTCCCCGCATCCCCGTGTCCCCGTGTCTCCCTATCCCTATGTCTCCGTGTCCTGGTTGCCTCGCACATGGCTCTACTTGACCTCACCAATCGAAATCTTCAGGTCTCGGCGTTCCTCGACGCGATCGATCCGCCCGTCGCGGATCCACACGATTCGGTCGGAAACGTTCAGCATCTTGATGTCGTGTGTGGCTGAAATGATGGTTACGCCCCGTTCCGTGGAAAGGCGTTTCAACAGTGTGATGATTTCCTCTCCCGTGGTGAGGTCCAGGTTTCCCGTGGGTTCGTCGGCAAGGATGATAGCGGGGGAGTTGGCCAGGGCGCGGGCGACGGCAACCCGCTGCTGCTGGCCTCCCGAGAGTTCGGGAGGTTTGTGCTGAAAGCGTTCCGCCAGTCCGACAAGCCCCAGGAGTTCCATACCCTTTTCCATGTATTCATCACGGTTCATGCCGGCGAAAATCATGGGCAGGGTGACATTTTCGATGGCAGTCATGACCGTAATCAAATTGAACGTCTGAAAGATGTAGCCGATCTTCCGGCAGCGCAGCCACGCCAGTTCGTAGGCATCCAACTGAGCCACATCCACCTCGTCAATGAAGACTCTTCCCGTAGTGGGTTTGTCAAGCGCCCCGATCATGTTGAAGAGAGTAGACTTACCGGAACCGGAAGGACCCATGATGGAAAGGTATTCGCCGGCTTTAATGGCGAAATTAATCCCTTTGAGAGCTTCAACCCGGTTACTTCCCATCCGAAAGACTTTCGTCACTTCGGAAAGCCTGACAACGTTGTGGTTACCCTGTACCTCCATACCGTCCCTTTATTATTCCGCCCGAAGCGCCACGGCCGGGTCCATTCGCGCCGCCACCAGTGCCGGATAGATTACTCCCAGCAGTGAGAGAAGCGCGGCCAGAAATAAGGACCAGCCAATGGTGACGAGCATCTGCAACGGCGGCCAAAAAAGAATGGCGCTCCATCCCAGCTTCAAGGTCAGAGAAAGAGTGGATACCAAAATGCCCAGGATACTCCCGATGAGCCCTCCAAAGATGCCTTGATAGATCCCTTCCAGCACAAATATACGGACCACGAAGCTATTCAAGGCGCCGAGGCACTTAAAGGTACCGATTTCGCGAAATCTCTCCGTCACGGCCATGAGTTGCGCGTTGACGATGCCCACGACGGCGACGATAAGGGATAGAATGGCCAACCAGCGGTCCTTGGGACTGCTGCCGAATAGTCCGTCGGTCATTTCGTAACCGCTGGTCAGGATGTCCTCTTGAAAGGCGGAGTCGACGTGGGGCCAGACTGAATTCAGGATGTCGTATCCCGACCAGAGGTAAGCGACAAAGGCAATGGCAAGGGCAAGGCTGGCGGTCGTGATGAGCGACCTGGAGAGGCGGACCCTCATAGAGTTGAAGGAAATCCTCACAACCTGAGCGAATGGCAAAACCACCTGTCTTTCGACTGATCGGGACATCTCCCTCCACCCCTGATTGCAGGTCTGAGTGCAACCCTGGTCTCTTGTCGGCGCCGGCAGCGCTGATGGCACGGCGCCTTCGGTTCCAAGAGAAAGACTCGCTTCAACGGTGTAACTTGCTGTCTGAACGAGGAATCAAGGGTATATCTTAATTGCGGGTCGGAAATTTTTCAACTAAAAGGGGATGCTTTTGTCGTCATCGTGGATCGAATCGTACTTTGTTGAGAGGAATCAGGTGCCGGGGATGTTACGTTATGTTGTGACCCTCGGGGTCGTAAAGGTTAATAAAGAAAAGGGATTAGAGAGACTAGCGATTGCCGAACGCCTTCTGATTTTGTAAAATGTTTTGTGAAATGATTGCAGCAAAGGGGAACTAAAATGAAGAAGGTCATCTGTGTTGCTATTGCCATGGTAATGGTGCTCCTGATTATCCCATCGTCTGGGGACGCCGGTCCGCCTTACTACAGAGGCGGCCCCGGTGGTGGCCCTGGATGGGGACCGAGAGTGGGTCCTGGAGGAGGCCCTGGATGGGGTTCGCGATGGGGTCCCGGATGGGGGCCTGGATGGGGACCGAGATGGGGCCCCGGTTGGGGGTTGGGATGGGGTCCCGGCGTTTACTGGGGAGCGCCCTACTGGAGCGTCCCTTATGTAGGCCTTTCTTATCCCTATTATGCGGCGCCGCCCGTTGTCGTCCAGCAGTCGCCTCCCGTCTACGTTCAGCCGGCGCCCCAGCCCGAAGGGTCTTATTATTGGTATCACTGCCAGAACCCACAAGGTTACTACCCCTATATCCAACAGTGTCCGACAGGCTGGACGAAGGTGAGTCCTTCTCCTCCTCAACCCAACCAATAGGAGTGATGGCACGATGAATTGCACACGAAGTTTTTTCGCATGTTGGCTGGTACTGATGTTAAGCGGTTGCGCGACCTTGCCCACAGGCCCGAGCGTGATGGTGTTGCCGGCCCCCGGGAAGCCCTTTGATTTGTTTCAGTCGGAGGATATGAGCTGTAGGTATTGGGCCAGCCAGCAGGTTGGTCAAACGCCTCAGGAAGTGGTGAATCAGAACACCGTTGCCAACGCGGCCTTGGGGACGGTCCTCGGCGCCGGTCTGGGTGCGGCCATTGGCGCCGCCTCGGGCAATGCGGCTACCGGTGCGGCCATCGGGGCAGGCAGCGGACTTGTTGGCGGCACCCTGGTGGGGGCCGGAAACAGCCAGGTCTACGGCTATGAAGCCCAGCGACGATACGACATCGCCTATCAGCAGTGCATGTACGCCAAAGGCAATCAGGTCCCGGGAGCCGTACAGACGCAGCGTGGAAGTTATCCGCCGCCTCCTCCTCCCCCGGTGCAATAACCGCCTGCTTATTTCATTCCAGTGCCTGAACCGTGACCGGACGGGACGTTCTCCCGTCCGGCCCTTTTTCCGCTCCCTCGCCGGCTGATCCCGGCCCCATGCCTGTCGGTACACGGGACCATCCCGCCGTCCTCACGCCCGAAATCATGCCAATGCTTTCGCTTGTTTGTGGTGTTCGTCTTCCGCTTCGTGGTATACTGCCCCATCACGGTTAACATTGTTTCAAATTTCGCTTTGACTTGAGATCCCGAGCGAGAGGAATAACTTCTCGCCCATCGTGTTGCCGGCGTCGAGGATGACTGCCCCGTCGCCGTGCAGGTTGTGCGGATTCGTTTCAGGAAGCTCCCCTGCCGGCAGGATTGGGATGTTGATCAAGTCTCCGGGGGGAGACTTAGGAACGAGCAGGGGAACGGTTCTCACAGACCCCGGGTTCGGCGAGGAAACCACCATGGTGAGCAAAACGCAGGAAAGCACACAGGAATTGCCGGAGTTGGCCCGCCTGCGCCAACGGGTCAGCGAACTGGAGACGGAATCTCTCATGTTGGCACGGGAGAACCAGAGACTTCGCCGAACGGCGTCATTCTCTTCCGTTATCCTGGACACGGCTTCCGAGATCTTCGGTTACTATGACAGCAGCCTGCGCATTCTGTGGCTCAATAATGCCTGCGGGAAAATCCTCGGAAAACAGCCCGAAGAGTTGGTGGGACGCCCTTGTCACGAGGTGTGGTGGGGAACCGAAGAACCCCGTGGTGATTGCCCCGCCATGCAGGCCAGAGATACGGCAATCCTGGTTGAAGCCGAACTGACCGGGTCCGATCAGCGCATCTGGCAGATCCGGGCTTACCCCGTCAAAGACGAACTTGGCCAAGTGACGGGCATAATCGAAACGGGCCGGGACATCACCCACCAGGAATCGGTGGGAAACGCCCTTCGAGCCTCTGAAGAGAGGTACCGTTTGCTTGTGGACAACGCCAATGAAGGCATCATGGTCGCACAGGATTGGAGGCTTCCGTTTGTTAACCGGAAGGTCTGTGAAATAACCGGCTATTCAGGCAAGGAACTCACATCGAGGCCTTTTGCCGACTTCATCCACCCTGATGATCGAGAAATGGTGCTGGAGCGCCATGGCCGTCGATTGAACGGTGAAGACTTCCAGTCGCGCTATGCCTTTCGTGTGACAACCAAGGACGGCGCTGTGAGATGGCTTGAAATATCGGCCGTATTGTTCGAGTGGGAGGGGCGGCCCGCCACTTTGAACTTCGTCGACGATGTCACCGAACGGAAGCGGATCGACGAGGCCATCCTGCGTGCCAAGAAAGAGTGGGAGCAGACCTTTGACTCAGTTCCGGACCTGATTTGCATTCTGGCTGCGGACCATACCATCAGGCGGATCAATCGGGCCATGGCTGAACGCCTCGGCATGAGACCCCAGGACGCGGTGGGTCGCCAGTGCTTCGCGGTCATGCATGGGAGTGAGGGGCCTCCGCTTTACTGCCCGCACGTGAGACTGCTTGAGGACGGGCAGGAACACCGTGAGGAGTTCGAGGTCGATCATCTGGGCAGGTGTTTCGATGTCACCGTCTCGCCGCTGCGGAATGAAACAGGGGTGGTCGTCGGCTCGGTCCATGTGGCCCGGGACATCACCGCACGTAAGCGGGCGGAATCGGCCCTTCGCGAGAGCGAGGAGCGGTACCGGCAACTCTATCGGATGATTCGCCTCATGTGCGACAACGTCCCGGACCTGATCTGGGCCAAGGACCTTGAGAAACGCTTCATCTTTGTGAACCGGGCCATGTGCCGGAAGCTGCTCATTGCTGCCGATACCGAGGAGCCCATCGGCAGGACGGATATGTATTTTGCCCAGAGAGAACGGACAGCCCATCGGGAACACCCGAACCGGCATAATTTTGGTGAAATCTGCACGGATTCCGATGCCGTCGTCATATCGGCGAAACGGGCTCAGCGCTTCGATGAATTCGGCAATGTCAAAGGGCAGTTTCTTTATCTGGATGTCCATAAGTCTCCCATGTGGGACGAGCAGGGCGAAATGATCGGCACAGTGGGGTGCGGACGCGATGTTACCAGGGAGAGGCAGCTTGAACAGGAGCACCGGCAGGCTGAGGAAACGCTGCGTCAGACTGCGGCCCTGCAGCGGTTGCTGATGCGCCTGGCGACCGATTTCTTGAACGTGCCCATGGCGGGCACGGACACTGCCATTCGCGAGGCTCTCGCCACCATCGGGTCGTTTATTGGAGCCGACCGGGCCTACCGTTTTGCCTACGATTTCGACCGGGCCATCATGAGCAACACACACGAATGGTGTGCACAGGGCATCTCAGCGGAAATAGAGAACCTCCAGAACATCCACAATGACCTGCTCCCAGAGATCGTCAGCACCCACCTCAAGGGGGAGAAGTATAGCCTCGAACGGGCCGCCGACCTCCCCGAGCACAGCAGGCTCCGCGCGATCCTTGAGCCTCAGGGAGTCCAGTCGCTGGTGCTGGTGCCGATGATGCACCAAAGGGATTGTCTCGGTTTCGTCGGATTCGATTCGGTGGTTGCGGTCCGGCGGTTTACGGACTCGGAAATCGCCTTACTTGAAGTATTGGCGGAAATCCTTGCAAATACCGAGATCCGGCGACGCAACGAAGAAGCGCTCCGCCTTAGTGAGCGACAATTCAGAGGGCTTCTCGCCGAGTTGCCTGACATAGTGCTGGTGCACAGCCAGGGCATTATCGTTTACGCCAATCAGGCGGCGCTGAATGCGACGGGATACAGCCGGGAAGAACTGGTCGGCACGCGGGTCCTCGATCATGTCGTGCCCAGGCACAGGGAGACCGTCGGACGACTCATGCGGCAGAGAGCTGCGGGTGAGCCGGTAACGGATTACGAGATCGATGTGGTGCACAAATCGGGTGACATCCGCAATGTCATCGTGCGCACCGGGGAAATGTCTTTCAGTGATGAAGCATCGGTGATCGTGATTCTGATCGACATCACGGAGCGCAAACAAGCGGAACTCAAGCTGCGGGAAAGCGAAGAGAAATTCCGGACCTTGGCCGAGTCCTGCCTCTTTGCCATCATGATTTACCAGGACGACCATTGGGTCTACACCAATCCTGCCGGCGAGAAGATATCCGGCTTCTCCGCCCATGAACTTTATGGCATGCCCTATTGGAGTTTTGTCCACCCCGAGTTCCAGTCACTGGTCAGGGAACAGGGGCGAAACAGACAGAGCGGGAAGGCCGCGAGATCCGCCTACGATTTCAAAATCGTCGCCAAGGGTGGTGAGGAGAAGTGGGTCTCGCTCACCGGCAACTCCATTGAATTCCGCGGCAGGCCTGCCGGCCTCATCTCGGTAATGGACATCACCGAACGACGGCGGGCGGAGGCAGAGCGGCTGGAGATGGAACGGCGGTTGCTGCATGGACAGAAACTGGAGAGTCTGGGAGTTTTGGCCGGGGGGATCGCCCATGATTTCAACAACCTCCTTATGGCGATACACGGGAACCTCGATCTGGCACTGCACAACCTATC
>JGI20214J51650_10002729_pt1 | contig 11096 bp, 17 predicted proteins | sample WetSurMetagenome_FD_51650 | JGI IMG/M metagenome (IMG submission 51650)
ACCTATGAAAAATGGAGGAGGAGGTTCGGAGTATGGGGATTGATTGATTTAGGTGTTTGAGACGATAACGGTCATGGCAAACGTGGTCTCATTACCGGTCANCGGCTCCCACGAGCGCATATAAACCGCGTTAATGTCCTGCGTGCCGGCCTGGACTGCTTTTATGTCCCACGAACGGACTCCGCCGGAACCCATGAGTTGCGGTGCCGATGGCAGGTATGTATCAGCTGTGACAACAAGCCCGGGGCTCGTGGTAAGGTTCCATTGGTACCCTGTTGTCGGGTTTTCCTTTAGTTTCAGCGTAAGGGTGTTGTTCAGCCCCAAATTTACCGTCGCGTTGTTCTGCTCTTCAGTTACTACCAGGTGCCCCACCTGCACCGGCGTCCCTGATGGTGTCGGAGGCGGGGTCTGTACTGGTTGCGGGTTGCCAGGAGTTGTGCCCAGGCAGCCCGAGGAGGCGATGGTCATCAGGCAGAGAATGCCGATGCCCACCAGGATCATTGAGTAATTCATAGTACCAACCTTTACGGATGATAGCTTAGTGTTGTCCCAAAAACACTTAATGGTGCGGTTAACTGCGAATAAATTCGGAGTTATTTTTAATAATGGGGCCTTATATCAGCCTTTTTGACACATAAAACAGGTACTACAACCAGGAGGGAATTTTGTAACGTTCATAATACATAAGCAAGGTTTAATTCATGGGATTTTGTACCATACCTTTCAATGAAGCGTGCTATCGTGACTGCCAGGGGTCGTGTGCAGGGTGTCGGTTACCGGTACTTCGTGGCGGACTGTGCAAAACAGGCTGGTGTAACAGGTTTTGTGAGGAATATGGCGGACGGGTCGGTCCAGGTTATCGCTGAAGGGAGTGAAGAGTCCCTCCTGAATTTTATCCGGGATATCAATGCTGAAACAGAACCGGTAATCAGTGTTGAACACCTCGATACTGAATGGGGTGTCCCGACAGGAAAATTTATTGGGTTCGGCATACGGCGCTAAAAAGCATGCACATGTAGATTCATTGCATACATTCTACCCGGATAAGCTGATTCTGTCTGGTAAATAACCGCCTCCAATCGTCCGCTCCGTTAATGAAAAGATAATGTAATCTTACACCTTCATTATCAGACAAGAGAAAGTAGTACTGAGAGGATTACTGGTGCGGGATTATTGGGTTGATCGTAAACAGATTACAGGGTTTATTGGCTCCATATTCATTATTTTTGGAATTTTCCTTCCAATCTACACGATAAATCTGATTATTATTGATCAGTTCCCTATTTCGCTTATACAGATCCCCCTGCTTGGGGCACCCATTGCCATTATCCTTGTTGCAATGGGTATTTTATCGATTGTGGCAATTGCATTTGAGGAATACACACTGCTATATATCAGTGGACTGGTTTCTTTGTTTGCCGTTCTGACAACCTTCATTATTATAGAATTGGGCCTCGTGATTTTATCTGATACGTTGCCGAAGGTGTTTGCGGTCGTCAATTACCTCCTTGGTTATGGTTTCGGCTGGTTTTTCTTATTCGCCGGATGTGTTATTCTTCTGATCACTCCAAAGTTGTAGTACTTATAGAATTGTGAACCCAATGGCAGGAAAACTAAAATTCTGCCATGAATCTAACCCGGCATCCCAACCGGTACGGCCCCGGGTTTTACCGCCATGTCCTGGCGATTATGTTCTTCAGTTACCAGGATAATCTGATATGGAATAACCATGGCTGATGAGGAAAGGCCTTCGCCATCAAAAACCGGAAATAATGTTCTCCTGACAGGCCCACCCTTTTATCTCCCTGAATTTGAAACGTCATACCGGTATATAATCGACGAATACGAGGTCTCACCTCGTGATATCGCTATTTTCATGCCATGTGCAGTCCGGAAGCCCTATAGTGCAAGCCCCAGCCACCGCATCATCAGGAAAATAATTTCGGATATCTTCGAACCGTCCGATTACCATATCGTTATATTCGGGACTTGTGGCATCCTCCCTGCAGAACTTGAAGAGATGTACCCGTATGCCCATTACAAGTATATGCTTGGAAAATGCAAGGACCCGGAAGTCCAGGCAGATTTCCTCCGGATTGAGACCGGAAGGGTGAAAGGGTACCTTGAGAAGACGAAAGACTCATACAAATACCGGGTCGCATATTGCATAGGGGTATTTCGTGAGGCCCTTATCCAGGGGTCAAAGGATGCTGGAATCCCTATAGACCTTGTCCTCCCAACCCGTGATATGATCAACAAAATAATTGAGGAAGACTGCCCGTTCGAGGAAGGAAGCCTTTTAATGGATGAATACCTGGAAGAGTTCCTCGAAGGGCTGGTCAACATCAGACATTCCCTCTACGGGCCGGACAGACAATAATCCGGCTGATGTAACATCAGGATCTTGCTTCCCGGTTCTTAAGCCTGCAACTGAAGGATATTTGCCCAGTCTTTCGTTTATATAGAATTGTCACAGGGGTTTGCTGGAAAACCTGTTCAGGTGCGTTTTTCTTGCCAGGTCTGAAGTGAAACGGGGGCACATTGTGTCGTTAAAAATCGATAAACTTCTGAAATCCTGGTTAATTGAACAGTATACTATCACTTTTTTGCAGGATGCATCTTTTCGTGCTGTTCCATGAGTTTTTGGTACATCTCTTCCCCCACACATTCTTTGGCATGTTTGCACCACTGGACGCACGAGACAATGTCATTATAGATAATAAAGCCGCATTTTTGGCAGGTGACCTTGAAATCGTTGGAAAAGACCTCGACCTCCTCACCACACCCGGGGCATTTTTTAATTGTCAGGGTCGGCGTCCGCTGATCTGCGGCACCAGGGCACCGGTCAAACATGGTCATCCGTTTCCTTCCGGAATTCCTTCAGGAGTGCTTCTTTATACTGCTCTTTTTTCTTTGACGGGACATAATTGAACTCATTGACCCGCTTGATCAATTCATCTGCAATCTCATCATCCCGGGTGAGTTTCAGTTTTTTTACCTCATTTATAATAAATTCCAGGTGGTCGATGCCGGTATCTTTCCCGTCAATCCGGACCAGCCGGGTCTTGATCTTATCCGGTGGAATACCCCCGCAGATCGAGCAGTAATATCCGTCTTTCTCATCACCAGCCATTTGCTCATTCACTCCCGGATCATGGTCAGACTCATCTTGAACTTTGTTATTGACGACAGTGCATGGGGCACATTTGCCGGGAAAATAATTGTTTCCCCTTCTTTCATCTGGAATGTCTTCCCTGCCACCCATACCTCGCACTCCCCGTCAAGAATAGTAACCACGGCATCGAATGGTGCGGTATGTTCGGAAAGCCCCTCGTTCTCATCAAAGGAAAAAAGGGTAATACTCCCGGGTTTGCGGTTGATGATCATCCGGCTCGCTACTGTCCCGTCCGAATAATTGACAAGGTCTTTTAACCGGAGGACCTTGCCTTTTAGCTCCTCCCGCTTCTTATCCGGCTTATCGTGATCTTCGGGTATATATTCAACCATATGATCTGTATCCTCCTGGTACTCCACTCATGGAATGTGTATTTCACATTTCATTAAATAACCGGAACCGGCCAGGCCTGCGAGAAATGTTTCCTTTAAAAAAAATTATTGCTCTAAATTAACAGTTATTGACATATTTGAGATAATCGTCCCGTTTTTATCGAGAGTAACAGAAATCGGGTAACTACCGGGGTTAAGTCCGGAACATTTCGAGCAGGAGGGGAGATGATAATCATACATGAAGATATTTGGTCCCGGTGTAAGATTTGCCCGCATAATATGCGATAACCGTGTCTGCCCGTAGCTGTCTGTAATGCCCTCGATTTTCAGGGAGGTATCGGTGGTAAAACCCGTAGAATTAACGAGGATTTTCATCATCATCACATCGTTGGAATGGTAGAGGTCCCTGTCGGTGGTCACTGAATAAATACTTGCAGTTGCAGGCTTGAAAATTGATGTAAGGACCATTGCAGACGCCGCGATGATTATCACCACTACCACAATGGTAAGGATGAGGGAATTTTTTTGCATTCAGGAAGCTATTTTCCGTGCTTGTTCATAAAAATAGTTATCTTGTCCGGAAGTGCTGAACAATAGGATACAGAACCCTTATTGCCAGAACTTATTGTATCCCTGTCCAACAAAATCCCTGATTCCATATTCTGGCCTGAAAAAAAATCCTGGAGATAATTAAAAAAAGGTAACAGAACTGCTTCAGACAGGCGGGGGTTTCACCTCCTCCCTGCTCCACCACCATCAAGATAACCTGTCAGAGCATTTCTAAAGAGTCCTATTCTCTTAATCCAGCAAAGATGGCAGGGTAATGTCAACGGGGATTTCGGAGGGGAATTGTATCAGCTCCTGCATTATGAGAGTACCAAAATATTTATTTTAATTAAAGCGGTTTTTTAGGAACCTTATGACCTGCTCAACCGCTTCGGAGTTCCTTGGGAGCTTGATATGGCTGTAGTGGTCAGGGTACTGGTTGAAATTTTCCAGATCCCTCGGTAACATAACAATTTCAGCCCCGGGAAGGTGTGAATCGGAATGTGTGACAATTCCATCACCATCCCATGTCAGTCGCCATGTTCCATCCGGAAGAATTTCAGGTGTCTGTCCTTTGAATTGCGGGAAGAGGGCAGGTGTCTGGGTCCTGTTCGTGGAGATGATTATCCTGTATGCGATATCCTTTCTAAGCCCGGCCCTGGACAGGGTCTTCATGGTCTTACTCCCCGGGCGAAATTCCTGGACAATTACATCATCTGCTGGAACATATCCCTCCGGAACAAAGACCCCGGTGAGCGTATTGATAACCTTTGGTCCGTGCTCCGGGTGATTGAACAGTTCAGCCATTGCTGAACCGTTATTAGGTGGCCCGATGCCGATAAGCTGCCTGACCCTCTCTTTCTTTTCCTTCCCGTCAATAACTTCTAGGAGGTACCGTGCAATACAGGTGCCCATGGAATGGCATACAATGTCCAGGTAGCCTGTATATCCGGTCTCTTCTCTCATCGAGCAGATATAGTGCTGCAACCCTTTCGCTATCTCTTCGAGTGATGAATCATCCATCGCCACGTGATCGAAGTTCCAGAAGATAATTTTCTCTTCTGACAACCTTGGAATAAGTTTTTTCCAGATCCCGGGATGGCTCTTCCAGCCATGGACAAGAACAACGGGACAGTCCTGCATATCCTGTTCTTCAATTCTGTTCCGGTACACGATAGAGGTTTTGACGGGAATGACCCATGAGTTATTGCCCGCCAGTTGCGCTACCTGAGAAATGTGCCGTGATGGATGGGAATATTGAGTTCTCCTTAATTATCACCATCGTTCGCGGCATAGGAACTAAAAACCAAATAGTTGCTCCGAGATCTGTCTTTATGAGAAGATATGACCGAATAAACCATATCTTCTTAAACACTATATTGCAGACGGGTTGAGATGACAGATAATTCTGCGGCCGTTCCTATTGCAAAAGGGCGGGAAATAGTCAGTATGCTACCCGGTATGGCGAACCGGCATGGCCTTGTGGCCGGGGCAACCGGCACGGGAAAAACCGTTACCCTGCGGGTCCTTGCGGAAAATTTCAGCAATATAGGTGTCCCTGTTTTTATGGCAGATATCAAGGGGGACCTGTCCGGCATGGTGATGCCGGGCGGAGACAGTCCGAAGATCACCGAACGGGCAACAGAAGTTGGGCTTTCAGAATTTTCCTACGGTGGCTATCCCGTTACATTCTGGGACGTTTACGGGGAACTTGGTCATCCTGTGCGGACCACCGTATCCGAAATGGGCCCGCTGTTACTGGCACGGATCCTGGACTTAAGTGATATCCAGACTGACGTGCTGACACTGATTTTTAAAATTGCTGATGACCAGGGCCTTTTACTCCTGGACTTAAAAGATCTCAGAGCGATCTCCCAGTATTGTGGTGATCATGCCAAAGACCTGCGGACTGAGTACGGGAATATTTCAACCGCCAGTATCGGTGCAATCCAGAGGGGCCTGCTTACCCTGGAACAGCAGGGTGGCGACCGCTTTTTCGGGGAGCCTGCATTAAACGTAATGGATTTTGTCAGGACCGACACCTCGGGAAGGGGAATGATCAATATCCTGGCAGCGGACAAGCTGATGCAGTCTCCGAAAATCTATGCGACCCTCCTGCTATGGTTCCTCTCAGAGCTGTTTGAAAAATTCCCTGAAGCAGGTGATCCACCGAAACCCAGACTCGTCTTTTTCTTCGACGAGGCCCATTTACTCTTCCAGGATACGCCGGACATGCTGAAGGAGCGGATTACCCAGGTAGTCAGGTTGATCAGGTCAAAAGGGATCGGGGTATTTTTTGTCACGCAAAATCCCATCGATCTCCCTGATGCAGTCCTTGGCCAGCTTGGTAACCGTGTGCATCACGCTCTCCGTGCCTTCACCCCGAAAGACCAGAAAAGCGTGAAGGGTGCTGCCCAGACGTTACGTGCAAACCCTGCCTTTGATACTACCCGTGCAATTACGGAGCTCCGGATCGGGGAAGCCCTGATCTCGATGCTGGATATCCAGGGTAGTCCCATGGTCGTTGAACGGGCGCTTGTCTATCCGCCACACAGCAGAATGGCCCCGCTTACCCTGGAAGAACGAACCCTGGTCATAAGGAATTCACCATTCCAGGCCCAATATGCGACGGGTATTGACAGGGAGTCAGCATACGAGCAATTAAAATCCCGGGCAGAAAAAGCCGTACCTTCAGGCACTAAAGAAAAACCCAGGGAAACCCCGCAAAAATCTCCGGCACCCGAAAAACGACACGGGGGCAGTGACGTTGTTGGTGCTGCGGCAAAGGGTGCAGCGGTTGTTATCGGTAGCCAGATCGGGCGTGAAATTATCAGGGGAATGCTTGGTTCATTGTCCGGGACCAGGAAATGGTAGTTCTGCGATAAGAGGACAACACAAGTTTTTTTAAAACAGATTGTAGGTTATCCGGATGTAATTTTATTTTTTATAACAATCCCCCGCGCTTATTTCACCTCATCACCAAGTGCTTCCCTGCTCCTCATCTGGTAGAGTGCCATGGGGTCCATCTCGTTGTATTCTTCATTTCCCGTTCTCATGATGACGTTCTTTATGCCACTGTTGACAATCATTTTCGAGCAGAGGAAACATGGCCAGATCCTGGTAAGGCCTTCCGTTTCCACATCGTATCCTGCAAGGTAGAGGGTACAACCCCGTGCCAGTTTTCCTGCCTGGAGGAGGGCATTCATCTCAGCATGTACACTTCTGCACCGTTCATAGTTCGAACCCGACGGGATATTGTGGTCTTTCCTCCAGCAGTTATTCAGTTCTGTGCAGTCCAGCTGTTTGCGTGGTGCCCCGGTATAACCGGTGGACACGATCGTGTTGTACTCATCAACGATGATAGCGCCAAAATTGCGCCTCAGGCAGGTACCCTGGTGGGCACACCGGTATGCAAGGTCTAGAAAGTACTGGTGCCTGTTGGTTCGCATTAGAGGAACGTATGGAAAAACATTGTATTAAAGAGGCTGGGTTTGTACATTTCACCCTTGCCATGGTTACAGGAACGATATGGGCCAAGGGTACATTACCGGAACTATGCTACGAAAACATACGTAATCAGCCCCAGTTGAATCGCAAGAAATATCGGGACAAGCAGGAATTTAGTTTTCTGCGTTTTATGCCGAAAAATCCTCATTGCCAGGTATGCACCAAAAGGTCCTGCTAATCCCCATGTCAGCAGTGTGCGTTCAGGTGTCCTCCAGGAGTTCTGTTCTGCTTTCCTCTTGTCACGGTAGTACAAAAAAAAAGCAATACCATTTATCACCGATAACAGGAGCAAAAAATATAGTAATTCCTCTATCAGCATCACACCCTGTCCTGAATCGCTCCACCAGTTATAAGCTAAGATCCTGTTGGAAAATCACCATGTCCGTTTCTTTCTCGTCCGTAATGGTGAAGCGCCATGTCCCATGCGGGGTGAAGTGCTCATTGCTGGAAATGTTGCCCTGATTATCTGTGACCTGGAAATAACCAGGACTTCCCGACTTCCTGAAGACGAAAAATTGCTTCCCAATCTGGATTTCAGTCCCTGTCATTGAACCTGATGTGACGGTGTAGGTGACACTATCGGGATCTGAAAGCCGGATATTCGTCCCGTTTTCTCCAAAAAAGGCGAGCTTGTTTCCCGATACCTGGTGAAAGCTGATCGCCGGCACGGTCTGAGCGCCAGGCTGGGTACTGTTGGGAACCTGGATTATCTCAACTGTAAAACTTGCAAGGGTTGGCTTCTGGGGGATGAATGGCATTCCAAATAGCATTGCAGCAATGATCCCCGCAATCATTACAACCATGGCAACCATAAGGACGGTCCCAATTACTTCTGAAACTGCCTGATCCGGATCCAGGTTCATGTGTCATTAATGGTAAATACGATGGTAAATGTTTACCGGACCCGATACAGGGAAATGTAAAAAATACCTGGATGTTAATTCAAGAGGTAGCCAGCCTGCCAGGATCTTTGGCAACCCGCACTGGAACAATCTTCCATGCGCCACCAATAAATCTTAAGTATATAAGAATATAATTATATTATAATGAGTGAATGCAACAGGCTGTTTGTTGAAGAGATGGCAGGCGTATTCAAGTCCCTTGGGGATTATAACCGGCTCTGCATCATTTATCTCCTGGCCAATGACCAGACTGGCACTCTCGGTGTCAATGATCTTGCAGGAATGCTTGGAATATCACAACCTGCAGTCTCGCAACATGTAAAGATCCTGAAAAACGTGCAAATCATCGGGTCGCGAAAGGAAGGAAACCGCGTGTATTACTCATTTAACCGTGAGAACATGGTCCGCTACAAGGAAAATTTTAATGCATTATCCAGGAGTGTTATGGAGAAGTGCAGGCAGGACCAGGAGAGAAAACTCATCAAAGACGAATTATCATAAATCGGTGAATTATGAAGACATGCATCATCTACCATTCATATTCCGGTGTTACCCGGGGCATTGCAGAAAAAATCAAAGCCACCTGCGGGGGAGACCTGGTTGAAGTAAAACCGAAGGAAAATTATTCCACGATTTCTGCATATTCGGTTGGGTGTTTCCGCGCAAGGAAGGAAACCTGTGACCCGATCCGCCCCGATACCATCGATGTATCACGATATGACCTGATTGTTATCGGGACACCTGTATGGGCCTGGAAAGCGACACCCGTGATCAACGGGGCAATTGCTGCACTCAAAGGGTGCGAGGGGAAAAAGGCTGTCATCTTTGCCACATGTGGCAGCTCGGCAAAAGAGACCCTTCCGATAATAAAATCGGCCCTTGAAAAGAAGGGTCTCCGTGTCTCCGGCGAGGTTGTCCTCAATAAACCGGAGATTGAAAGGAACGTGAAAATCAATGACCTTTTCTCGGTAATCAGGGAAGCAGCGGCAAGTGTATAAATTCGTTATCCCGGAATTCCTGACCGGGACAAATCCTATTCCCTCTTCTCCTGCCGGGACATTGTTGTCCGGCCCTGATGGTTGACCTGATAATAGTTCAATACACGGTACATCGATAACCACAATATACCCATCAGGACATATGTCAGGTGTAGGTAATGCACGGCCCCTCATTCGGCCTGTTGCATTGAATGACAGGACCTTATCCTGGCCTCCCGGGAGGTCGAAGTGGTGCGGTGTCTGGTCATGATCAGGAGGAAAACTGGATATGATAACGGTTATTGAAGCACGGGGCTTAACGAAGCAGTTCGGTGACACCACAGCCGTGGACAATGTTACCCTGTCTGTACCGCAGGGTTCGCTTTTCGGCCTGCTCGGTCCGAACGGGTCAGGGAAGACCACGATGATCAAGATGCTTACCGGGCAGATCCGGCCGACGAATGGCCAGGCTGCCGTGCTTGGACTCAATGTCCTTAACGACCCTATTGGTGTAAGGGCCTCTGTGGGGATTATCCCGGAGCAGGAAACCCCGCCGAGTTTTCTTACCGCCATGGAATACCTTGCCTTCGTCGGGGCCGTCAGGAAGATCCCGGATATCGATGAAAAGGCGGCGTGGTGGTTTCGTTTCCTTGAATTTGAAGACAAGCGGGATGTGCTGTGCAAAGACCTCTCCCGGGGGACACGGCAGAAACTGATGTTTGCACAGGCGTTCCTCCATAAACCGGTACTTGCCATGATCGACGAGCCGCTGATCAATTTCGACCCGATCATGCAGCGAAAGGTCAAGGACTACCTTTCGGATTATGTAAAATCCGGGGGGACGATTTTTATCTCCACCCATATCCTCGAGATTGCGGAAGAGATCTGTACTGGTTTTGCCATCCTGCATAACGGTAAATTACTCTACAGCGGGGCGATTAGTGAGCTTGCCAGTAAAAAACAGCACCTGGCAGAGTTTTTCTTTTCCCAGGTGCAGGACGATGAGAATGCCTGATCCTCACTGTATTAGTTTTTTAAGGGGTGTTGCCCGTGGGATTTGAGTTGTTCACCAGCATGCTAAAAGAAGAGTGGCGGCTCCATTCCACCATGTTCGGGAGCTTAAGTTTTGCCCTGTTTCCCGTGCTGATTTTCGGGATCGTCTTTATGAGTTCATTTCTCCTCCCATTATTCCGCGCGGTGCTCCCTGCAGGTGACCTGGCCCTGATCACGACAGGGGTCTTCCTCCTCCTCGGTGTAATGGTCGGGGGATTCGGGCTCCTCGGGAACGAGGTGATGAACCGGCGGTTCGGGCAGATGAGCCTGCTTGCCTATTCTGCAAGGAGCCTGCCTCTAACCGAGCGGTATATCTTCACGAATTTCATTATAAAAGACATCGTCTATTACCTGTTCCTCTGGGTTCTGCCATTTGTCCTGGGATTCGCCGTCGCTTCACCCTTTATCGGTGTTCCGCCCGGATACCCGGTCCTCCTCTTTGCAAGCCTGACATTGACATTCCTATTCGGTCTCTCCGCGATTTTCTTTCTTTCGACTATATATTCCCGTTCAAAACCTGCACTTGCGGTTGTTTTTGCCGCCATCCTGGTTATCGCAGGGTGGGCATACCTTTCATACGGGGCCGGTCTTGCGTACCTGTTCC
>JGI20214J51650_10002732_pt1 | contig 11094 bp, 10 predicted proteins | sample WetSurMetagenome_FD_51650 | JGI IMG/M metagenome (IMG submission 51650)
TCTATACAGGCGCGAGGGTAGCCAAGCCAGGTCAACGGCGCCAGGTTCAGGGCCTGGTCTCGCAGGAGTTCTTGGGTTCGAATCCCATCCCTCGCATCTGGACGCAAAGTTGGAATCGTTCGGCCTTCTTTTTAAATCACGTCTATNAGACATTCATACATCACCTAACCGGTCGCTCAGTTAGTTACTGACAGCTCTTTTCATCCAAGCAGCATAGCGGCACCGTTTCTGTTCAGCAGTGTCCTGCCCGGAACAATCCCCCGCAACGTCCGGGCGTAAGGTAAAAGCAGGTCAATCATTTCACCATCGGAGAGCGGGGTCTGGGAGGTCCCGGTCTCTCCCCATGCTCTTTGAGCGTCTCTGGCAGGGTTTTTTGTCACCACGGGAAAGTATTTGAAACAAAATGTAAAATATTCTATACAAATATCAGTGCAGTCATGCACGGGTATTTGATGCACAGCAGATTGAACACCTGAGAACAACAGAAAGCAACGAGAACATACACCTGGAACGTCATTACCTCTACCCTCCAGAGCCAGGGCGGGGTTACCCCGTTTTTTATTTTTTCTTTGGTGAACCTGCAACAGGCTAAGCAGTGTTCATTAAAGCGTTACCGCGGACTGGTTGCTGGAGAAGCAGTCTGCTGCGCCAAGGATAGACCGCAAACAGGATGTGCTTTTTTGGATTCCGCGTACCCCGTGGTGCCCTTTAGTAATCCTCCTTAAAACAGTGTCTTCTGCCCCGGTATCCCCGCTTTCCGTGCCCGCGAGACTGCATAATTCCCGGGTCCCGGGTCTGCAGGAGCGCTCCCGTCATCGTAATACCAGAGATGATCGGCCGTATGTGCAAGGTAGGCAAAACTGGGGTCCATGGTGGGCGCGTACAGGACGAACAGGACATCGCGGGCCAGGTCTTTCATCGTTGGCGGTACCACGCGTTTTGCATCCCCGGCATCTTCGTAGATTGTCGGGTCGTGCTCGACGATGACAATGCTGTGGTCATCCTCCCGCAGGATCGTCAGGAGCTGGTGGACCGTGAACGAGCGCCGTATCTCAAAATTGCCCGATGTCCGGGTTATGCCATTCAGGAGCCGGGAAAAATTCCCGCCGATGAGGAGGGTCGTATACCTGCCGATCACGGGATTGCCATTGATCCCCCCGAGAACGAGCTCGAGCGGAGCGATCAGCGCATTAAACCTGCCGGCCTGCAGGATGATACGGTCATTGATGCGGAGATCCATCTCCCCGGGTTTGGAGGTTATGGAATATTGGTGATAGGCATGGGTGGAGTGAAAGTGATGAGCGGTGTTCGGTTGTCCTCCCTCCGGAAAAAAGGGAGGAATTTGCTCTGGAGGAACATGAACGGGAGTTCGCACCCGAAGCATAAAAATCAGTAAAAATTTTTTTACAATGACGATGGTTCCCCGCNTCAGGGCCTCTCCGAGGCACGGCGGGGCAAGTTTTGGAATATCTACATTTTATTGGAGGTCACTGATCCGCCGCGGGGGCGTCCCTTCGGGGGCGGCGGCGTTCATCGTAATGTGGAGTAAGGGGGTCTGGAACCCCTATTTAGAAAAGTTGAATGGCTGTATTTTCATAGGAAAACTCAAGAAAACGGACAACCGCCCTTGGGGGTGCCAGCGCATCGTGTTTCCACCCCCGCCACCCGGGTATCCCCCAGAATGCGATAGTATCTCAGAAAGACGGATAAAAAACTTCGTAACAAAGGGGGTCAAGAGGTGCTCCCCTTGGGCGGCTTCTCCCTCCGGGGGAGAGAGGGGGTCACCATCACGGCCGTAAAACAAGGATTTCACCAGAGCAGAGGAATTCACCCGAATCCCGGAACCGGACGGGGGTTGCCCCCGGGCCCCGGTAAGGCAACACTTGAATCATGTTATGCGATCATGTACGTGAAGAAGTAGAAGGCGATCATTGGTATAAAGAGGCCGAGATAGATCACGCGGTTCCACTTCCAGATCGCCCCGCCGTCCATGGTCTCGATCGGCATCAGGCTGTAGACCGCGGTAATCAGGTTGATGGAAAACCCGACTCCGCCGGCAATGGCAAGGACGCCGCCGAGCGTGGTCATCGCAAGGAAAATGACCATCAGGAGAATACTGACGACCGGCCCTGCCACCATCTCGATCCCCATCTCAGATGGCTCGTCCTCTTTCTCCCGCTGCACCAGGTTCCGGTAAGACTGGGCAAACGCATTGCCGTACAGCCAGGCCGTCAGGAACATGATCACGGTGCCCAGTCCCCAGAACTGGGTGTCGGCGTCGTGCCCGTGCTTTGTGGCAAAGTAGCGGTGGGCAAAATCATGCAGGACAACCGAGATCGCCCCCACCAGGACATAAATGATCACGGTCTGCAGGGTGAGCTCGGCCCGGTCGGCGAGGATGAACGCGAGGGCCACCATGATGACCGCAGCCTCAATGATCAGGACCTCGGAGGCTGAGAGCCCGAAAAAGTGACGGGCCCGCTGCTGCACGCCAATCCCCCGCTTCGCGATCTCTTTCTCGCTGATCTTCTCGACCGCGTGGCCCCCTGCCAGGTCGACGAAGAACTTGGCAATTTTCGGGAGGAACTGGGAGATTGAACTGATATTGGCGACCAGCACCTGGACGAGGATGACACCGAGGCTCGTGAGCAGGGCTGCGAGAGCAAGGAACTCCGGCGGGATCAGCCCGCGGGTCGGGAGGTTCTTTTCATTCGTACCGCGGGCCTCGTGGATAAGCCCGATAATCCCCCCCGGGCCAGCGGCGTTCCCGCTGACGTTGACGGCCGGGCCCGGGGGAGTGGGGGCCACCGGCGTCCCTACGAGGATATGATTCAGACGGGTAAGGGTGTCGGTGCCGAAAGCATTGGATACGGTGACAGTGGTATTGTAAGAGCCGGTCTTCAGGTAGGTATGGACCGGGTCCTTCTCCGTGCTCGTGCTCCCGTCGCCAAACTGCCACAACCAGCGGGTGGGATTCCCTGCAGAATTATCATGGAACGTGACGGTCAGCGGAGGGTCCCCTTGACGGACATCAGCGAAAAACTCTGCACCCGGGACAACCCCGGCTGCGATCAGGGCGGATTTCCGGATATGACCGTCACCGAAGCGGTTCGTGGTGTCCAGCGAGACGCTGAACGTGCCGCTCTTTGTATAGGTATGCACAGGGTTCTGGACTGATGCATTGGACCCATCCCCGAAATCCCAGTGCCATGAGGTGACCCCGTTGCCCGAACTATCGGTGAAAGCAACCGCAAGGGGGATCGTTCCCTGCGTGGGGCTGGCGTAAAAGGCTGCCGCCGGTGTTGTGCCCAGCGATATGAAGGCGGGCACGGTTTTTGTATCGGTGCCATAACGGTTCGTAACGGTGAGGCTGACGGTATAATTCCCGTTGACTGCATAGGAATGCGTAGGGTTCTGGTCGGTCGAGGAACCGCCGTCGCCGAATGACCAGAGCCAGGTCATGGGAAGGCTTCCGCGGGAGCGGTCCGAGAAGCTGACCAGCAGCGGTGCCGTGCCGAACTGGGTTGTCGTGAAAAAGTCGGCAACCGGGGGGTTGGTAACGGTAATGAAGCCGCTCTGACTATCGGGTGAAGGATCGGCAGCGGTCACTGTCAGGGCACAGGATACGAGAGCTAAGAGCAGGATGAAGATGGTCAGCTTTTTCATGGTTCCCCTTGTGAATATCCGGTTTATTCCGGTATGCAGGAATAGTTGCTGGTGATGTCTTTTTCTGATTCTCTTTTCAGCATCATAAAGAAATTGGTCGGGGACTCTTCCCCGAAAAAAGGGCGGACGATCCTTGTCATGCGATGATGATACCTTCTTTCCGGAAGGTTTCGATAATCAGGGTGTTCAGGTAGTCGCGGATAACGCTGTTGTGCCGGAACTCGCTCGCATAGACTGTCAGCTCGAAGGTCATGGCAGACTTATCCATCTTTACCAGGTATACGGTCGGTTTTGGATCCATGATGATGACCTCAGTCCTGTTCCTGATCGCCTCTTCCGCAATCCCGCCGAGTACTTTTTTCACCTGCCCGATATCCGTACCGTAAGCTACCGCCACCGGGACCTGGATCCGGACCTGCGGGCTCGGGAGCGAGAAGTTCCTCACAACACTCGTCGTGATCTTGTTGTTCGGGATGGTGACGATATCATTGTCGAGGGTAATGATCCTCGTACTCCGCGGGCCGATATGGGTCACATCGCCAAGGATATCGTTGATCAGGACACGGTCGCCGATCTTGAACGGCTGGTCGGTGATGATCACCGCTCCCCCGAAGAAATTGGAGAAGAGATCCTGGGCTGCAAGCGCAATGGCGATGCCGAAGATACCGGCACCGGCGATAAGGGGCGTGATGTTGATGTTGAAGATCGTCAGGACGTAGAGCAACCCGGTGAACCAGATAAGGTACTTGGCAATCTTCTGCAGGATCTCGATGATCCGATCATCGAGATCAGTTTCGGTCTGCTCGGCAAGTGCTGTCCCGTACGTCCTGAGAAGGCCGTCGACAAAGGATGCGATGATCCAGGTCCCGACAACGATGTAGCCTGCGAGGAGGATCTTGGAATCGGTTATCCACTGGTACTGGGGGTAAACCATGATCGCATGTTGTATGGCAAAATAGAGCGGGATAAAAAATGCCAGGATGATCAATGGAGATCCCAGCGAGTGGACGACGAGATCGTCCAGTTTTGTATCAGTCTTTTCCGCCTTCTTTCTGAGGAAGGAGAAGATAAAATAGACAGCAACCGCTGCAATAACCCCGACAGCGATGTAGATGAATGAATTGAGAATCTGGCTCTCCATGTTACTCAGGTGTTCGCGCCGGGAGAACATCAATTTTTCAGATCGGGACCTTTTCCACCACCCGGATTCTTTCACAACCGCGAGGGAGAGATGGTCATCCCGCTAAAAGAATGGTAAAAGATTCCGGGATTCCCAATTGAGGAGTCCGAAAATGCAATACATTAAAAAAATGGGTCTTCCTTGCCGGCTGGACGATCCTTCCGGAAGAAACGGCTGGGATCAGACTTTCTTTGATGTGTCCCCTTTCATCAGGAACTTGACGACCAGGAACACGACCAGTGCTATGATAATGAAATCGATCAGGGAACCTACGAAATCCCCGACAAGGAACTTGATCGGTCCGGCCTGGACAACCTGGGTCCTCCAGTCGCCGCCGGGGATGAGGACTGCGATGATGGGCATGATAATATCAGTGACCGTTGCCGTCACCATCTTGGTGGCGGCAGCACCGATGATAAACGCAACTGCAAGGCCGATGACCTGGTATTTCAGCAGGAATTCAGTAAACTCATCGATAAATCCTTTGGGTGTAGGGATAGCCATTCGTTCTTCTCCTGTGGTGGTTTTCTCTTTTAAACTTAAAATTTTATCTATACTATAGTAATCTTACAAAAAAAGTGTCCTCTCTCTGGAAAACCAGACTTGCCCTCCCCCTCACCGCCGGGCAGTAATGAGGTAATGGTAGGGGCCGGCTTCCTGTACTGACTGCACCCTGAGCCCGGCAGCTTCCATAAGCCCCCGGGCTTTGGCAATGGAGAACCGCTTTTCCACGGGAGGACCGAATGCCATGGCTTCGTCTTTCCAGTCGAGATCGGTAAGCTCTCCTGATGGTTTGAGCATCCGCCGGGCGTTTTTGAGTACGGCCAGTGGATCGTTGAAATCGTGGAGGTCGATGCCGAAAAAGACCCTGTCCGCACATCCTTCGCAGGCAAGGAACTCCTCTGCAGGTTTCACTTCGGTAAAAAGGTTCGTGAGCCCTTCGGCCTCAGCCTGGGCCCGAAGTGCCATCACCGATTCCTCTCGGATATCGGACGCACAGACCTTTCCCTCCGGGCCGACACGACGGGCTGCCGGCAGGGCAAAATAGCCTTCACCGCACCCGATATCCACAAAGACCATACCTGAAGAGAGCCCGACCGATGCCAGGATCTGATCGGGGTCCTGCCACTGTTTTCTCTCGGGATCGTCTGCCCGGAACCTTCGTTTGTTCATGTNCCTTCACTCCCGGTATCGTTCCTCAGGATCCCACGCATGAGGATATGAGGTTTTTCCAAAAGGGTGTTGTGGGATTCGGGACGTAAAAAATATCGTTTTGGTTTGCCTGCGTGAACTGGTCTTCATCGGCCAGTCTTGTGCTGGAAGTACCGGGTGGAGCAGGCAATTTTGACCTGATAACGGTCTTCGGCATTTTGTCTTTCTAATTTTGAAAGATAACGCAAAGATTATTCAACATGATGTATATTCTCCAGCCGGAACGGTGATTCCTCAATGAAAAAATTCGCTTTTATTGCATTATGTCTCGCAGCATGTACTGTGGCTCTCATCGCAGGATGCACCCAGAATGCTCCCGCCCCGGCAGCAACGCCGGTACCGACAGTACTTGTCACCCCCCCGGTATCCACGGATACCGTGAAGGCGACCGTTACATCCCTGGGGACCGTCCTGACCGATGCAGACGGAAAGACCCTGTATTTCTTCGAAACCGATATACCGGGTAATGGTGCCAGCGCCTGTTATGGCGGCTGTGCAAAATTCTGGCCGATCTTTTACACGGGCACCGTGACCGTTTCCCAGCCCCTTGCGGCGACAGACTTCTCAATCATCACCCGAACGGATGGTTCAAAACAGACCGTCTACAAAGGCTGGCCGCTTTATTACTTCAGCAAGGATGCAGTAGCGGGCGACATGAAAGGGGAAAATGTGCAGGGGAACTGGTCGGTAGCAAAGCCGGATTATACCGTGATGTTCGCGCAGAAGGCCGGCCTCGGTTCGTACCTGACTGACGGAGCCGGCAGGACGCTGTACTTCTTCAACCATGACGGACCCGGGGCAACGGCGTGCACCGGCACCTGCCTCGTCAACTGGCCGGCGTTCTCCTCAGGCCCGCTCGTAGCACCTTCACTCCTCAAGTCCTCGGATTTCTCCGGCGGTGTCCGACCCGACGGCGTGACCCAGTCCCTCTACATGGGACACCCGCTCTACTACTTCAGCAAGGACACGAAACCCGGCGACACGAACGGCCAGGGGATCATCAATGCCTGGTATGTAGCAGATATCACCGGGTTTGTTCCTCCTGTGCCGGTGGCTACGACTGTACCCCCGACGACCCTCCCGACACCCGTAATTAATTACGGCAGCGACAGTGGCGGCGGTGGCGGCGGGTATTAATTCCCCTTTTTTTACCGTAATCAGGAAGATCTTCTCTCGAAAAGACAGGTTCTGGTTTTCAGACGGGGCAGGCTGCAAAAAGAATACTCTGCGCTCCCGTAATTGCCAGACTAAAACGGGGAGATGGAATTTGAGATTTCCTCCGCTGGTATCCGCTGTCGCTGCTGACCGGGGATCAGGAAAGCAGATTCCTTACTTCCCCACAAAAAAATTAGATTTCGAGGAAAGCATCCGGGGCAAGGCTCGTCGCAAGCATCACGGAATTGATCTCCCGGTGCTCAATCCAGGTATCTGCTTCCCGGTTCTTTCCTTCGATCCAGAACTGCTCGATCGTTGTTTTCAGGGGCAGGTAATCCCGCAGCTCCATCACCTGGTGAAGAAGCATCTCTTCTTTTTCGAATGCCTCCGGATGGTTGCCGATCCAGACCGGGAGCTTGTCAATACCAGCGAGACCGGTGGAAAGGCCCAGCTCCCGGAAGGCCAGGCGGTACCGGGCCACAAGGTCCAGGGACCCGGACCGGGAAAATGCATCCAGTCCGTTAAGTGCTGCATCAAGAACTGTCCTGAGCAGCCCCTCATAGCCCAATACCCCCCGTGCCGTCATCTGGGTGATTCTCGATGCGTCGAAGAGGAGTCCGCCAGTACCGAGAGGATCATCGGTGGTCATGTGCATCCCTCTGCTTACGGCGGCCATATCGACGACTGCCTGCTCCAGCGCCGGCTGGCTGGAAAGGCCAAAATCACGGGTTGCTGTCAGCAGGAGCTCATTATACGTGACGAGACCGTCCAGGGGATCGTGCTGGCCCATCGAGGCTACGAGCGGACGCGAAAGATCGATACTCATTTTCCAGTACATCCTCATCCGGCCATCCCTGTGGTTACTGTACGTGAACCCCCGGTGGGCAGCATGCGCAAGTTCTAGAGCCCATGAAAGGAATCGCGGATCGCCGGTGACCCTGCTTACCCGGTTCAGCGCGTGCATCCATTTCGTCAGGTAATGGTAATACTGCCCGTCCTGGTCCCATTCGCGCCGTTCATCGTACTTCTCATCGATCCTCCGTTCGGGCAGGAGTTTGCCGATCCGGAGGCCCCGGATGGTCGGGTGCAGTTCCCCCTCTTTTTCGGGAAGACCACTGATCCAGCCGTGCCGTGAATCGTCGTCCCGGTGCCTCCCGAGGGTATAATGCACCTGGTCGACCAGACGGAGGGCGAGGTCGCGGTAGTTCCTGTTTTCGCTCTTTTCAAAAAGGTCAAGGTAATTGCATACGGCAAATGCATCGGTCCAGAGATAACGCTGCGGGGAGGCACCGGCCGGATCGAGGCCGGTCCGCCGGGCAAAATCCTTCATATATTCACTGACCCTTTCATCCGCTCCGGTCGTGTTCATCCGGCTAAAAGATACCCCGGGTCAGAAATAAAAAATATTCCCCTGGTTACAAAATTCAGAAGATGATTCCCCGGGTAATCCCTCACCGGCCTTTCCTCCGGATACGGAACTCCGGCAGGAACAGGTATCGAAAGGCCGGGTTTTTCCGGTCAGCCTGCAATCCCGGGTTCAAATGGGGGGGAGGAATACCTGGTGCCGGGGTCAGGGGACCGAAGCGAGCTCGGCAAGGACTTCGCTATCGTCAAGGTCATACCACTCGCGATAGGCTTCAGCAACAGCAAACATGCGGCCGCTCCTGATGTTCAGGCAGACCAGCTGGTCCACCTCGCTGGCGACCAGCCGTGCCGAAGACGCGGATGCCGTGGGAACTGCGACGATAACCTTCAACGGTTTATACCGGCGGATATTCCGTGCAGCGGCAAGCATCGTGAACCCCGAGGCAAGACCGTCGTCGGTCAGGATCACGGTTTTCCCCGCGGCCGGGAGGGCTGCATGTCCCCTGGTAAAGCGGGCGATCCGTTCCGTCACATTCCTCCTTGTTTCAGCGATTGCCTGATCCACTGAGGCATCGGAAAGAGAAAGGGCAGCCCGCAGGTCCTCATTGATCAGGACCTGCCCATCCCAGGTCACCGCCCCGAACCCGGATTCCGTACTGCCGGGAATCCGGATCTTCCGCACAATTGCGAGAGCGAAGGGAGCCCCGAGAGCTCTTGCAACCTCCACACCGACCGGCACCCCTCCCGCCGGGATGGCAAGCACCAGCGGATTAAGGAGACCGGGAAGTGTTTTCAAAAATGCACCCAGCTGCCTGCCGGCATCATGGCGGTCCGCAAAGATCGACGTCCGTTCCCGGAGCCGGGTAATGTCGGTGATGGATCCCATGAAGGGCTCCTCTGGATTTTTCAGGAGATAAAGATAGGGATCAGGGAAATAGTCCCATCCCGGAGCCGTTTCTCCCGGGAAAAGGGGCCGGCAGATGTGCCGTTCTGTCTCAAGCTTTATGCAATGCCGGAACTACTGCAATCCATGGGCAGGGTTGTCGTATTCATTGCGGTAAGTCCCGATGGATTCATCACCCGGCAGGACGACGATATCACCTGGCTGGACCCGTTCAGCGGCGGGGCCGAAGACTACGGGTTCGCAAGTCTCCTTAAAACCACCGGCCGCTGTCATGGGAGCCCGGACCTTTGAACAGTCCCTCCGCCATCCCGAACGGCTCCTCAGCGGGGTGAAGAACTATGTCCTGACGCGGGAGGGACCTGCCCAAGGGCTCCGGGCATCGAAACGGAGTTCTGGCAGGGAAACCTGCCGGCCTTATACCGAAGATCCGGGACGAATCACCANAAGATNTCTCCAATNTCGGGGGCGGACAGGTGATATCACAATTTCTCGATCACGGGCCAATCGGTTCAGATCCGCCAGGTTATCGTGCCGGTCCTCCTAACAGAAGGGATCCCGCCCTGTACCGGGCTCGGTAAGGAGATCCCGCTGAGGTTTACCGGAGCGACACCCTGCGTGTCCGGAATCGTTGGACTCCGGCAGGTTCCGCGGCCGGGGCTGGAGGAAGACCATCGATCACGCCGGTAACGCCACGAAGGGGTTTTTTAAGAGATCAGGTATCGGTAAAATTTGGCAGGATCGAACCTTTTTTCAGGCGCCGGAAGACACTGGAGAACCATGACACAACCGCGATTTTGGGTTCTTGTTGCATCCCGGGAACACGTAAACCTCGGGGTTGCCGGGGGCTTTGCCCAGGCCGGCCATGGGAAACGCTCTGGTATTGCCCGGATGCATAACGGGGATCACCTCATCTACTATTCCCCAAAAGTCGAGTATGGGGGAACTGAGCCGCTCCAGGCGTTCACCGCACTCGGCGAGGTTGTGGGCGACAAGATCAGGCAGGTAGAGATGTCGCCGGACTTTAAGCCTTTCCGGAGAAAGGTGCGCTACGATCATACGGGAACCGTGAAGATCGCCCCGCTCATCAACGACCTTTCGTTCATCCGGAACAAGAGGTCATGGGGCTCGGCCTTCCGCTTCGGGATGCTTGAGATTCCGGAGCCGGACTTTATGCGGATCAAAAAAGAGTTTGAGAAGGGCAGCTGATCCTGCCCCGCTTCCGGGGCGGGGATCGTTTTTATGCGCCCCGGTGGAGCAATAGCCCTCGCGGGAAGGAGAGGAGGCTGCTCATCCTTCCCGGTGGCACAGGAGATCAGATGTTCTGGGCAGGTACCACGCTGTTACCAGCATGCAGGAGTACATGCCGGGGCAGCTCGAGTGCAAGGGCCTCCTTAAGGACCTCTTCGACCGTCGTTACCGGAACGAAGACGAGTTCGTTCCTGACGTCCTCAGGCACATCCTGGAGGTCACGTTCGTTCTCCTGGGGCAGGATCACTTTCTTGATACCTGCCCGGTGGGCGGCAAGGATCTTCTCTTTAATCCCCCCGACCGGCAGGACTGCCCCGCTCAGGGTAATCTCGCCGGTCATGGCAAGATTCGGGTCAGCGGTCTT
>JGI20214J51650_10002733_pt1 | contig 11093 bp, 8 predicted proteins | sample WetSurMetagenome_FD_51650 | JGI IMG/M metagenome (IMG submission 51650)
CCGTGCCCATTTTCGGCGACATGAGCCTGTGGACCATCGCCCTCATGGCGCTGATTCTGTCTCCGACGGATGCCGCCCTGGGGATGCCCGTCGTGACCAGCNCGCTGGTTCCNGACAAGATCAAGGAGGCCATCAACGTCGAGAGCGGGCTCAACGACGGCATCGCATTGCCCCCGATNATGGCCTGCATTGCCGCACTGACCGTTGCCGAAGCCGAAAAAGCGGGTATTCAGTTCTGGGTCGTTTTTACCGCGAAGCAGCTTCTCTTCGGCCCGCTTCTGGGAGCCCTGGTGGGCTGGCTTGGCGGGAAGCTCGTGGAAGAGGCTTCCAATCGCGGGTGGATGAACGCGACGTTTCAACGCCTGGCCGCAGTCTCCCTGGCCATCCTGGCCTTTGCCCTGGCCGAGGAGTTCCATGGAAACGGCTTCATTGCCGCTTTCTTCGGCGGGCTGATGCTGGGCGTGCACACGCACGAGATCCGCGAGCGGATCCAGGAGTTTGGGGAAGCGGAAGGCCAGCAACTGGGCTTGTTTGTTTTCCTTATCTTCGGACTGGCTGCCGTGCCGAGGGCAGTTGGACACTGGGATGGCAAAGCGTGGGTCTATGCGATACTGAGCCTGACCGTTATTCGCATGCTTCCGGTAGCAGTCAGCTTGATGGGGACAAGGCTGACAACATTCTCGGTTGCCTTTATCGGCTGGTTCGGCCCGCGGGGAATTGCATCGGTGCTGTACCTGCTCATCGTCATCAACGAGCTTGGCCTGCCCGGGTATGAGCGCATGCTGTCGATCATCGTGTTGACGGTGCTGCTCAGTGTCTTTCTGCACGGGGTCACGGCGGTCCCGCTGTCGCGGTTGTATGCCGGCCGCGCCGCGGAAAACCGGTCCTGACCGGATCCCGGGCCGGGGGGCGTGCCCTCGAAAGGAGCGCAGGCTCATGTCACAGGATAGAAAGAAGCCAGGATTAAAGAAGGAACTCCAGGAGGTGTGATGATGGAATTGCTGCAAGCCATGCAATCCAGAAGGAGCATCCGGAAATTCAAAAGCAACGAGGTGCCGGATCCTGTGATCAGGGAATTGCTGGAAGCCGCGAGGCTGGCGCCGTCAGGCTCGAATCTGCAGGCGACCCGGTTTGTCGTCATCAAGAGCCCGGCGGAGCGGATGAAACTGAAAGAATGCACCCCGCTGCCCTTTGTCGCGCACGCGCCCGTCATCATTGCATGCTGCATCGACAGGGAAGCCATGGGCAGCACCGTGGTGAGATACAGGGAACTGATGGAAGCGCAGGCCTTTGCCGGCACGCCGCTTGCCGATGACAACACCTTGATCGAGGCCTCTGCGAAGAGGCGCAGCAGCATGGATCAGGCCGCGATCAAGGCCTACCTGAGCTTGAATGCCGCCATCGCCATCGAGCACATCGCTTTACGGGCGGTGGATCTGGGGCTGGGAAGCTGCTGGATCATGATGTTTGACAACGCAAAGGCAAAGAGCATGCTGGGGCTTGACGATCGGTATGATGTCGTCGCCCTGCTGCCCGTGGGCTACCCGGATCAGTCCCCGGCAGCGCGGCCGCGACTTCCGCTGGAGGACTTGATCCTGAAGGAAGTATAGGCCCCCCCCGCCTGCGATTCCGGACAGCACTCGATGAACAGGAAAAATGATGTCAAGGCAAGCAGGACCTAACCAACCAGAATCCATCAGAAAAACAGAGTATGTTACGTATGGCTTCCTGAAATAGATGACATACAATTATGTGAATGAGTACAAGATTACAAATGTTAATCGCTAATGCGGTTTGATCTCTATCACAGATTATGATACCTCCCTCAAATCCTCGAGGAGGCAGTCGAAATGAAAAAACTCGCTGTATTCTTTCACGTAGTAGTATTCGTCTCGATTTTCATCTCTTTCGCCGAAGCGGGGGAGTACATCAACAATTGCCCGGTTCCAGATAACTTAAAAATCATCGAGCCGGATGGAAATGTAGTGCCCCCGAAACTGGCACTTCTTTCCGGCGTCTGGGAGGGTAGCTGGAAGATGTCCGCTATCTTTATCGTGGAGCAAATCAAAGGAAACGAAGCAGTCGTAGTTTTTGCTTGGGCCGGTTCAAATTCAATGGGAAGAGCATCTGCGGCGGCATCACATAACCCCGGCTTTGTCAGGCAAAAATGCCCAATCGAGCAGGGCGAGGATGGAAACTATCGAATTATTTGTACCCTCAAAACCGGGATCAATAAATTGATTCAAACGAATGATCCAAGAGAAACAAGAGTTGTGCGAGAAGGGTTTGCACAAATGCGCCCAGAGAGCAGGGATACGATATTTTTGAAAAAGGAAATGAAATAATAGATTTGAGCGCAAGCCACCACTTATGAAAAAAGAGGGGTTGCGGCCAATAGCCACAACCCCCTGATTTTACTGCCGCGCCGTTTTGGGCTCGAAACCATATTTCCACCAGCAATCGTTAATCCCAGATTTAGCCCGCAGTGATGAGTCGTTGGTCTAAGAAATAATCACGATTTGGCATTACACTGTCCGTAACGTCCGACACTGTTCAGGACACATCAAGCATCTGCAATGACGAGAAGATCAAGGCGAGAGATACCCGTCGGGGGCCAGACTGGTTGCCAGCATCACCATGTTGATGTCGCGATGTCCCGTCCAGCTGCTCCCTTGCCTGTTTGCGGGCACAAGCCAGAATGACTCCATGACGTCGCGCAAAGGGGCATACCTCATCAGGTCTTCTGCTCGAGAGTGAAGACGATGCTTCATTTTGAAATCTCGCGGAGTCTGCTCGATGAGCCCCAGCAATTTCTCGGCGGCGTGCAATCCGATAGACAATCCCAGCTCCCGGAATGCCAGGCGGTAATCGGCGGGAAGCGTCAGGGCATCTCCCCGTTCATAGGATTGCAGGCCCAGCCGGGATGCATTCAACAGATCATCCAGGAGGCCGGCCATCTCGACCCCTTCGCTTGCGATCAATTGGGCCAGCTTGTAAGCGGAACTCAGGAGCTCGCCGATTCCAAGAGGGTCATCGGTCGCCCAGTTTTTTCCTTCGCAGATCCTGGCCATGTCCGCAATTTCCGCGCTGAGGTCGGGCATCGCGGATGTCTCGGACTCTTTTGCCGCCGCAGCCTGCAGCTGGAGGTACATGATGAAGCCGTCGAGAGGATCGTGATGCCCCATCGAGGATACAAGCGGGTACGAGAGGTCAATGCTCATTTTCCAGTACATGCGTTTCTGATCGCCGAATGACGGAACATAGGTGAAGCGGGCATGCGCCGTTTTCGCTAGCTCCATGGCCCATCGGGTGTACTGTGAATCCCCCGTGGCCCGGGTCACCTGATTGAGCGCGTGCATCCATTTCGTCAGGTAGTGATAGTATTGCCCGTCCCGATCCCACTCCAGCCGTTCATCATAGGGATCGTCGGGCCTGCGCTCGTTCATCCCCTTGCCGATTCTCAGCCCGCCCAGGGTCGGGTGCTGTTCGCCATTCTGCTCATCGAGCCCGCTGATCCATCCCGTCCGCGGGTCGTCATCGCGGTGCCGTCCGAGTACGTGATGAACCTGCTCGACGAGGTCCAGCGCGAGCTGCCTGAACTGCTCATCACCGGTTTGGCGATAAAGCTCCAGGAAGTTGCAGACGGCAAACGCATCCGTCCACAGGTAGCGCCGCGGCGCATCCCCGGCAGGGGACAGACCGGTCATCTCGGCATATTCCGCCATGATTTCCCGGATCGTGGACCGGGAGGCCCGTCGCTCTTTTTTTTCCCGTGCGTCTTTCCTGGACATTGGCGTCCCTCCGTTTTCGTCTACTACCATCATTACCATAACCGGGGAGAAGATGCCTGCCGATTCAAAATCTCTCATGGCATTTATGAATCTTGTGCGCCGCTATCGTGAAGATGCCCCCCTGTTGATCAGGCAAGAATTGTCGCATGGCAAGATTGTTGATCGACGATATTGTCGAGCCGAGGCGATTTCCAGAATTCTATACGGCCCGGTTGGCTCCGCCATTCCGTTTTGTCTTTAGCGACTTACAGGAACCTTCTCCGCAATCGGTCCCGACGGCACCCATCGTGCAAGAAAAACCGGTATCCCCATTCAACTCAACGGATCTACACCTGGTCGAATTTCCACCGCCCGATCGGACTCTCTCCAGCCTTGTTTACTCTTGGGGATGCACCGCTGAACAGCTGCAAGTACCATGTGGAAGGAGGAGTCAACATGGACGCTTTGGCTTTGGGCAATATCCTGTCAGGCACTACGAAGGCAAAAAAAGTAGTCATCGTTTCCAATCGCCAGCCGTGGTTTCATGAACGCGTGGCGGATGGCATTCGGGCAACGCGTCCCGCAAGCGGTCTCGTGACGGCCCTCGAGCCGATCATCGAGGCCGTGGGCGGGACCTGGATCGCGCACGGCTCGGCCTCGGCGGACCGGCTGGTCGTCGATCGAAAAAACCGCATACGGCTCCCCGAGCAAGACCCGCGATTCACTCTTCGCAGGGTGTGGCTCACCCCGAAAGAAGAAGCCGGGTATTACTACGGCATCTCCAACAAGGCGCTGTGGCCCCTGTGCCATATCGTCTACACAAAACCCCGATTCTCGAGAAAAGACTGGGAGATCTACAAGGACGTCAACAAGCGTTTCTGCGACACGGTCCTGGATGAGGTGGGCGACTCGCCGGCCATTGTGTTCATCCAGGATTATCATCTGGCTCTTCTGCCCCGCTACTTGCGGAACGCAAGGCCCGATCTGAAGCTCGTCCAGTTCTGGCACATCCCGTGGCCGAATCGAGAGGCCTTCCGGATCTTCCCCTGGTCGGAGGAGATCCTCGACGGCCTTCTGGGGAATGACCTGCTGGGGTTTCACATCCAGTACCACTGCAACAATTTCCTGGACACCGTCGACAAGGGAATGGAGGCCATGGTGGATTATGAGAATTTCAGCATCTACCGCGGCGGGCGGCCCACCTTCATCCGCCCCTTCCCGATCAGTGTCGACTTCAAGCAGATCGGCGTCGATGCGGGATCGGCGATCGTACAGGAGAAAAAGGAAAGCTTCATCCGCGAACTGGGGCCCGGCGCCGCGGGGACCCGGATTTACGTGGGGGCGGACCGGATCGACTATACCAAGGGAATCCCGGAGAGACTGAGGGGGTTCGATCTTCTTCTGAGGCGCAGTCCGGATCTCAGGAAAAAAGTGACGCTGATGCAGCTTGCGGCCCCGAGCCGGACCCAGATCGAAGAATACCAGAACATCAACGACGAGATCGAGAAACTGGTGGAAGAGATCAACGGGCGGCACGGGGCGGATGACTGGAAGCCGATCCATTTCCTGCGGGCCAATCACGACTATCATGCCGTGATTGCCGCCTACCGCATGGCCGATGTGGTCATGGTCACTTCCCTTCACGACGGCATGAACCTGGTGGCCAAGGAATTCATCGCCGCGCGAACCGATGGCGACGGCGTCCTGCTGTTGTCCCAGTACACCGGGGCCGCCCGCGAGTTGATCGATGCCCTGCTGATCAACCCCTATGACACGGATCAGCTTGCCGATGCGATGCTCCGCGCTTTCAACATGCCGGAAAAGGAGCGCAGGCAGCGGATGGCCCGGATGAGGGCACAGGTGGAGAAGAACAACATCTATGAGTGGGGCAGGAAAATCTTCGAGGAGCTGCTGAAGCGCGTTAGCTTCGGGAAAAGCCGGAGCGAAGCAAAGCAGGCGCCCGGAATGCTTCGGGTTCCCCAGAAGCAGAGCCTGCGCCTGGCTGCTGCCAGATACCTGACCTACCGATGCTCCAGCGCGATTCTGAAGAAAGTGAACTCCCGCCTTGCGAAGGGTATGGCATAAGTGCATTCACGGGATGATGAGAAAGGGGTCAGCTTGATGAAGCCGGATCCGGGCAGAGCGACGCTATGGGTTTTTGATTTTGACGGCACGATCTCGGAGTTTGTATCCAGTCCCGCCGAGGCGGAGATCCACCCGGCCTGCAGGGATCTGCTCAGGGATCTCGCGGGGCTGCCGATGCATCGCGTGGCGATTCTTTCAAGCCGTCACCTGGACGACATCATCGCGCGCGTGGATATCCCCGGCCTGTTCCTGGGAGGCGCAAGCGGAATGGAGTGGCGCCGCCCCGCGGGGGAGAGATTTCTGGCCGATCCGAACCAGGCCGCCCGAATCAGGGCGAACCGTCAGATCATCCTGCCGAATCTGCAGATCCTGGAGCAGATTCCCGGCATCGAGCTGGAAGACAAGCAATGGTCCGTTGCCGTGCATGTGCTGCGGGCGCCCGACGTGAGCAGGAACCTGGCGGACAAGTACCTCTGCGGGCTTCGCGACCGCCGGATCCTCCGTTTCTTCAAGGGCCGCGAGGTCTATGAAATCCCCTTTCTGCCCGGGATGAACAAGGCCATCGGCGTGAAACGGATTTACGAGATCCTTCATTCCAACCACGGCGGCAACGCGATGGTCTATGCCGGCGATGACGAAAACGACGCAACGGCCATGGAGTGGGTCATCCGGCAGGGGGGCGTGGCCTTCTCGGTGGGAAAGAAGGCGATCGTCCCGGCTGCGCTGCATGTCCCCGGCCCGGAAACGCTGGCCGCCGAGATCCGCCGCCTGTTCAAGATCAACGGAAGTCATGGGCGATTGGGCGCAGAAGCGCGCCGCAGCGGGCAGATTTCTTGATTCTCTCCCGACAGGGCTCAAAGACCGGGACATCCATCTCCTCATTTTTCATCTAGACATCAGGGGGATGACATGTCACCATAGACAAGAAAACGCTGAATCAACGCGTCAACGACCTTTCCCGGGATCCCGTGCAGGATGCCTGCGGGACCCGCCCCATGCCTTTCGAACGGCAGAGGATTCCCCGACAAACCCATTCGACATCAAGAGGGTATTGCCCTTTTCCCAGGATTGGCTATGAGCGACTTTGAAATCAAGGACTGTTCGCTTCTCATCCGGATGAGCGGTCTGCCTTCCGCCGTGAACCTCCGCGAATTGCGGGACCGCATCTCGGCGTGCAGTCCCGATGTCCTGTACCACCATTTCTGCGAAACGCCCCTTTCCCCGTCCTTTGATTACCCGGACTACCGGAACGATTTTGCCGTCTGGTCGAAATGGAGGCTTGGCGACGAGATCCTGGCAGAACGCCTTGGGATGATCGACCCCTACCTGTTCCCCTCCATGGAGGAGCTGCGGGCCTCGACGCTCGAGATCATCGACGACCGCCTGGGCGAGGTCACCATGATCCCCTGGGCAAGGCCGGGGCATGAGTTCTACTTCATGCAGGCGATCACGGTGGCATTCGACACGGGGGAGCGAATCCGCCACCCGGACGAGTTGGATGCGGCCATCGACCGGATGACCAATGGGAGCATCTATTTTCACGTCCTCGAGGCAAGGAGACGGGAACCGGTCGGACAGGACGATTTTTCCTCGTGGCTCAGCGGGCAGGAGGGCAAATGGGAGCACCATCTTGCGGCCATCCGGGCCATCGATTTTACGTTCCACTCGCTGAGCGAAATCAGGCGAGAGCTGGTGGAAGGGCTCTCGAATGCCCGGGCCAAAAGATCGAAGCATTCCGCCCGCAGGGCGGGGCTTGCGGGCAAGGAACGAACCAGACACGATCGCGCCCATGATACGTGAGAGACGAGTCGACAAGCTCGCGACGCCGCTCTCCCTCGGCGGGGAGCGGGAGATCAGAGCCGTTATTTTTGCAGAGGAGGATGAATGAGTCATTCCCTGGAAGCCTATACCGACATCGTGGGCCTGCCCGTCATTCACCAGATGCAGAGGCTGGGGGAGAGACTCCGGGGGCTGCGGGTCGTCCACGTCAACTCCACGTCCGAGGGGGGCGGCGTGGCCGAGATCCTGGCCTGGATGGTGCCCCTCATGAAGGAGCTCGGAATCGACACATCGTGGAAGGTGATCCACGGGACGCCGGCCTTTTTCGGTGTCACCAAATCCATTCACAACGGCCTGCAGGGGAAAATCGTCCCCCTGACCAAAAAAGACTGGGGCGTTTATTTCGACGTCAACACCGCGAACGTATCCGAACTGAGGGATCCGCTCGAGAGCGCCGACGTTGTCGTCATCCACGATCCCCAGCCGGCACCGCTGCTCGAGCTCTGCCCGAAACGCAAAGGCAAGTGGATCTGGCGGGCGCACATCGACATCAGCCGTCCCGACCGCGCCGTCTGGAAGTCGCTGCGGCCCTACGTGGAAAAATACGACGCCAGCATTTTTTCCATGCGCGAGTTTGCCCAGCCCCTTCCTCACCCGCAGTTCATCATCGCCCCGAGCATTGATCCCCTGAGCGACAAGAACATCGCACTGGATCCCTCGGAGCTCGAAAAGGAAAGGGCCCGGTTCGGGCTGGACCCCAACCGCCCCCTGCTGGTGCAGATATCTCGATTCGACCGCTTCAAGGACCCCGTCGGTGTCATCCAGGCATACCGCCTGATCCGGAAGGTGCTGCCCGTGCAACTCGTTCTTGCAGGCGGGGGGGCATCCGACGACCCGGAGGGCAAAGAGATCCTCGACGAGGTGATGGGGGCCGCCGGCGACGATCCCGACATCCATGTCCTGCANCTGCCGCCGGACTCGCACCGGACGATCAACGCCCTTCAGCGGCTGGCCGACATCATCATCCAGAANTCGACACGCGAGGGCTTCGGCCTCACCGTTACGGAAGGCCTCTGGAAAGGAAAGCCCGTGATCGGCGGCGACGTGGGCGGGATCAAGCTTCAAATCGCCAACCACTACACGGGGTATCTCGTCAACACGCCGGAAGGGGCGGCCCACCGGATCCGGTTCCTCCTTCATCACCGGGAGCAGATGCAGGCGATGGGGAAGACGGCCAAGGAATTTGTCAGGGAGAATTTTCTCATGACCCGCCACCTCCGTGAATACCTCACCCTTTTCACCTGGCTGCTGCGCGGAGAGGGAAAACACACGATCATGGTTTGAAGCCTCTCGTCGGCTCGAGGTTGGGGGAGGGGCATGCCGGTGGGAGGAAAGTTGCATGTCGAGGATCCTCATGGTCGCCGCGGAGATGGCTCCTTTTGCCCAGGCGGGGGGACTGGGCGATGCGCTTTCTGCGCTCTCCAGGGCACTGGCCGCCGCGGGTCACGATGTGCGGGTCGTCCTGCCCTGCTATGGTTCCATCGACCGCGACGCCTTCGGCCTTCAACCCGTCACATCCCTCGAGGTCCCCATGGGCGTCCTGGGCCGGATTGCCGTCACCGTGCTGGAATGCAAGGCGCCCCAATCGAAGGCCCGGGCCTACTTCATCGGGTATGACCCGTACTATGCGCGGCGCGGCATCTACGGCCACGACGGCGACGGGTTCACGGACAACGACCTGCGCTTCACGCTGCTTTCGCGGGCGGCGCTGGAACTGGCCCGGCACATGGGCTGGCGGCCGGATGTTGTTCACGTCAACGACTGGCACACGGCTGCAATCCCCGTGTTTCTCAACACGGTGTACCGCGACGACGCGTCGATTTCCGGTGCGGCGACTCTCCTGACCATCCACAACATGCTCCACCAGGGCGTATTCAACAAGTCGCTCATGGATGTCCTCGGGATCGACTGGAGGCACTTCCATTTCCGCGAACTGGAGTTCTTCGACAAGGTCAATCTCCTGAAAGGCGGGATCGTGCACGCCGGCCTCATCAACACCGTGAGCCCGACGTACGCGCGGGAGCTCCTGCAGCCTGAATTCGCCTACGGGATCGAAGGTGTCGTGCGGGGGCGGGCCGCCGAGCTGTCCGGCATCCTCAACGGCGCGGACTACGACGAGTGGAACCCCGAGTCGGACCCGGCAATCGCCGCGACCTATTCGGAGAGCGACCCCGCGGGCAAAGCCCTCTGTAAGAAAGACCTGCAGCGGGTGCTGGGCCTGCCCGAAAAACCGTCCGCTCCGCTGTTCGGTCTCGTGACGCGCCTCGTGGAGCAGAAGGGCATCGATCTGCTTGCGGAAGCCCTGCCGCGCATCCTCGGCCTCGACGTGCAGTTCGCGCTCCTGGGATCGGGGGAACTTTGGGCCCAGGTCTTCTTCGAGAAACTTGCCGAGGCACGCCCGGACAAATTCGCCTGCCGGATCGGATTCGAGCCTGCCATGGCCCACAGGATCATCGCCGGCAGCGACTTCTTCGTCATGCCGTCGCGGTTCGAGCCCTGCGGTCTCACCCAGATGTACAGCATGCGGTACGGCACCCTGCCCGTGGTGCACGCCACGGGCGGCCTGGACGACACAGTGGAGAACTTCGATGAGGCCGGCCTGGAGGGCACGGGCTTCAAGTTCCACCGGATGACGGCCGGGGCCCTGTACGACACGATCGGGTGGGCCACCTATACGTACTATCACAACGAGAAGGCCATCCATACACTGATGCAGCAGGCCATGTCGGAACGATTCACCTGGGAGGAGGCGGCCCGCAAGTACGAATATCTTTATCGGGTTGCCGTGAGGAAAAAGACGGCAGCCGCCCGCTGACGGCCTCTCCCGCGAAGGCAGGTGTGCAGCATGGATGAAACGCATTCCCTTGGGGCGTCGTACCTCGGCGAGGGTCGATGCGCCTTTGTGCTCTGGGCTCCGGAGGCACAGCGGGTCGAGGTGCGTATCGTCGCCCCCTCAGGCAGGATCATCTCCATGGAGCGCGGCACGCGGGGGTACCATCATGTCATCGCCGAAGACATCGCCCCGGGCGCCCTTTACCTCTACAGGCTCGACGGTGCCNTCGAGCGGCCGGACCCCGCTTCCCGCCACCAGCCGCGGGGCGTCCACGGACCTTCCCGAGTCACCGACCCGCGCTTCGACTGGAGCGATGGCGACTGGACCGGATTGGCCCTGAGGGACTATGTCCTCTACGAGCTGCACGTGGGGACCTTTACGGCCGAGGGGACTTTCGATGCCGCCGTTTCCCGCCTGGATGATCTGAAGGACCTGGGAGTGAGCGCCCTGGAGCTGATGCCCGTCGCCCAGTTCCCGGGTTCGAGAAACTGGGGCTATGACGGGGTCTTTCCCTTTGCCGTCCAGGATTCCTACGGGGGGCCCGATGGGCTCAAACGGCTTGTCGA
>JGI20214J51650_10002734_pt1 | contig 11089 bp, 12 predicted proteins | sample WetSurMetagenome_FD_51650 | JGI IMG/M metagenome (IMG submission 51650)
ACAGCTGCTGCAGCTGCATTCCTTGTGGCCAAGGCATTTAACAACATTTTCTGATAATATAATGAAATTTGAGCATCGCAAACAAAAGGTAGCATCCTTTCCGCAGTTTTTTAAAAGATTGGCCAGATATACCCTGTTTTCAGGTATTCTGATCGCTTTTTCAGTTGCTGCAGGAGTAATTGGTTATCATCATTTCGGTGAACTTAGCTGGCTCGATAGTTTTCACATGTCGTGCATGATCCTTACAGGAATGGGGCCGGTTATTGAAATGAAAACTGCTGGAGCAAAACTCTTCTCTTCGATATATGCTCTTTACAGCGGTGTGGCATTTCTGAGTATAACAGCTGTTTTTTTTGCTCCAATAGTCCACAGATTCTTACACATTTTTCAGGTCGGTCCAGATGAATAATATATTCATTATCAAAAAGTTAATTGCGTCAGGTGCAATAAGCGTACTTTCAATTTATCTTTTATCAGGACAGACAGGAATACCTGATTCTTCAAAAAGCATAAAGCTTGGTGAAGTTGTGGTCATTTCAAACAGGGTGCCTGTTTTATTAAAAAATAACCCGGGAGCAGTATCGGTAGTCACACCAGAAATACTTTCAATAATGCCTAAATCGGCAGGGGTGGAAGAAGCTCTGCGGCTCACTCCGGGTGTACGTATCGATAATCAGCATGATGGTGAACGTGTACATGTTTCAATCAGGGGACAGGGGATATTGACTGAACGCGGACTCAGGGGAATAGGTGTGATTATTGATGGGATCCCCGGAAATGATCCTTCAGGATTTGCTCCTGACCTGTACGATGTGGATTGGGGAACTTTAAAGAAGATAGAAGTATTAAGGGGCCCGTCAGCCAGTTTATACGGGGGAGGCGGTGCCGCAGGAGTAATTAATATTACAACAAATGATGGCGGATCAGGACCGATCGGGGGACAAGTAAACCAGGGTCTGGGATCAAACGGTTTTACCAGAACTCTAATCCAGATCGACGGTTCACGAAGTGATATGAACTACCGTGTAAGCTATTCTCATTCAGGCGGTGACGGCTATAGAGATCATCAGGCTTTTCGTGGTAATAAACTATATGAAAAAATCAACTTCAATCCGTCAGCTAAACTTTCGCTGACACAGATCATTTCCTTTACAGGTTATTTCCAGCAGAACCCGGAAGGATTAAATATCGGGCAGTTTGACAACCTGCGTCAGGCAAACCCTGATGCAAATCCCTTCAATGAGTATCAGAAGACAAAAAGGATTACTGCAGGAATCCATGGCAAATACAAAATAAACGAAAAACAGGATGTGGAGCTGACAGCATTTATCCGATCATGGAATTACAAGGAAACAAGCAACAAAAGCGCTGAATACAGGGATATAACCAATCCGGGAGCCAGTCTGCAATATAATTTACATTTTGACAACAGAAAAGTGAAGAATGTTATCAGTCTTGGTTCTGATATGAAATGGCAAAGTATAAGCATGTACAAAATGCAGAGTGAGTCCAATCCTCAGAGAAGGGAAAGCATCGATCAGACAAATCTGGAATCGGATTCTCTGCTTGCCAACCAGATCATATCTCAGAGCAGTGCCGGAGTATTCGCATTGTATAAACTGGAAATGGGCAGGTTCAGTCTGATTGGTAGTGTCCGTTTTGATGTGATGAAGAATCAGCTGACAAATAAAATGCTGGGATCCGATACCGCAAAAACGTCCAGAGACTTCAGGAATTTTTCTGCACGTGCAGGTATAAACTACTCATTCAGCGATGCTGCAAGCATATTTGCTGACTGGAGCAAAGGTTTTTTACCGCCCTCAACAGAGGAACTTGCCAGCAATCCGACAGGGTATAGCGGCTTTAACACACACATTGTACCTGCAACTTCCAATTGCACTGAACTGGGGATCCGCGGATTTATAAGTAATAAACTCTCTTACGAGATCACCGGTTTTGTTATGAATACCAAAAACGATTACTTCCGTTTTAAACAGACAGGAAGAGGTAACCAGGAGGTATTTTATGGCAATGCGGGAAACAGTAAACGCTATGGAATTGAGACTTCATTTTCCTTCGAAATTATCAAAGATCTCACACTGAATGTTGCATATACATATGCTGACTATAAATACGTCTCCTCCGGTATAGATCCTGTTTATTCTGACCCTTCATTTGTGCTTACATCTCCCCCAATGGCCGGTCAGTGGCTTCCAAATTCCCCTAAACATCAGCTATATTCTGAGGTGATTTATTTAACAGGAAGATTCAAATTCAGCCTGGCAAACGAATACCAGTCGAAATGGGCGATCTATACAGATCCGAACGCTTACTATGGGATCCTCGATCACTCTGTCTATCAAAACTGGCAGAACGGATTCAGCCTGTTTCATGCAAGGGCTTCTTATGAGATCAAGATCGGTAAACTTAAAGGAGAATGCAGCCTATTCATCAGGAATTTAACAGGAGCAAAGTACATGGCTTTCACAGAACCTGATCCTGATGGCAATGCATATCATCCGGGACCAGCCAGAGAGTTTTTTGGAAATTTAAAGATATTATTTTAGCTTCACTCTTCAACAGGAAGAAAGAGCTCTTCTGCATGTTTTAGTTTAAGTTAGCATGGGAAACACTAAGATTAAAAGCACTTTAACAGGTCGGATCAATATTGGGAAAGACACAGAAACCAAACTGATCCGGGCTGGAATTGATTCCTTTGAAAAACTGAAAGAGCTGGGCAGTGAACAGGCATTCCTTCGTCTTCAGGCATTTGATCCCGGTGCATGTCTCAACCTCCTTTATGGACTGGAAGGTGCTATTGAAGACATTAAATGGAATGAACTTCCCTATGAAAAAAAACAGCATTTACTCGTATTCCATAAACAGTCTCAAAAGAAATTAAATGAACAATCCTGAATCAGTCAGCGAAGAGATTATATCCATTGTCAACTCATGGGTACCCAAACTTGAGAAGCTTCCGGAGGAAACAATCTCCCAAAGAAGGAATTCTCAGAACAGGACTATTAAACAGATTGTGGGTCACATGATTGATTCCGCGTCAAACAATACTCACAGGATCGTTCATCTTCAATACCAGCCATCCCCCCTGGAATTTCCAAATTACGCTTCAAATGGCAATAATGACAGGTGGATCGCAATACAGGATTATCAGAATGAGGATTGGACCGTGCTGGTTCAGTTATACAAATATTCTCTCCTTCATATAAGCCATGTAATTAAAAATGTTAGAGCAGACAAACTCAGCAATGAGTGGATAGCCGGACCAGGAAGAAAACTGAAACTGGAAGAGATGATCGTGGATTTTACAAGGCATCTTAACCTGCATATGGATGAAATAAACCAACTTGCCAACACGAAATAACTCTTTAAAATGAGACACTATGGTTTCCTTTGAAAAATTTCAGATTGCCCCATGCGGAATAAATTGCGGAACCTGCAGGGCATACCTGAGAGAGAGGAATAAATGTTCCGGCTGCCTTTCAGCCTCAGGGGAAAAAGTTAATAATTGTGCCAGGTGTAAGATAAAGAACTGTGAATCGCTGGCACAAACTGAATCAAAATTCTGCTATGACTGCCCAAAATTTCCTTGCCTGACACTGAGAAAAATCGATAAAAGATACAGGGTCAGATATCAAACCAGCCTGATTCAAAATCTCAATATTATCAGAAAGAATGGAATTGAAGAATACCTGAAAGATGAAAACTCAAGGTGGACCTGCAGGGATTGCGGTTCAGTGCTCTCTGTACATTTGCACAACTGTTTAAAATGCGGGAAGAAATATAACGATCCGCTTTTCGGGAAAAATTAACCTGAACAATAATTTTATATCACCTCTGTCACATATAATATTAATGCTATGATTACAAGATTTAAAATATGTTGCATCGCAAGTGAAGATGAAGCAAGAATGGCAATAGAACATGGAGCACATGCCATTGGTCTTGTTGCTAAAATGCCGAGTGGCCCGGGACCAATTGCCGATGAGCTGATCAGAAAAATTGCCTCAGCTGTTCCACCACCGATAGCAACCTTTATGCTGACCAGCGAAACAGCTGTAAGGGATATTATAGAACATCATAACCGGACCAGAACTAATACGATACAGATCGTCGACGCTGTTTCTTCAGGCACTTATTCGGAACTTAAGGCAGCTTTGCCTGCAGTAAAAATAGTACAGGTAATTCATGTCATAGACGAAAGCTCAATCGAGGAAGCTGTTAAAATATCGGAGATGGTCGATGCATTGCTGCTCGACAGCGGAAATCCGAAACTGAAAGTGAAAGAACTGGGAGGCACAGGGAGAGTACATAACTGGAAATTAAGCAAACAAATAGTCGACCAGGCCAAATGCCCGGTATTTCTGGCCGGAGGATTAAATCCTGAAAATGTGAGACAGGCGATTGAGGAAGTACATCCATTTGCCGTTGACATTTGCAGCGGTGTAAGAACCGATGGAAAACTCGACAGGAAAAAGCTCGAAATGTTTATCAGGAATATCTACAATTAACCATACTTTTAGGTCCAATTCAATTTCACTATGGCACACGAATGGAAAAAGGCTGAAAAAGAGATTTACCAGCCTTCAACTAAACCGGGATTTATAAAGGTTCCTGCTTTCAGATTTTTTTCCATTAAAGGCAAAGGAAATCCTAACGATAAGTTTTTTGCCGAATACATCAGTGTATTATATTCACTTTCCTACGCAGTTAAGATGGCTCCGAAAAAGGGAATTGCCCCCGACAACTATTTTGAATATACTGTGTACCCTCTCGAAGGGGTTTGGGATATATCCGAAGAAGCTAAAAAGTTAACTCCCGGTAAAATCGACAAGGACACTCTGGTATTCAATCTGATGATGAGGCAACCCGAATTTGTTACACCCGATTACGCTGAGGCTGTAATCAGTATGACTAAAAAGAAAAAACCTCATCCATTACTCGAAAAGGTCGTCTTTAATTCCGTCGAGGAAGGCAATTGTGTACAAATGATGCATATTGGCAGTTATGATGATGAGCCTGCAAGTTTTAAAAAAATGGAAGATTTCTGCATTCAGAACAATTTTAGACGGGAATCCGGACAACACCGGGAGATTTATCTTTCCGATGCCAGGAAAGTGAGTGCGGAAAAATTAAAAACAGTACTAAGATTTAAAATTTTACTACCATGATCAAAAAAATGTTTACTTGCTCAGTTTTATTAATTACTGTTCTTACGGTACAGGTTATGCAGGGCCAGGGAAATCAGAAACCGGACTCAGCCCCGATGAAAAGCAAGCCGATAGCCCTGACAAGTTTTAAGAACCGCAATATTGGAAATCCAACACTCAAAGGAGAGGTTACTGTTCAGCCAAACGGTCTGGATATCAGTGCTGCAGGTGTTGATATCTGGGGAACAAGGGATGAATTTAATTTCGCCTACATTGAACGTACCGGAGATTTTGATATAGTCTCTCGTATTGAAAGTCTTTTGGCTGCTAATCTCTATACAAAAGCCGGCATTATGGCACGTGAAGATCTTTCAGAAAGCTGCAGGCACATCTATTTTCAGGTATTTTCTGATAATAACTTCAGAAATAAAAATAACGGAGGATATGAATTTCAGTATCGTGAGGTAAGGGACAGTTCAATGAAGGCGATCTACCCTAAAAAAGCTACCGGCATCCCCGAATTTCCAGTCAGCTTTCCCAATACGTGGATCAGGCTTAAACGGGTCGCCAATGACTTTACTGGATATTACAGCACCGATGGCAAAACCTGGAAACCATATACGACCTTCAGTCTCGACCTTCCCTCCAGAATTTATCTTGGATTTGCTGTAACTTCACATAACAACGTTCATTCTGTGCGTGCTAAATTCAGAAATATTGCAGAACTAAATCCCTAACTTATAAGCCGGATCATGAGAATAGACCACGTTGCTATCTGGACCTACCAGCTGGAAAATCTGAAAGACTATTACGTTAAATATTTTAACGGGACTCCGAATAAGAAGTACATTAACAGTGAGAAACACTTCGAAAGCTATTTTGTATCATTTGAATCAGGCACAAGGCTTGAAATAATGCAAAAGCCGGGAATACCTGAGAATCTGAATGATCCTGTCGAAAAACAGTATCAGGGAATAATACATCTTGCTTTCGGTGTTGATACAATGGATCAGGTCGACCGGAAACTGAATGACCTGGTTACAGATGGCTATAAGATTTTAAGAGGACCAAGGAAAACAGGCGATGGATACTGGGAATTTGAAACACTTGATCCCGATAATAACAGAATAGAAGTAGCAACAGTATTTTCAAAATAATCAGAACAGATTATGATCCGTAAAATGCACCCCGGAGACAGTCAAAGGGTGCTTGAAATATATAAGATGGGTCTGGAGACCAGGAATTCAACTTTTGAGACAGCAGCTCCATCGTGGCAGGAGTGGGACTCAAAGCATCTTAACCACTCAAGGTTTGTTTCCGAACAGGATGGTATCATAACGGGATGGGCAGCTTTAGCACCTTTCTCCACCAGGGATGTGTACAGGGGAGTTGCTGAACTGAGCATCTATGTGGCAGCTGACTTTCGCGGGAGGGGAATAGGATCAGCCCTTATGGAAGAAATAGTTATCTCATCCGAGACAAATGGCATCTGGACTCTGGTATCCAGTGTATTTCCCGAAAATGAGTCTACCCTGCGACTACACAAAAAATTCGGNTTCAGAGAAATAGGAAGAAGAGAGAAGATCGCACAACTTGACGGCATTTGGAGAGACACAGTGATCCTTGAAAGGCGAAGCAATAAAATCTGATGAAAGAAATAGCGGCTATCATTTTAGAAAATGACCATGGTGAGTTATTGCTCTACCTCCGTGATAATAAGCCCGGGATCCCATTTCCCGATTACTGGGATCTGATAGGCGGTCATGTTGAAGAAGGTGAGACACCTGAAGAGGCACTGATAAGGGAAGTAAAGGAAGAACTGGATATTGACCTCCGGGAATATTCATTTTACAAAAGGTATGAATGTCTAAGCGGAGATGCTTATGAAAATATAAAATATATCTACACAGGAAAATTTAACATTCCGATCGGTGAAGTAACCCTGCTTGAAGGTGTCAGACCCCAGTACTTTTCAAGAGAGGAGATTCCGAATGTAAAATTTGCAAACATTCTGAAATCTATTGTCATGGATTATATTGAAGATCATCCGTATAAAAAAACAATTGATTGACACACCACTAATCTTCTGAATATGAGCAACCTTAAAACTTCGCTATTCATACTTCTGGTAATAACCGGAATAAATTCCAAAGCTCAGACTGTCTCTGTTTTATCACCTGACAACAGAATTGAAGTATCAGTGACTAACAGTGATAAACAATTGACTTATTCTGTCACCTTTAATGGAAATCCTGTTGTTAATCCTTCTGTTTTGGGCTTTGAATTTAAAGATGAACCCGTCATGGCTGGAAATTTCACGATAATTGATCAGTCTGTTAAAAATTTCAATGAGACATGGAATCCTGTTGTGAGGTCAAAGCATGCCACGATTTTAAATAATTATAATGAGCTCCTTTTGACTCTTGCAGAGAAAGCCGGATCTTTCAGGCAGATGGAATTGTCTGTTAGAGCATATGATGACGGAGCTGCATTTCGGTATAAATTGTTCCGAAGTGGGAAAATCGGAGATCGACAGATCACAAAAGAACTTACAGAATTTAATATTCCGGGTGATCCAAAAGCCTGGGTCGTGGAATACGGTGGATACTCATCGTCAAATGAAGCAGAATTCATGGAACATCCACTTAGTTTTCTCAATGAAAAATCAGTTGCAGGGATGCCAATGCTGATGGATTATGGTAAAAACTTCTGGGTTGCAGTAACAGAAGCTAAGATTGACAATTATGCAGCTTTCTACATTGGTACAAATGGCACAGCCAATAAGCTGACAACAAAGCTTGTACCCGTTCCTGGAGAGCCTGAATCAGGCACCAAAGTCCGTTTTTCGGATGAGGTATATACACCCTGGCGTGTTCTGATGATAGGCGAAACCCCAGGTAAGCTTATTGAATCGGAAATAATTCAGAACCTCAACGATCCATGCGCAATCAAAGATCCGTCCTGGATAAAACCAGGAATGAGCGCATGGGACAACTGGTGGAGCGGGGAAGTGAAGATGGAGATGCCGGTTATTAAGCAGTATATTGATCTGGCTTCAGCCTTGGGCTGGAGATATATGCTGGTCGATTGGCAATGGTACGGGAAGTTCAATTCTCCTGATGCAGATATAACAAAATGGGCCCCGCAAATTGATATGCCTGAAATCATCAGGTATGCATTATCAAAAAATGTTAAAATTATAGTCTGGCTGTACTCAAGTGATGTAAACAGAAATTCAGCGTACAAAAAAGCTTTCCCCTTATATGAGAAATGGGGTGTTGCGGGCATAAAAATTGATTTCATGGATCGCGACGACCAGCAGATGGTGAACTGGTACCACGAAATAATAAAATGCGCCGCAGAAAATCATCTTTTGGTAGATTTTCACGGAGCATACAAACCCGACGGGATCATCCGTACATGGCCAAACATGATTACAAGGGAAGGTGTGATGGGAAATGAGTATTACAAGTTTTCGAATAAAATGAGTCCCGCTCACAATGTTAAACTCGCGTTTACCCGAATGCTGGCAGGACAAATGGATTATACACCGGGTGCTTTTTTGAATGTTACAGGGGAACAATATAAAAATCAGACTCCGACAATTGTATGGAATACCCGTGCCGCTGAACTGTCAAAATTCGTGATCTATGAAAGCCCTCTGACCGTTGTCTGTGATCATCCCGATAATATTCTCAATCAGCCCGGAGCTGACTTTCTTAAAATTGTGCCAACTATATGGGACGATATTAAATTTTTAGACGGATATCCCGGAGATTATGTGGCAATTGCGAAAAGAACCGGGGATACCTGGTTTCTTGGAGCAATGAATAACAACACTGGGAAAAAAATCGATCTGAACCTTTCATTTCTTCCTGCGGGTAAATATGAAATGGAATCCTGGAGCGACACCAAAATCTCAGATAGGGAACCAAAAGAGATTAAGAAGACTATCACCTCAGTTGATTCTCCTGGTATTTTGAAAGTCACGATGGCAATAAACGGTGGATTTGTAGCCGTCTTCAGAAGAAAACCCTGAAACATCAAGTGAGTGAATAAGTCTGCATTAACATACATTGAGTAAAAAGTGGAGAAAAACAGAGCAATACCCTCTCCCGGAAATGAAGCCAGTCAGCCGGGATGGCCATTATGATATATATCCATCATTCAAACTTAAAGAAAATCAGATTCTTCATGGATATGAAACCCTGACAGAGTTATTTCATGAACACAGGCAAATTACGATAGAGGGGTATGAGGGCGTATTTTATAACCTGTTCAGGGAACAGACTGAAAATCACTTAAAAAACAATGGTCTCGCTGTTAATTGGATTGACACCTCAGAATTTCTGAAACCTGAGACTGTTATTAATGAAATGATATCTCCATTCACAGGGGAAGATGATCCTTTGTTTGGTCATAGAACGCACCTCACTATTGAAGATTTTTTCAACTTTGACCTCTTGAGAGATTTGAAACCTGATCCTGAAGCAGATATCAATATCATTATTGGTCCGGGAGCATCATTAGCCGGCTGGAAAGGACTGCTGGTATACATTGATATTCCAAAAAATGAAATCCAGTTCAGATCAAGAGCTGCCAGTATCTCAAACTTCGGGGCATCCCAACCCGATGACCCTGGCAGGATGTATAAGCGTTTCTATTTTGTAGACTGGATTGTCCTTAATAAGCTCAAAGAAAAACTTCTTCCTGATATAGATATTATTGTTGATTCACAGGATCCGTTCAATCCTTACTGGATGAAAGGTGATTTATTAAGGAAAAGCCTTTCAGAAATGAGCCGTAATGTTTTAAGGGTGAAGCCCTGGTTTGAACCAGGTGTATGGGGTGGATCATGGATTATGGACCATATAAATGGGCTTAATAAAAATGAACCGAATTATGCGTGGTCGTTCGAACTGATAACGCCTGAAAACGGTTTGCTATTTGAAAGTTCAGGAAAGATGCTCGAAATATCATTCGACTGCCTGATGTACCAGGAATCCAAAGCTGTGCTCGGAGACAGCTATTCGCGGTTTGGCACGGAATTCCCCATCAGGTTTGACTTTCTTGATACATTTGATGGTAGGAATTTATCCATTCAGTGCCACCCCCAGCCCTGGTACATGAAGAAACATTTTGGCGAGGATTTTACACAGGAAGAGACATATTATATACTTGACACTAAAGATAATGCAGCAGTTTATCTTGGTTTTCAGGATAATATTGATCCGGTTGATTTCAGAAATGCCCTTCAGAAGAGTTTTGACAATTCGATACCAGTTGAAATTGAGAATTATGTTCAGAAACATCCGGCATCCCTGCACGATTTATTCCTGATACCCTATGGGACAATCCATGGATCGGGGAAAAACAATCTCGTACTTGAAATAAGCTCAACGCCATATATATTCACTTTCAAGATGTACGACTGGCTGAGGCTGGATTTGAACGGGAACCCCAGACCTCTTAACATTCAGAGAGGGATGGAGAATCTGTTTTTTGACAGGAAAGGTGATTATGTAAGACAGAGATTGATCTCCGTGCCTGAACTCATTGAAGAGGGTAAAGGATGGAAATTGTATCACCTTCCAACGCATGAAACTCATTTATACGATGTNCACAGGTATCACATAACAGATTCGGTAGTGGTCAGAACAGAAAATAAATGTCATGTATTGAGTCTGGTTGAGGGTACCAGTATAATAATTGAGACAAAAAATGGTTTCTCACAGCGATTCAGTTATGCCGAAACATTTGTTATACCTGCAGCAGCAGAATGGTACAGAATCATCAATAAATCTGGTTCTATGGCAATGGTTATTAAGGCATTTGTGAAATAAATGTTTTATGGAACCCCTCCGGGGTTCATATTATTACCCGAATATTCGTCTATAATTGGTGGAACACCTCCGGTGTTC
>JGI20214J51650_10002735_pt1 | contig 11087 bp, 12 predicted proteins | sample WetSurMetagenome_FD_51650 | JGI IMG/M metagenome (IMG submission 51650)
TTCGATAAGGAGAAGGGATACACGCGTGCTGTTGATTACCAGTATAGCGCAAACCAGGCCATTATAAAGCAGAGTTGGGATGCAGCGGAGGAAAGGCTCAATATGGTCATGCAGGAGGTGCTTGCAGGCAAAGTCAGCCCCATCGCCTACTATATGGAAAAGGTCCTGATGGAAGTCCCTATGCTTGCCGATTACATGGAGATGCCAAAGTGGCGTATAAGAAGGCATCTGAAACAAAAAGGGTTTATGAAACTGACCCCGAACATTCTTAAAAAATATGCTTCGGTTTTTGATATCCCTGTTGAAAAACTGGTATTGCCGGAGTTTCTGATTCAACATGAAAAACAAAACGATAAAGGAGAAAAATGACGAAACTCGATTTCGAACATCGCCAGTCGGGGCATTGTGAGAGCGGTGTCACCTCGAACCTGCTGAATTATCATGGGTTTAAGATAAGCGAGCCCCTCGTTTTCGGGATCGGGACAGGGCTTTTCTTTTCATATCTTCCCTTTCTTAAGATGCAGCATGCACCCGTTACCTCCTTCAGGGTATGGCCTGGGATGGTTTTTGACCGGGCCACCAAAGCCATCGGGGCAAAAACAAGGATCCACACCTTCAGTGATCCGAAGGAATCGATGGACCTGCTTGACAGGACGCTTGAAAAGGGAATACCCGTGGGGTTGCAGGTAGGAACATTCCACCTCCCCTTCTTCCCTCCCGAATACCGGATGCATTATAACATGCATAACATGGTGGTTTATGGAAAGGAGAACGGTTCTTACCTGATCAGCGATACCGTAATCGAAAAACCGGTCACGATCACTTACGAAGACCTCATGCGGGTCAGGTTCGCCAAAGGTGCGTTCGCACCCAAAGGGAGGATGTATTACCCGTTTGAGGTGCCCTCTGAAATCGACCTTAAACCCGCGGTTATAGCGGGTATCAGGAAGACCGCATATTATATGACCGGTGTTCCGTTCCCCCTCATCGGGGTGAAAGGGATCCGTTACCTCTCGCGCCGGATGAGAAACTGGCAGAAGAAATACGGTGAAGCCAAAGCCTCTTACTATCTCGGCCAGGTTCTTCGCATGGAAGAGGAGGTGGGAACTGCCGGGGCCGGATTCCGGTTTATTTATGGCGCATTCCTCCATGAGGCCGCAGATGTTATCAACCAGCCATGGCTCAGGGATATCTCCTTTGAGATGGGTGAGAATGCCAATAAATGGCGCGAATTTTCATATGTCGGATCAAGAAATTGCAAAAAGAGGGCAAAGCCGGAAGAGTCCTATGATATGCTTGCAGACATGCTCCTGGATTGCGCCGGCAGGGAGGAGAAGATTTTTCGCAAGCTCTCGAAAATCAGATAATTTTTGGTACTTTCGCATTGAGTGATTTCATGTGTTTCATTTAAGGATAAACTTATGGAAAACGAAACAAACCCTGTTTACAAGGATGAGCGTTACGGCCAGTCCCGTGAACTCTTCTATTTTTATGAGGAGGGAGGAAAGTTTGAAAAAAAGGTGGGTTATCACCCCGACGGAAGCAGGATTATCCTGCAGCAGGCCTGGGACCTTTTCAATGAGCGTATTGAAGAGGCCAAACAGAAGGCTCTTGCAGGTAAAGTAAGCCCTGTCGTTTATTATATGGAGAAAACACTTGTTTCTCCGCTTGACCTCTCCATGCATACGGGCATCTCCCTGTGGCGCGTGAAAAGGCATTTCAAGCCACGTGTTTTTAAACGTCTTAATGACAAGACACTGGCCAAATATGCGGAGGTCTTCAAAGTTTCCATCGATCAGTTAAAAAATATTGAATAGTTAAACCAACCCCTATGGAACAGAATTTTACCATAAACTACACCCACAGGCAGGCAGGTCATTGCGAAAGCGGTGCAACTTCCAATCTTTTCAATTTCTACGGATATGAACTTTCGGAGCCGATGGCTTTCGGTATCGGGAATGGCATCTATTTCAGTTATATCCCATTCCTGAAGCTTCAGTTCGCTCCCATGCTCTCCTTCAGAAACTTTCCGAATACGGTTTTTCACAGGACACTCAAAAACCTGGGAATAGACGGTACTGTCATAAAAAAATTCAATGACCCGAAAGAGTCGATGGATGCTCTTGACCGTAATCTCGAGAAAGGCATACCTACCGGTGTTCAGGTAGGCGTATTCAATCTTACCTTCTTCCCACCCGAATACAGGATGCATTATAACATGCACAACATGGTTGTATTCGGGAAAGAGGGAAATATGTACCACATCTCCGACACCGTAATGGAACACCCGCAGATGCTGTCATACGACGACCTTCTGAGGGTACGTTGGGCAAAAGGTGCATTTGCACCGAAGGGAAAGATGTATTGGATCAATGGGATCAATAAAGAGCTTGATTTTCGAACTGCAGTTGATGCAGGCATCAAAAAAACCGTATATGAACTGACCAAGATTCCATTCCCGCTCATCGGGGTTAAAGGGATCAAATGGCTTGCAAAGGACCTGAAGAAATGGCCCAAAAAAATCGGGAACGAAAAGGCATCGTTCTATCTCGGCCAGATACTCAGGATGGCCGAGGACTTCGGAACAGGTGGTGCAGGATTCCGTTACATTTACGGGGCCTTTCTGAAGGAATCAGGAGAGAAATTCAACAATCATGAGTTGCTTGCAGCTTCCGACATGATGGGTAAGACCGCCAACAAGTGGAGAGAATTTACATACATCGGGGCCAGGAACTGTAAAAACAGGTCACAGCCGCAGGAAGATTACGGAATGCTCTCCGATATGCTGATGGAAATTGCCAACATGGAAGCACAGGTCTATAAAAAACTTGAAACTGTCAAACTCTGATATGGAGGACCAGGTCATCATCAGGGTAAAGGACCTGACGAAAATCTATAAAGGTTCGGATGAACCGGCAATCGATCACCTGTCTCTCGAGATAGAACATAACGAGATTTTCGGATTGCTGGGTCCCAACGGAGCCGGGAAGACAACCACAATCAGCATTCTCTGCGGGCTGTTTGCCCCAACCCATGGCCACGTAACTATTGATGGCATGGATATCAGGTCAAGCCTGGATAAGATCAAGCATGTCATCGGCGTAGTGCCCCAGGATATTGCCCTCTACCCTACCCTTACCGCGAGGGAAAACCTCACTTTCTTCGGGAACATGTACGGTTTGAAGGGGAAACCCCTGAAGGACAGAATTGATAAACTCCTTGAGGTATTTGGCCTGGAGAAACATGCCAGGAAAATGGTGTCCAACTTTTCAGGGGGTATGAAGCGGAGGGTCAACCTCATTGCAGGGATACTCCACAAACCCAAGGTCATTTTCCTCGATGAACCTACCGTCGGTATCGATGTCCAGTCAAGGATCGTGATCCTTGATTACCTGAAAAAGCTTAACGCTGAAGGCACAACCATCATCTATACCTCCCATTACATGGAAGAGGCTGAAAACCTCTGCAGCCGTGTGGCCATTATTGACAGGGGGACCATCATCTCCATCGGCAACCCGAAGGTGCTGGTCGCTGAACGGCCTGAATTCAAAAATCTTGAAAACCTGTTTATACACCTGACCGGTAAAACTTTACGTGACTAACCAGCAAAGCGAAACTGAATGTTCAAATTTCTATCATCTGTAAGAAAAGAGTGGCTGGTGTTGCTGAGGGATAAGGCNGGGCTTATAATCCTGTTCCTGATGCCTATGGTCCTCATTGTGATCATGTCGCTTCTCCAGGAGGTCGGATACAGTTCCATCACAAGGGAATCAAGAATGAAGGTTCTCTATGTGGACCTTGACAAGGACAGCCTGGGGCTGAAGATACGGCAGGGGCTCATCGAATCAAATTATTTCGACCTTGTTGATTCACTTGGATCAAAACCCCTGAATGAAGATACGGTCAGGGAACTGGTAAAAAGAGGGGATTATATCATCGGGATCATCATCCCCAAAGGTGTGACCTCAACGATCCGTACCAATGTAAAGATCATGGTCGCTAAAACCCTTGCAGGTTTCGGGCTGTANAACCCTGCGATGGTCGGAAAAATNCCTTATAACAAGGCAGACACCGTCACCATCTATTTCGATCCGACTGTAAAAAAATCGTTTAAAAACACTGTCGTCAGCTCCATCAAGGAGTATAATTATAAAATTGAATCGGGAATGGTATTCAGAACCTTCAACGAGGAGATGTCCAAGCTCTTCCCGAATTATATACCTCCTGATATTGATTACAAGGATGCCGTCGAGTTTAAGGAGGTATTTCCATCCTATCATCCCATTGAAGCCATTCCGAATGCAGCACAGCATAATGTACCGGCATGGGCCGTATTCGCCATGTTTTTCATCATCATCCCCCTTACTGCAAGCATGATCACCGAGCGGGAAGAGGGAAGCCTTTTCCGGCTGCAATCGATGCCGGTATCCTATTTCCACATCCTGATGGGAAAAGTTGCCGTTTACCTGCTTGTTTGCGTTATCCAGACCGTCCTGATGATCCTGACAGGCATCTATATCCTGCCCCTTTTCCATGCTGTGCCGTTGGAGATGAACAACCATTATTTCCCGGTGGCATGCATGACTGTTGTGAGTGCGCTTGCATCCCTCGGGTACGGGATCATGGTGGGCACCATTGCGCGGACGCATCAGCAAGCTGCGGCATTCGGAGCAGTTTCCATAATCATTATGGCTGCCCTGGGAGGGCTGTGGGTCCCAATGTACCTCATGCCAAGGATGATGCAGCATATAGCAACCCTGAGCCCCCTGAACTGGGCCATCTCAGGCTATTACGACATATTCCTGCGCCAGGGCGGTTTGAGGGAGATACTCCCTGAGTCGGTCAAACTCCTGGGATTTTTTGTCCTGACGGTCATGATCGCATATATTTACAGGAAAATTAAGAATCCGCTGAACAAATAGAATATGGAACTGATCGATCGCAAGGAGATTTGTGTGAGGTTTTCGGAGGTCGATTCCATGCGGATCGTGTGGCACGGGAATTACATGAAATATTTTGAAGATGGCCGTGAATCCTTCGGAGAGAAATATAACCTGGGGTATATGGATGTGTACAAGCACAATGTGATGATACCACTGGTAAAGATCAGCTGCGACTTTAAACGCCCCCTCGTATATGGCGATACCGCTGTGATTGAAACCCGTTTCAAAAATACAGAAGCGGCCAAGATTGTTTTTGAATACACCGTTTTCAGGAAATCTGATAATGAGGTGATGGCCACCGGGTCATCTGTACAGGTATTCCTTACACCAGGAGGTGAGCTGCTTCTCGTGAATCCTGAGTTTTATACCGGCTGGAAAAAGCTGTGGGGTTTGATTTAAGATTGACATGCAACCTGTTTATATTACCGGCGACAACATCATCTCATCACTCGGGTTCACCTCACAGGAGAATTTTCAGAACATGGTGAACGGGACCATCGGGATCGTACCCGTTTCCGATGACTCGCTTGCACCGATTACATTGCCCCTTTCAAGGGTTGACACTGCCAGGTTGAATTCCCGTTTCACCGAAATGGTCCCAATCCTGAAAAAGGGTTTTGAATCCGTGCCATTCACCCGGCTTGAAAAGATGATGATAATCTCCATCGCTGATGCCATGAAACAGTCGGGCATTTCCGCAGGAAACCGCAGGGTGCTGCCTGTGATCTCGACCACCAAAGGCAACATCAACCTGCTGGAAGAGAAATTCAGGCTGATCTTTCCCCACAAAAGGCTTTTTTTATGGGAACTTGCAAGGGTGATCCAGGCACTGTTCGGTTTTGAGAACACCCCCGTCATTATTTCAAATGCCTGTATCTCGGGCGTTTTAGCCATTATGCACGGCGCAAGGGCGATACGCAACGGCCAGTACGACCATGTGGTTGTCTGCGGGGGCGATATACTCTCGGAGTTTGTGATCTCAGGGTTTCTCTCCTTCCAGTCACTGAGTTCGACCCCATGCAGGCCCTATGATATTTTACGCAACGGGCTGTCGCTCGGTGAGGCAGCCGGGACTGTGATTCTAAGCAGTTCAAAGCCTGACAAGGCCCCGGCCTTCATCACTGTCGGCGGAGGATCAGTAACAAACGACGCCAACCATATCTCGGGGCCCTCCCGCACCGGCGAGGAGCTTGCTCTTGCCATCAAAACATCGATAAAGGAGTCCGGGCTGGAACCGTCCGACATTAGTTTTATTTCAGCCCACGGTACGGCGACCCCCTTCAATGATGAGATGGAATCCAAGGCGATCTCCATGTCAGGGCTCTCTGAAACACCTGTCAACAGTTTTAAAGGATACTGGGGACATACGCTGGGCGCAGCCGGAGTAATAGAAACCGTAGCATCGGCCCACATGCTGAAAACCGGCATGCTGATCAGGTCGGCCGGGTTCGAAACACCCGGAGTCCCTGAGCATATCAATGTCATCTCTGCCACAGTTGCTGCAAATCTTACGAACTGCGTAAAAACAGCCTCCGGATTCGGAGGGTGCAACGCTGCCATAAACTTAAACCGGGAATGAGCGAAGAGAACATTATTACCGGCTATTGTACCATCCGTCACAACCAGGTGATTGTGAACGGGAATATCACCTATTTCCAGGAAAATTTTATTAACTTTGCAGACTTTATCAAATCTGCCTTTAAAAAGGAAGAGATCAGTTATTCAAAGTTCTTTAAAATGGATGCACTCAGCAAACTGGGGTTTCTTTCCACCGAGTTTTTGCTGAGGGAGAAAGGGTTAAGTGGCTATTCCGAAGAGAGGACCGGCGTTGTTTTGTGCAACTCAAGTTCAAGCCTCGACACGGATATGGGTTATTTCGAAACCATCAGGAACCGGAATGAATATTATCCAAGCCCTTCGGTGTTTGTTTACACGCTGCCCAATATCATGATCGGTGAAATCTGCATCAGGAACCGCATCAAAGGCGAAAATTCTTTTTTCGTGCAGGAACATTTTGATACTGAATTTCTGAGCAGATATGTGAATGAACTCTTTGAAAACAATCGGATTGATGCCTGCATTACCGGGTGGGCAGAACTTTTAAAAGACCGGTATGAATCGTTGGTTTTGCTGGTTGAAAGAGCGGATCTGGCTGAAAAAAGTGAAAACTTCCGTTCTTTCGGAAAATTCGGCAAAAACACACTTGATAATTTATATAAAAACCTGACTCAATAAAAATGGAAGAATTAATCAACAAACTGAAAAAAGAGGTAATCGAGCAGCTGAATCTTGAAGACATCACCGTTGATGATATCGATGCTGATTCTCCCCTTTTCGGCGAAGGACTTGGCCTTGATTCAATCGATGCACTTGAGCTGATCGTTCTGCTGGAAAAAAATTACGGACTTAAAATTGAAGATCCCAAAGACGGGAAAAAAATATTCCACTCTATCAGGACCATGGCCGAATACATCACTGAGCATCAAAAAGCCTGACAATGCCCCGGAGAGTATTTGTGACCGGGCTGGGCCTGATATCGGGTATTGGTAAAGACCTGCACGAAAACATCACGTCTCTCCTTGAACAACGGTCGGGGATCGGAAAGATCCGTTACCTGGCAACCCACCTGAGGGATGAAATCCCTGTTTCAGAAGTTAAATTCTCCAATGAGGAACTTTTCAGGCTTGCCGGGATTGAGCCTGCAGAAGGATATTCCCGTAATGCCCTGCTGGGTATGATCGCTGCCGGTGAAGCTTTTCGTCATGCAGGGCTGAATGCCATGCCGGGAGCAAGAACCGGGTTGATCTCGGCCACAACGGTTGGCGGAATGGACAAATGCGAACTGTATTACAACGACTTCCTTACCAACGACAACCGGAACATCTATATCGAGACGTACGATTGTGCCGACAGCACCCAGAAGATTGCCGATCAGCTCGGGATACGGGATTACATCACAACCATCAGTACAGCCTGCTCTTCTGCAGCCAATGCGATCCTGCTTGGTGCAAGGATGATACGGCTGGGGTATCTTGACCGTGTTATTGCCGGTGGGACGGAATCACTGACAAAATTTCATCTTAACGGCTTCAATGCCCTTAAGATACTGGATAAGGAGGCATGCAAGCCTTTCGATGCACGGAGAAATGGCATCACGCTGGGCGAAGGTGCAGCCTATATCGTTATCGAAGCTGAAGATTTTGCAATGAAGGGCGGTCGTGAACTATATGCCGAACTAATCGGTTACGGAAATGCCTGTGAAGCGTTTCACCAGACAGCCTCCTCGCCAGACGGGAACGGTGCTTTTCTCGCAATGAAAAAAGCCCTCACCATGAGCGGACTGGAACCGGGACAGATCGATTACATCAACGCACATGGGACCGGTACTGACAACAATGACCTATCCGAAGGAATTGCCATTGAACGTCTTTTCGGAGATGCCATCCCCAGGGTCAGCTCTACCAAACCAATTACCGGCCACACTACAAGCGCGGCAGGGTCCACGGAGGCGATCCTTTCGATCCTTTGCCTGACGAATAACATGATCCTTCCAAACCTGAATTTTGAGCACCAGATGCCCGAACTTCATTTTTCACCTGTCCGCGAACTGATCACAGATATAAAAGTCAGCCACGTCATGTCGAACTCCTTCGGGTTTGGAGGCAACGATACTTCACTGATCTTCAAAAAAGCGGGAGGATAAGAGATGGAGCGACCGGCAGCATGGATCAACGGGATCGGTATAATCTGCGCACAGGACACCTCAGGACCTGGGTTTCTTTCAGAGATAAAAGAGAATACAACTGATTTTCTTTCCGTGATCAACCCTGATTACAAACAGTTCATCAACCCTATAGCAGGAAGAAGGATGAGCAGGCTCATCAAGATGGGGATCACCTCGGCACGGATGGCATTGCTGGATGCGCAATGCGAAATGCCGGATGCCATCATAACCGGCACAGGACTGGGAAGCGTTGAGGATACTGAAAAGCTGCTTGCAGAGATCACTGCCGACCAGAACATCCTCAACCCTACTCCTTTCATACAGTCAACATATAATACCATCAGCTCACAGGTTGCCATCAACCTGAAGTGCAACAACTATAATTCCACCTATGTGCACAGGGCTTTCTCGTTCGAAAGCGCACTGCAGGACGGACTGATGCAGATCGAGGATGGATCCGCGGAAAACATCCTTGCCGGAGGCATTGACGAGATGACCCTCATCCACCTGAACATCATCCGCCGCCTGAAACACTGGAAGACAGAGCCTGTTTCAAACCTCGCGCTCCTTGAGTACAACACGCCCGGCGCACTTGCTGGCGAAGGAGCAGCCTTTTTCGTGGCCGGCAGCGAACGGAACCAAAATACTTACTGTGCTATCAGGCGGGTCCGTACCCTCTACAAGCCGGAAAGTATCGTGGCTTGCACCGATTGGATCAACAACACCCTTCAGGATGCCGGCATCCTGCCCGGCGACATTGATCTTGTGATCTTGGGATACAACGGCGACAGGGAGTTTGATGATATCTACAACACCGTTTACAGCGAATTGTTTCCGGGAAAGCCTGCTGCCTGGTTCAAACACCTTTCCGGAGAATATTATACCGCAATGGGAGTCGCACTTTGGCTTGGAGCTAATATCCTGAAAAGACAGGTCATTCCGGCGGGTGTCAGATTCAATGATATTGCTGTTTCATCAATCAGGAACATTGTCATATATAACCAGTACCGAAACGAAGGCCATTCGCTCATCCTCCTTTCATCTGAATAATCCGTCCGGATAAGGTTCTTTTCAGATTTCCTTCTAAATTTGCATCACTGAAAGAAAATTAATGTCGAAAAGGATATTTATCACCGGGATTGGTATCATCTCCTCGATTGGGAACAATGCCAAAGAAACGCTGGTCTCCCTGCTTGCAGGACAATCAGGGTTTGGCGATATCACCCTGTTTCCTACCACCCACCAGGGGAAACTCCCCATTGCCGAAGTGAAGCTTCCGACCTCCGTTTTACTTGAAATGACAGGCAATCCCGGCAAAAAAAACCTCACCCGGACTGCCCTGCTCGGGATGATCGCTGCAGGCGAAGCGATGCAGTCAGCCGGGATCAGTGACATCAGGTCCATGCCTACAGGATTGATTTCAGCAACCACNGTGGGGGGTATGGACCGGAGCGAGAATTTCTACAAGAGTTTCCTGGAGGACAACAAAAAGGGAAGACTGATCGATGTTGTGAACCATGATTGCGGAGACAGTACAGAAAGAATTGCCCGGCATACCGGGATCAGGGACTTTGTGACCACCATCAGCACAGCCTGCTCTTCCTCTGCAAACGCAGTAATGACAGGTGCAAACCTGATACGGAGCGGTCAGCTTGACCGTGTGGTCGTTGGCGGAACAGATTCCGTTACACGGTTTACGCTGAACGGCTTCAATACACTCATGATCCTCGACAAGAACGGATGCCGGCCATTTGACGATAACAGGGCAGGACTGACCCTTGGAGAAGGAGCGGCATTCCTGGTCCTTGAAGGCGAGGATACCGTCAGGGGGTCGAACAGGACCATATTAGCAGAGGTAAAGGGGTATGGCAACGCCAATGACGCATTCCACCAGACCGCCTCCTCCCCTGACGGAACAGGTGCATACCTGGCCATGACGAAGGCCATCGAAATGAGCGGGGTTAGCCTTGCAGAGATAGATTATATCAATGTGCACGGAACCGGCACACAGAACAATGACCTTTCAGAAGGGGTTGCCCTTCAGAGGATCTTCGGGAACAGCATCCCCCCCTTCAGTTCAACCAAAGGCTATACAGGGCATACCCTTGGGGCAGCCGGTGCGGTTGAAGCAGTGATCTCTGTCCTTGCCATACGCAACAGCGTGCTCTTCCCGAACCTGAGGTTTGAAACACCCATGAAAGAACTTCCGCTGACCCCTGTCAGGAATATGATCCCCGGTGTTCCTATCCGGAATGTACTTTCCAACTCCTTCGGTTTCGGCGGAAACAATTCAGCCCTTCTTATCTCAAAAGTTGAAGACTTATCCTAAGCAGAAAAGCTGTGAACNCTAAAAAGATATATATAAACGGGCTGGGTAACATTTCGCCGCAGAAAACGGCTGATAACGGGAAGTTCCTGGA
>JGI20214J51650_10002736_pt1 | contig 11085 bp, 10 predicted proteins | sample WetSurMetagenome_FD_51650 | JGI IMG/M metagenome (IMG submission 51650)
CAAGGTTGTGTTGCTCAATAGTAAAGGAGAATTGGTCAAACCCTTTGGTACTGTGGCATTGCGAGCAATCAGTCACGGAACCCGCCTGCACGAACTGGCCCTGGTGATAGTCCTTGTGGCAGTCGGTGCAGCGGTTGTGCTTCACCGGGTCGGTCACGCTGGTCTTATGGCATGATGAACAGGGCACTGCAAGGTGTTTGTCTTCAAGTTTGAAATTTGTCTTTGAATGGTCAAAATTGCTTATTCCCTTGATGGTATGGAATGAAGCTTCCGAATGGCACTGTTTGCAGTTCTGTCCGAATTTATTCTGATGCACATCGGTATGGCAGTTCACGCAGTTGGCGAACTGAATCCCGGCGAACTGCTGAAAGGCAACGCCGGTCTTCTGGGTCACAGGATGGCACTTTACACATGGCACTTCCAGGTGCTTCCCGGCCAGCGGAAACTTTGTCTGTGCATGGGTGAATTTTACGGCGGGCTTGAAGGCATCAACCCCGTGGCAGTTGGTGCAGGTGGGAGAGAGTGTCTGCTGGTGATAGTCCGTATGACATGTAAGGCAGGTGGTGTTCAGTCCGAGGTAAGTGAATTTCTTTTTTTTGATGCTGAGGTTTGTGATGAATTGTGCCTTGTGGCAATCCTTGCACTCCTTTTTCGTATGTGCACCTGTAAGTGTGAACCCGGTAAGTGAATGGTTGAAAGTTGAGGTATTGAAGCGTACGATCTGGAAGGTTTTTCCGTGATGATCGCTGTGGCAGGCCGTACAGCTTTTTCCTTTTGGCTCTGCAGATGAATGATACCCTTTTCCAGCATCGATCCTGGCTTTGAGCTCGGTATGGCAGGCGAGGCATTTGGCGTTTGTGACCTTATTTCCCAGCTCATGGCACCGGGTGCAGTTTGACATCCCTTCGAGGCTGGAATGCACCGAGGCAAGATCCCCCGGGGAGATTTGCGCAACCGCCCCGGCAGTGATCACTGCCAGGAGAATGAAAAGAATGGATATAGTTTTTCCCATCACCTCCCAAAAATTCGAATTTAAGAAAAAATTATTCGTGCTTTAATACTGCTTCACCAAATTTTTTGGTGATTGTGATCCCCACTTTCATCAGGAATTGTGTAGGAAGTTCGCCCCCTGCAAAGATGAATACAAGGTCGTTCCTTACAGACTGTTTTTCGTCCGGGTTACCTACTGAACCAATCACAACCGCATCCTTTGAAATTTCCAGGATGTTAGTGTTGAAGCGCACGTCCACACTGCCATTTGCGATGGCGGCGCTGATCTTCTCCTGGTTCTTTGGTTTTATCCTGCTGAAATTCTCATTCCTGTAGGAAAGGATGACCCTGTTCTGCACTGCAAGGAGGAGAGCTGATTCAATGGCTGAGTCTCCGCCACCAACAACGACAATATCCTTGTCGGCGATATTCTCCGCTTCCAGCAGGCGATACGTAACCTTTTCAAGCTCCTCTCCCGGAATGCCAAGCTTTCTCGGTGTCCCTCTCCGTCCGATGGCCAGCAGCACCTGTTTTGCGGTGAAGCTGTCTCCTGCCAGGGTTTCAATTTTGAAATGCCCCTGTTCCGGGACGATTGATTCAACTTTTGCATTTTCCTTCACCTGGATCTCATTCTTCTTCAGCACATCTTTCCAGAGTTCCAGGAGCTCAGGCTTGGAGGTTTCATAGAGCTTCAGCTTGCCATATAACGGGAGCTCCATGGGAGATGTCATAACGATTTTCGACCTTGGGAATGAAAATACAGTTCCCCCCAATGTGTCCTGCTCGAGCGTCAGGAAGTTCAGCTTATGTTTTTTTGCTGTGAGGGATGCTGAAACCCCTGCCGGACCTGCACCGATGATCACCAGGTCGTACATGGCATCATGATGTTTCCTGCCACCTTTGACGATGTTCTCAACGGCCTGCCTGCCTTGCTCCACGGCATTCTTGATCAGCCCCATTCCCCCCAGTTCGCCGGCGATAAAGATACCTTCGACATTGGTCTCAAAGTTCTGGTTTACATGCGGCAGTTCCACACCACGTTTTTCCGTTCCGATCATCAGGGTGATGGCCTGGGTGGGGCAGGCGTGGAAGCATGCTCCGTGCCCGATGCAATGCGAGGCATTGATGGTGGTGGCTTTACCGTTCACGATCCCGAGGATGTCCTTCTCGGGGCAGGCGCTGATGCATGCTCCCGTCTGGATGCACTTGTTCGGGTCAACAACAGGATGGAGAGAAACGGGTTCATAGATCCCGTCAAGTTTCGCTTTAAGGATCTTTTCTTCCACCTTCTGTGAATTCTTTTTCTGCCTTCTTAAATAAAAAAATACCACCAGCAGGCAGAATAGTATTGCTGCGGAATACACCACGATATTTTCGATGTATGTTTCCATCTCAGAAGACCCAGTGATAGCCGAATGTAATCGAGACACCTACGTGGATGAGCATGATGATGAGCATCACGATTGCGAATGGAAAGTGGGCAACATGCCAGTACCGGAACAGTTTCTGCATGGTAAGCAGCCTGTCGATCTTGCGGTTCAGCGACATTTCATGCCGGACGAGGTTCAGGATGTTTTTTGATTCTTTCCGTTTGACGTTGTTGCGTTTCAGGACAGACCTGACATTCCGGTATGTCCTGCGGTCATCCATATAGGTGCGGATGATCCTCAGGAGAAGGTTTTGCTGGTAGAGGCCTACCTTTTTCTTTGTTGAGTCGATGATTGTGTTATAGCTCGCTTCATCGAGTGTCACGGTTTCCGAGATTACCGTGCCGATATTTGTTTTCATTTCCCTCACTTCTGAAAGGCTCAGCTCCCTCCCTTCAATGCTCCTTGGGATCTGGATGTAGATGAACCTGCCGATGATGCCGCTCAGGAATACCGCAACCATGCTCCAGAAGCTTATGGCTACGAGGCCGCCGAATTTGAAGGAGGTATGATAGAGGATCAGTATGGGTCCGAGGGTGCAAAGAAAGATATGGAACTCCAGCCAGTACTTCAGGATCCCCAACCTGGCCATGGAACGCAAGCGTTTCCGGGCCATGTAAAGGGATACCCCAAGCAGGATGCTGAAACTGCCGATGATGCCATAACCATGGCCGATAATGCCCCCCGGTTTAAGCAGCGTGTAGGCGGGGCTGAAAAAGCGCTGATCCAGCGGCAGGATATAGTACGGATACCCGAACCAAAGGAGTCCAAGGAAAACCAGGACAATGATCAATGATAAAAACCCGATGTATATTTTCTGGTTTGAAGACATCAAAAGTAAATTAAGAAATCCGGGTAGCGGGTATTTTTATAGTTTTGTAATTCTGTTAACCAAAAAGCAAAATTATGAAAATCCGGTTGAAACAACTCATCTTTATAACGGCCCTCCTGGTCACTATATTTTCCTGTAATTCAAACAGTAGTTCCGGCGATGCAAATCTGTTGCCGAATGCCCGCAAGGTAAAAGCCGAAGAGGTGATCCAGGGCACAAGATATACGTACGTCCGCGTATCTTCGGATGGGAATGATTACTGGATCGCCATCAACAAGGCGGATGTGAAAGAAGGAGGAACCTACTACTGGTCGGCTGGCACGGAGATGAACAATTTTACAAGCAAAGAGCTGCAACGGACCTTCCCAAGCATATTTTTCGTCCAGGATTTCACCGATCAGCCCATCACCGCCACCAGCGGGCCTCAGCAGATGACCTCCTCGCCGATGGCAGGCAAGGTGCAGGCTCCCGAGTACCAGGGTATTGTTGTTCCCAAAGCCCCGGGAGGCATTACCATTGCAGATCTTTACGGAAAAAAGGATTCATACAATGGAAAGAGTGTCAAAATTTGCGGAAAAGTGGTAAAATATTCAGGAGGGATCATGAACAAGAACTGGGTTCACATCCAGGATGGTACCAGGGCCGGCGATAAGTTCGATCTTGCAGTAACCACGCAGGATTCCGTAAAAGTCGGCGATGTCGTGATCTTTGAAGGCGTTATCGCCCTCAACAAGGACGTCGGTGCCGGGTATTTCTATGATGTGATCATGGAGAATGCCGGGGTGAAGAAATAAAGTTGGGGCGGGTCGCCGACCCGCCCGTACCGACCCGCCCATACCATTATAGCTTTTTCGCGAAAGCCGAATTTGTCACCGTTGCATTCAGCTCCTTGGCAGGGAGGGTTAGCGTGCAGTTATCCACCACATTAACCCCGTTAACCAGTTTATATACCACCTGTGCCTTGACGGGATCACCGTTTAATACCGTACTGATCGTCTGGCTGATGGTCTCCAGTGAGGAGATATTATAGATGAACTGGAGGTTATCGCCCTGTACGATGAAGTTGAATGCCTGCACCTGCAGGGTCCCGTTGAGTTCTGAGATGGTCCCTTTGTCGAAGAGATCAACCATCTGGCCCTTGGTCATGAAAATATACTGGTTTACAAGGTCGATGGCGCTCTTAACGTAAGCCTTGATTTCATCGCGCTCCTTGTCCTGGATCGCCCCGCGGATACCGGGCTTCTGCGCTGTTGTTGATACCTTGTCAATTACCTGGTCAACCAGTTTGCCATCAGGACCGATTGAAATCGCACTGACGGTGGTTAGCTTCAGGTCACCTTTCATAAAGACCTGTGTGGTCCGCTGCCATGTATACTGGGCAAGCTGCTGCGCATTCTGCTGGTATTTTGCCTTTATATCAAGGCTGAGCTGGGTTTTATTGACCTGTGCCCACATTGCAGGGGCAATGAGGATGAGGATAACTGTGGAAATGATGATCTTTTTCATACTGACTATTTTTATCCGGTTTTAATAAATTGAAATGTAAAGATCGTTAGAAAACAGGGGGATAGGCAAGTTTTTTTTTCTTTTTTTCAGAATTGCAGGTCAAATACCTGTTTTTCGGTATTTTTAAAGGATGCTGTATTTTTCCCCCTTTTAGGATAAGGGTAATCCGGTTTTTGGTTGTCTTCATATTATCAGAAAAAACCATGAAAAAAATCTTACAGGCGATCCTGATCATTGCTTTTGCAACAGCGGGTCGCACTCAGCTTAAGGCACAGGAGGCCGAACCTGGAATCCATTGGCTGGAAAGGCATCCAGTGGATGTTGCCATAGGTAATTTTTCCGTTGGATTGCCATTTTCAAAAATCTTCATCAGTAAATATTATCCGCTTATCACTGTTGGTACGGAGTTTTATTACCTCAACAAGTGCCATTCTCAGATATACCAGGGGGTGAAACTTGGTGGTTATTACAATGCTTACAGTACCTCGGCAATGTTCGTAAACACCGACATCGGATACAGGTTTACATTCGGTTTCGGGCTCTTCGCAGATGCAGCTCTCGGAATCGGTTATACCCACCTCTTCAGGCCCAATGCAATTTATAAGTTGAATGGGGATGGACAGTATGAACAGGTGGCTGACTGGGGCCAGCCCTCTGTCATGGCCGATTTTTCATTGTCGCTGGGGTATGATTTTTCAAGGTTGACAGAAAAAAGGTTCAGCCTGTTTATCCGGTATGAAAATCTTATACAGTTGTTTTATAACCCTGATATTCCTGTCCTGCCACAGAACAGCTTCCAGGTTGGGGCCAGGTTTTTCATTATTCAAAAGAAGAAATCAAATGAGAGCAGATAGGACAAGAATCCTTATATCATTTTTACTGCTGATTACAGTCTTTTCCTGTAAGAAGGAGGAAACAAACGTGCCTGTTTCTTCGGATTGTGTTCTGCCGTTTGCAGATAGCAGCGAATCAAACCCCAGGGGTTCGGCATACCAGTCAATACTGGATAAATATGTTAAAAGGGGATTACCGGGACTTATCGTACTTATCAGGACCCCCGCAGAGGGCATTTGGGTTGGGGCATCAGGAGATGCAAGGATCGAGAATCATACCCTGATGAAGCCATGTGATATCGTTTATTCTGCAAGTATCGGAAAAACCTACTGTGCCGTAGCGATTATGCAACTGGTAGATGAAGGAAAGATCAGCCTAGATGATAAAATAAATCAGTATTTGCCTTCAGATATCTGCGATAACATTCCCAATGCAAATGATGCCACCATCAGGCAGGTTCTTGGTCATACAGCTGGGATCCCCAATTTTGACGATGACCCCCAATTTATAGCGGATGTTTTGAATAATCCTTTTGCAATCACTACGGATGGCATGATAAAATATGTTTATGGGGAAAAAGCATTAAATGCACCCGGCGATGAGTACCATTATTCGTCGACTGGTTACGAACTGCTTGCCAGGATTATCGATAACGTTACAGGAGAAAATCACAGTAAATTCTATACCTCCCATATTTTTCAACCGCTCGGGCTGACCAGTACGTATTATAAAAATGAACCAGGGTTCCCGGAACCCGACGGGCTGGTGAACTGTTATTTTGAAAGGTTGAATGATGGGAAAATCGAGAATGTGTCGGACATAAATAATTACCTGACTCAAATGTTCACCGGGTCGGACGGGATCATGGCATCCGTTTATGACTACTCTGTTTTCATCGATGCCCTGGTGACTGGGAAACTGGTTAGTCCCGGTTCGTACAATCAGATGACCCAATGGCATGATGCTCCTGCAGGCACTACAAAGAAATACGGATTAGGCCTGCAGCGCAGGGAGACACCCTATGGATATAAGATCGGCCACGACGGCGATGCAATGGGGGCCGGAACCGATATGTATTATTTCCCTGAATCCGGGATCACCATTGTTACGGCCACCAATGTTGGTACATTCCTCGAAACTGACCTGCCAAAAGTTTATGACGAATTCCAGGACGAAATGCTGGATACAGTGTTCAGAAAGAATTTGTGACATCACAAATTTTTGTTTATTAATTTTACCCTGGGATTGATCGGATAAACGATCACCCGGAAGAATGAACAGGAAATTACTTTGGTCTCTCATTTTATTTTTTCTTCTGGCAGACCTGGTTTACTCATTCAAACAACACCTGAGTCAGCCGCTGGATGGCGATATGGCATGGAATATCGTGCCGGACGACGCTGTAAAACCAATCCTTGAAGACCCATTGGGAACAAAGGTCCTCTTTGATCACCGTTCCTATCCGAACCCAAACCGGTTCTTCAGCCATTATTTCATAATAACATATTACGAATATGTTCCAATTATCCTGCAAAACTTTGTTACTCCTGTCGACAGCGTCTATCTTGCAGGTGCGTTTGTAAAAATAATTACGCAGGTGATCCTGATATTTCTTCTGGCGGTAATGATGACAGGTACTTTCAACGTCCTTAGATTGGAGTTTATCATCGCTGCTGCCATTGTTACACCATTTTTCCAGACAGAGGGTTATCAAAGCTATATGGGGATAATTGACAGGGCCCCGACATATGTATTTTTTTATGCACTGCCATTTGCACTGCTGCTTATATATTTCCTTCCCCTGGTCCTGCAATATTTCCATGGGAGGAAGCCTGGGTGTCAAATATTGGTATATCTCCTTTGGATACCGTTTGCCCTTGTTATCTCACTAAGCGGACCGCTTAATACGGGAATTGCACTTATCACTTCGCTTCTGCTTTTTTTCTGGATCATAAGGAGGAACTATTATTCAACGACCAGCCACGGATTTTTTCAAAAGCTTAAAGAAGCGGTAGCAGCGATCCCATTAAATCTCTGGTTCTACCTTATACCGGTCTGCATTTTCTCAATTTATTCACTCTTTCTAGGATTGAATAATTCGAATAATACCAGTATCCCTTTGTGGGAAATGTATTCGAGACTTCCTGTTGGTATTTACAACCCAATTACAAAGAAACTTGGATTTCCCATACTGCTCATTTCGATTGCCATGAATAGTTATCTCATCAACCGGAATTATAGAACTGAAGCCGGAGAGAAAATTCTTGGCATTATAAAATGGGCCGGACTTTTTATATTACTCTATATTCTATTGCTGCCGTTAGGCGGTTTCAGGGAATACAGGCCAAATGTCATTCGTTATGACACAATTTTGCCTGTGACAGTTTGCCTTGCCTTCATTTTTGGGATCACTACTTTGTTTTTGTTCAACAATATTACCAGTATGCAGAAGAGATGGTATGTGCCCGTAATCTGTGCGATTCTGCTATTTTTTACGATCAATGATGAACCTCATTTTGACAAAAATATCTGTGAGAAAAATGCTCTGAAAATAATTGCGGAATCCAGGCAGGATACGGTTCAGTTGCATTGCGACTGCACAATTATAGCGTGGCAACAGAAACTGAATGTCGGGGATTCATGGCAGTCGCGGCAGCTGTTGACTAAGTGGAGGATAACACTTCATGATAAGCCCTTCTCCAATGAATAAATCTGGCCAATACAGGGATAGCAAAGGGAATAATGATCCTGAAATCTGATGCGGATACAATTAATACTGATATCTCTTTTTTGTTATTTCAATTCCTTCCCCCAGGAGGTAATCAGGGGCCTGGTAAGGGATTCAAAAACGAAGGAGCCGCTTCCGTATTGCAACATCGCTGTAAAGCATGACAGGCGGGGTACGATAACCAATGGCGACGGTGTTTTCAGCATACAGGTCAACCTCCGCAGTGATACCCTTCTGTTCTCCTATGTGGGCTATGAAATGCTGGTGATTCCTGCAGCCAGGCTGTCCCGTGACAGGGAGGTACTCCTGGAAAGAAAGGGGATCCAGTTGCAGGAGGTCACGGTTCATGCCAATGATGACTTCATTTTTAAAATTCTCGACCGCTGCAGGAAAACCCTTTATGAGGATGGTGTGAGCCATGTTTCCAAGGTTTATTACGGGGTTGAAACACGAACAGACCAGCAGCCAGTAGAGCTGCTCGAATGTTACTATAACGCTTATTTCCAGGGCCCTTTCATCAGCAGGATGGGATTCCGCAACGGCAGGATCGGGCTTGCAGAGCTCGACAACCGGTATTTCCTCACCCTGAACACGTCAAAAGCCATCAGCGAGCTTCCCCTTACGAATAAGCATGAACATTCGCCGAAGTTACCTTTACAACTGAGCCTGAGGGAGATGAAAAAAAGGTATATCCTGGAGATGGACTACAGCGATGACAGGATGTACAAGATAAAATTCAGGCCGAGGAGGGAGCCCGGATGGTACTTTGCCGGTGAAATCTACATTGAAAAAAACACTGACCGGCTGATCAGGATTGACCTTGCCATTGAAAATGCTGCCATTCACCCATTCCTTCCGCTCTCGCCGAAGGATACGCTCAGCCATGTCGACCTGAAAATCACGCGCACATTCAGAACGGAGGCAGGTGCGTACCTTGACGATTATACCAGTTTCAGTTACGATGTCAGGTATACAAGTGTCAGGGACTCAGTGTCACCAAGGGTTCCCTTTATTTTTACAAGAAATATCCATACAAAGGGGATCATGTATTTTTACGATTATAATGATCCGTTCACTCTTCCCTATTTTGAGTATGATGCAGGATTTGATGACTACAGGAAGATGTCAATTATCCCGTACAACGAGGTTTTCTGGAACAATAACAACAAGCTGCTTCTTACTGAGGAGCAGAAGAGCGATCTCGGGTTTTTTGCAAGGGAGGGTCAGCTTATCAACTACAGGGAGATTAATTACGGGAAGGATTTCCTCACGATCGTCAACACCCACCTTTCCAATGATACGACGATAACCCCCTTTTATGAATTTTACTATACTTTCTGGTCGCCTGACAAGCGAATCATCCTGAACCGGAAACTGAAGCAGAATGAGGTCTACACGCGGGAAAGAGCCAATCAGACCATACAATCGAACCTATACAGGCTCAAGGTCCAGCTCCTTCTGGACGTCACGCAGCTTGAGGACTCCATGTATTTTAAGTCGTATACAGTTTTCGATGCAAACCGCACTTTTTACCATCTCCCGGGGCAGCCATACACCAATGCCTTTTTAAACATCTATTTCGATCTGTGTGAAACCGTGCGGAGGGAGATGCAGGGCGAACTTGAATCCCGCGCATGGTTGATGGGGCAGGTGGATTCAATCTATAAAGGTGCAAATGGGAAGATGGACAGCATCACGCAAACCTATCTGAAGGAGGTTCAGCTCGGCAAGAATGAGAAGGAACTGCGCATGTGGAATTCGTATATTCTCACAAAGCTGAATATTGACAATCTTGGCATATTTCAGGCAGGTGAAACAAAGACAAGTTTGAAGGATTGATACCCGCGAACACTTTTTTCTTTGAAATGGCTGCGATTTTCAGTAATTTCATAGAATTAAACTAAATCCGGATAGTATGAAACAAGAAAATTTCAAGAGGGTGCTTATTGCACTGGATTATAACCCTACGGCTCAGAAGGTTGCAGAAAGCGGGTACCTTATGGCAAAATCAATGAATGCAGAGATATTTCTCCTACATGTGCTTTCAGATCCCATTTATTATTCATCCACTGAATATTCGCCCATTATGGGTTTCAGCGGGTACATCGATATGGATCCGCTGAAGCCGGAGAGTTTGTCCGGCCTGAAGAGTGCGTCCCAGAATTTTCTGGACCAATCGAAACATCACCTTGGCGACGAAGGAATCAGGACGCTGATCAAGGAGGGTGATTTTGCGGATATGATCCTCAAGGCTGCGAAAGAGGTCCAGGCTGATATCATTGTCATGGGTTCCCACAGCCGAAAGTGGCTTGAGAACATTGTCATGGGCAGTGTAACTGAAAAGGTGCTGAACCACACCAAAATTCCGCTGTTTATTGTACCGACGAAGGGGTAAGGGCAAGTGCCAAGTGCCAGGTGCCAGGTGCCAGGTCAGTCGCGGGTATTGAAGAGGATTGCTGCAATCACACCGGGGACCCAGCCGCAGAGTGTCAGCAGGAATACCAGCAGGACAGCGCCGCATCCCCGGTCGATCACGGCCAGGGGAGGGAAGATTATGCAGAGGATTGCCCTGAGACAGCCCATGGTTTGGATTTATTCGTAGTGCAAATATACAGACTTACGATAAATGATGAAATGGTGAGATGGTGAGATGGCGGAAATAGTTACAATGTTAGAAGGAAATAGAAGCCCATCAGGACCAGCAGTATTCCACCTGCATATTTGATGGCGGTGCCTGCCGCAGAGACTGCTGCCGAAAGTTTTCCCAC
>JGI20214J51650_10002739_pt1 | contig 11078 bp, 8 predicted proteins | sample WetSurMetagenome_FD_51650 | JGI IMG/M metagenome (IMG submission 51650)
GTGGACGGCCATACGGCAGGAGCGAAATACGAAAAGCTCGCCATCCTTTCCCGATCCGGAGTGGAGTCCTGCCACGAAAGCATCACGGCTGAAGAAGTTCTCGAACGGCTGAGGCTGGGGTTCCACGTGCTCCTGAGGGAAAGCTCGCTGCGGCAAGACTTGCGGGGTCTCTTGAAAGGGGTTCGCGAGAACCCCCTCGCGCTTCGCCGGGTCATGTTGACGACGGACGGCTCCTCTCCCGCGTTCCAACTGGAAACCGGCATGACTGATCATTTGTTAAGGATGGCCATCGAAGAGGGGATAGACCCTGTGGAGGCCTATCGGATGGTAACCCTCAATCCCGCCATTTACTTCGGCCTCGAAGATCGGCTGGGCGGGATTGCACCGGGGAGGGATGCAGACATCCTCGTGCTGAACGACCTTCGAGATCCCACACCGGAGCTCGTCCTCTCCAGAGGCCGGATCGTGGCAAAAAAAGGCGTGCTGGTTTCTCCGTTTCCAAAGCCTGACTGGAAGCGGTTTTCTGGCGTTTCAGTAAAGGAGTCCAAGTGGCGCGCCAGAAAAAACTTTTTTGAAATCCCCTCCAGGGGGAGGGCAAAGGGGCAAAAAGTTTCCTTCCCCGTGATCAAGCTCATCAGCACAGTGATCACGCGCGTCAAGCGGATGGAATTTCCCGTGCGGGGCGGATTTCTTGACGTCTCTGCCGCGGATGGGCTCTTAAGGGTTGCAGCAATGGACAGGCGAGGGACATGGATTGCAAACGGACTTCTGGAGGGCTTTGCGGACCGCATCGAAGGGATCGCCTCCACCTTTAACACCGCCCTCCAGATTCTCGTGATCGGTCAAAACTCCGGCGCCATGGCCTCTGCCGTGAATCGGGTACTTCGGATGGGGGGAGGGATTGCAGCCATGGAAAAAGGAAAGGTGGTTTTTGAGTTTCCCTTGCCCATAGGAGGCATGATGTCCGAAAGATCCTTGGAGGAAGTGGCTGAAAAGGAAGCAGCCCTTAAGGAATTCCTCTCAAGCCGGGGTTACCCCTTTCATGATCCGCTCTACACCTTCATCTTTCTCCCCAATGATTTCTTGCCGGAGGTCAGAATCAATCTCAAGGGTGTGGTGGACATAAGAAAGAATGAAGTCCTATGGCCGGCGAGAAGGTTGGACAAGGACCGGCTCCATCCTGACGCACACGGCGGGATTCCGTACACTATCCCCTTTTGACGCTCAGAATCACGGGGATCACCACCAAGCTTAAAAGCAGACTGACGACGACGAAAGGCCAGCGAAACCCCATATAGGAGGCCATGATCCCCCCGGCCAGAGGACCCAGCGTCATGCCGAGGGATGTCATGGAAGCCATCAGCCCATAAGCCTTCCCATAGGTTTCCTTTGTTGTGAGTTTTCCCACCAGGGCATTCATGGTGGGCAAGTTCCCGCCGGCTGCCAAGCCGAAAACGGTGCGTATAATGAGCAGTTGAGGTATGCTCCGCGCCAGTGCATGGACTGCCCACATGAGAGCTGTGATGAATAGGTTGACAATGAGAACCCTTTTGTGGCCTACGCGATCGCTCAAATAGCCGATGGCGACGGCTGAAATGGATGCGGTGGCGCCGGTGACACCAATCATCAAACCGGTCGTGGAAGCGACCCCTGTCTTCAGGTCCCCGACCTGTTCGATGAACAGGGGCAAAATGGGTATGGCGATTTGAATCGAAAAGTGGAACAGGAAAAAGACGGCCATCAAGGAGACGAATCCCGGTAGCGCGAAAAGCGTTCGCATACTCCCGCTTTTTTTCAATGATGCGGTGGAGGGGCGGATGAATTTCTCCTTCGCCTTCATCAGGACAAGGAGGCCGCCCACGAACAGCATGCCGCCCCCTGCAATGAAGGTCAAACGATAGCCGACGGCATCGGCAATCATGCCGCCGATCCACGGCCCCAAGGACATCCCCAGAAAGACGGCAACCTGCATGAGTCCAAGCCCGAACCCCAGGTTCGCGACAGGCAAAACAGAGGAGACGAGGGAGATGGAGGCGGAAATGGTTCCCGTGAAGGCGCCGCTGAGCAGACGCAGAAAGAGAAGGTGATACACGTTGCCGACCACTCCCATGGCCATGGTGAGGACGGCGCCGGCAAACATGGCGCGCTCCACCATGGGCTTTCGGCCGTAACGGTCGGACAGCCAGCCCCAAATGGGGGAGAAAATAGTCATCGTGAGGCTTCCTGCCGCCCCCAGGATGCCGGCCCACACGGGCACCAGCTTCTCGTCCGTCACCCCNATTTCACGGATATAGAAGGGAATGAAGGGCAGGACAAAGGCNAAGCCCACAATGGAAAACAATTGTGCAACGAACATGACGAAAAGAGTGGAACGCCATGACGAGGCCCCATCGGTGTCCTGACCAACGTTTTCTTTCGCTGTCGCGTTCACGAAAGGATTTCCTTTTTTGGGATGAACGATAGGAGAAACGCTCTAGTATGTCAATCAACACGAGACGGTGTTGGGGGTGGAACGAGCGGGCTGCCCTTGACACATCGAGGGCGACTCACTTATACTCCGGCCATTCCAAGCAAGTTGTTATCACACGATGCAGAGAAAAGACTACTACGGAATTCTTGGGGTCCCACGAGACGCGGATGATGGCCGAATCAAAATCGCCTACAGGAAACTGGCCCTTCAAAATCATCCGGACACGAACAGGGACGATCCCCTAGCCGAGGACCGCTTCAAGGAAATCAACGAGGCCTACGAGGTTCTGAGCCACAGGGACAAGAGGTATCAGTACGATCTGGGCCGCGCCCCCCTCGCAGGCGCTTTTCCTTTCCGCCCTCCCCCTTTCGATTCATGGAGCGATCCCTTTGAAGAGAGTTTTTTCTCGGCCTTTCGCTGTAGAGGGGGAGGACTCGGAAGGACGCTCGGACGTAAGGGGCGGGGTTTCCGGGGAACCAAAGCACAGCCGGCCGGCTTTGTCCCCAACGGCTCTGATATCCCTATCCAGGATCTTCCCCTGACATCCGATGAGGCCCTCAAGGGCACGGAGAGGGACCTCAGGATTCACACAGGCGCGGAGACCCAGGTCTTCACTATTTCCATCCCCGCCGGGGTCGAGGACGGAACCCTGTTCAATTTCAAGCGCCCCCTCGCGCACGGCCAGGCGATCGAACTCCTCTTTCGCGTGAGAATCGCAGAATAGGCTATTGAGGACCCACGGTCCTAATAGATGATGCCGACTCTTTTGCGCACAACGTCCAGGGTAGGCGCGGCTTTGGCGCGCGCCTTTTCGGCCCCTCTCTTCAGAATGGCGCGGATCTGCTCCGTGTCTCGCTCGAGCTGCTTGCGCTTCTCGCGGGCCGGACGAAAATGCTCCCACATGCGNGCAAAGAGATCTTTCTTGACGTCGCTGTACTTTACCCCGCCTTTGCGGTAGCGCGCCGCCAGCTCCGCCTTTTCCTCTTCGTTCAGAAACAAGGAAATATTGATGAAGACATTGCACTTTGTGGGATCTTTTGGAGCCTCTACGGGCGTCGCATCCGTGACAATGCGCGCAATTTTGCTCTTGAGTTCTTTTTCTTCGCAAAAGATCTCAATGGTGTTGTCATAGGACTTGCTCATCTTGCGGCCGTCGATTCCGACCACCAGGGGAATATTAGGATTGATTTCGGCCTCCGGCACCACAAAGGTATCCCCGTAAGTGCCGTTGAACCGGATGGCAATGTCTCGAGTGATTTCCAAATGCTGTTGCTGATCTTTGCCCACCGGAACCCGCTCGCCCTGGTAGAGCAGAATGTCCGCTGCCATGAGCACCGGATAGGACAGAAGCCCATGGTTGGGCGCGATTCCCTGGGCGGTCTTGTCCTTGTAGGAATGGCTTCGGAGCAGAAGGCCCACTGGGGTCACGTTGTTCAGGATCCAGGTCAGTTCAGTCACTTCAGGCACATCGGATTGAACCCAGAAAACNGACTTATCAGGGTCCATGCCCAGGGCAAGAAAATCCAGGGCCACCTGGATCGTGCCCCACGCCAGCTTCGGCCCGTCGGAGACGGAGGTCATGGCATGGAAGTTGACGATGAAACAGTAAAGTTCGGAAGTCTTCTGATACTCGATCATGGGTTTCATCATGCCGAAGTAATTTCCGATGTGAAGTTCCCCTGAGGGTTGAATGCCTGAAAGGACACGCATGCTCGGACACTCCTTTACATGTTCGTTCTTGTGATCCTATTGTGGCAAATCGTCAGGCCGCCCAATCGGTGACGTGCCGACCCGCATGAATGTCGAATATCGANCACCGAATNTCGAATGACGAAGTTTCTTCAGCTTTCTTTTTGAGTTGCTTCNACNTTCAGTATTCGNCATTCGATATTCTGCGGTTCGAAAACAGTCAAGAAAAACCTTTATGCTTCCTCAATTCGGGAGAAACGAAAACGAACTCAGGAGATTGAAGGTTTAGAACCCTCGGCAGGCTACCGCTCAATGCACAGACGGAGAAGGTTTCCCTGAATGCAGCAGCGCGTTTTCGATGGCCACAGCGGCGGAGGAGCCGAGGGCCGTCAGGAGGGAGAGATCTTCGTTACGAAAACCGTATGGCTCAGCAAAGGAGTCTAAGTAGATGACTCCTCTGACCTCGGACCGGCTGATCAAGGGAACGCACAGCGCGGACTTGATCCTCATGATCTCCATGCTCTCAGAGAGCCTTTCAGCGTCCTCTCCCATGACGTTCACGATCTTGAACGCCTTCCCTTCCCGAACGACCCGATCGACCATGGTGCGGCTGTAAAGAGCGGCAACACCCTCTCCTCCCCTCTTGGCTTTGGAAAGGATATGAATGATGTTGCCGGTCTTCGTATCTCGCAGAAGAATGAGCCCCCGGTCCATTCGCTGGAGAAGGTTCAAAATGGAATCAAGGATTTTCTCCATGATTTCGTTCAAGGTGAGGGTTTCCTTCAGCACGGTGGACACATTGTAGACGAGTTCCATCGTGTTCCTTTCCGTCATGGGCCGGTCTCTCTTCTGATACCTCTCTACAACCTCGTTCAGGTTTTCCGACTCAAAGATGGCATCCACGAAGGGCATGACATGATCGAGGCAAGCCTTGCCCAAGCAGATCAGGCTCATCCCCATGGTGATCGGCACCCCTTCCTCCACTTCCACTTCAACGCCCGGCGGAATGGGATGTCCGTTGACAAAGGTGCCGTTGGTACTCCCNATGTCCTGGACGAAATATCGGTCCCCCTTCTCGATGATCTTGAGATGGCTGCCGGACACGTATCCGTCCTTCATCTTTATCTGGTTTTCCGAGGACCTCCCCACATAGACCGTGTCCCCGGGGAGATCGAAAGACTGGATCTCATCCACTCCATCCATGACATAGAGTTTAATCATAGATCAACCGCCACACGAGGAAAGATGAATGAAAAGGAGCGTTGCCATGGCCACCTGATCCTAAAAATCCCGTCCCATCCCCCTTTGCCAAAGCGGGGCGAGAGCCGTGAAGGCAGGAAATACGTATGTCTGCATTAGTAACTGATTTCTTCTTTATTGTCAAGGAATTGAGAAGACTATTGGAAACGCCAAAAGGAAGCTTATATTTCCTANAGAATATGTAGGCTAAAAAGGTGCACNATGGAAACGCTTGGGTCAGAACTCAAACACTATCTCAACCCTCTCCACGTCTACTGCAGACTCCGTGACATAGGTCTCAGCAAATGCGGAGCCGGCGTTTTTTGCCGCATCTACGAGAGGGCCTTTTTCAAGCGCTTTGTTTGCAGACAAAGCGCCAAGAATACGTGACGACCCAGCGCGTCTGCAAGAATCAGGCTTTCTCGGTCTTTTTCTGAAGCGCCTGCTGCAGTTTTTCGCCGAAGAAGCTCGTCTTCTTTTGCTGGCCCCCGGCGAATTCTTTCCACCCCTCCTCATCCTTGGCATCCCCAGGCCCCAGCGTGATCTTTCGCTCGCTCGGATGGACCTCTTCGATAAACACGGCCATCGTGTCGCCCGGCTTCAGTTTTTCGATCTGTCCCGGTTTGAGGGAGTTCTTGATTTTCGATATTGGGAGAAGCCCTGTTACGCCGGGTTCGAGGGAGATGAAGTATCCAAACTTCTCCTTTCTCTCGACGGTCCCGTTGACAGACGACCCCACCCGGTATTTCTCAGGCACGTCCAGCCATGGGTCGCCCTCCGCGTCTTTGAGGCTCAGGGAAACTCTTCTCCTTCTGATATCGATCTCTTTCACCACCACGGCAATGCTTTCCCCGACCTGAACGATCTCCTCGGGTTTGAGAACCCGTTTGGTGTAGCTCATCTCGCTCACGTGAACCAGGCCCTCGATCCCCTCCGCAATTTCCACGAAAGCTCCGAAGGCTGCGCACCGCACGACCTTGCCTTTTACCTTTTCACCGATCTGGAATCTTCCTTCCAGTTGCTCCCACGGATCGCCAGTGATCTGCTTCACGGAAAGAGAAATTTTCACGGCATTCCGTTTTTGCCCCTTCTCTATAGCAAGCACCTTCACTTTCACAGGGTCACCGGTGTGAAGAACCTCATCGGGTTTTTCCACTCTGGACCAGCTCACTTCCGAAACATGAACCAGCCCTTCCACGCCCGGGAAAATCTCCACGAAAACCCCGTAAGGCATGACTGTCGTCACCCTTCCCTCCAGCTCGGCTCCGACGACCAAGCCTTCCATGAAATTGCTGATCGCCTTTTGCTGTTCTCTCTTGAGGAGTTCACGCCTGGAGACGACGATATTCCTGCCTCCCTCTTCGAACTGAGTGACCAGGAAAACGTAGGCTTTCCCCACGTGCTGATCCGGGCTGGCCGCAGGTTTAAGATCGATTTGGCTGATCGGGCAAAAAGCTCTTCGCTCCGCGATCTCCACCTGGAACCCTCCCTTGACCTGACCTTTCACCTTTCCTTCCATGGGGATGGCGTTCTCATGGGCATCCCTCAGCATGTTCAGAGTGCCAGCGCCGGACACGGCTTTTGAGAGCCGAATCTCACTTCCGTCATACGACGCCACATAAAGCTCGATTTCATCTCCTTCTTTGTAAGGCACGGCTCCGTTTTCATCCGCGAGTTCATTCTTCTCAACCACCCCGTCGATCTTGGTTCCCGTGTCCACGTAAATCGTGTCTTTCCCGACGGAAATGATTTTGCCACGGATTCTCTCACCGATCTGAACCCTCTCGGTCCTGTGGCCGTTGTAACTCTCAAACAGCTCCGCAAAGCTCTCAACTGGTTTTTCTTCCTTCTCCAACTTCTCGTCAGACATCATTATGACCCCCAAAATCATCCTTTCAAAAATATGTAAACTTGATTAATTAGCACAAATTTTTCCGCTGTGCAAAGAGATTTATTTGGCTAATCTTTGGTTGCGGCCAAAGGCTGCATTAGGTTATGATATCCAAAACACGAATGGAACGGACCCATGGAGCCCCTCCCTAAAGACAGGCGTCGCCAGGACAGAGCATTTGTAGAACCTTACACCACCCATACATTCCTGGAATTCACCCTTTCCGGACGTGCACACCGCTGTCTTCTTCTTGATGTGTCCCCGGGCGGCCTGGGCATGCTCATTTTGCAGACTGAAAAGGAGGTCCTTGAGCACCTCCGGCCGGGCACCAGGATGAGCATGGCCTACACCTCTTCTGAGGCCACTGTCCCCATGAACTTTGAGATACGCCACATTACCGAGATCGAGCGGGGAAATTTCAGAGGTCACTTCCAAGTCGGGTTGTGCCTGGTTCCTGAAATCAAGTGAAGCGATTGTGAGGAGTTCCCGTTCCGGCAACCTAAGGCGTTCAGGGTTTTGCCCGCTGCGGGAGACCTAGAACATGAAAGATGAGATCAAGTCAACCCTGAAAGATATCGTAGGGCCTGATCACTTCAGCGATCAGCTGATCGACCTGGTTTCTTATTCATATGACGCCTCAGACCATGACCATCGACCCGAGGCGGCGGTGTGGCCGCTCAATTGCGAGCAGGTTTCCAAAATCATGCGCCTCGCTTACGATAACCTTCTTCCCGTCATTCCCAGGGGCGCCGGCACCGGGTTGGCAGGCGGCGCCGTGCCCATTCGCGGAGGCCTGGTGCTCGATCTCTGCAGAATGAACAAAATCGTCGCCATTCGAATCGCGGACCGCTCCGTGGTCGTGCAGCCGGGCGTGGTTTACGCTGATCTCGAAAACACCCTTGCTCCCTACGGTTTCTTTTTTCCCCCTGACCCCGCAAGCGGAAAAGCCTGCACTCTGGGAGGCAACGTGGCCACCAATGCCGGCGGCATCCGGGGAGCGAAGTACGGAGTCACCCGAGATTATGTGATGGGTCTGGAGGTGGTGTTGCCCGACGGACAGCTCATGCGCACTGGCACGGCTTGCATGAAGTCTTCCTCCGGTTATGACTTGACCCGTCTTTTTGTGGGCTCTGAAGGGACCTTGGGGATTATTACGGAGATCATCCTGAAAATCAGCCCCAAGCCTCTCAGCCATAAGACCGCTCTGGGGATGTTTTCAAGTCTTCGAGACGCAGGCCAGGCTGTGAGCGATATCATGCACTCGGGGATCATCCCCAGCGTCCTCGAAATTATGGATGCGAATTCCATACGGGTTTTGCGGGAGATTGCGAGTTTTCCTTTGCCGGATGCCGCAGCAGTTATCCTTACAGAAACGGACGGGTACACAAAGGAGGAGACTGAGTTTCAGATGGCTCGGATCCTGGAGGTTTTCAGGAAGAACGGTGTTACGGAGATTCAGGAAGCCGCCTCGGCGGAGGACGCGGAGAAACTCTGGAAGCTCAGAAAATCCGTGGGCAGCGCAGCGGCAAAGCTTCGGACCAACAACATTTCGGAAGACGTGGCCATTCCCATATCGAGGCTTCCGGAGCTCCTCTCCGGTATTTCAGCCGTCGTGGAAAAGCATGGCCTTCCTTTTGTGATCTTCGGCCATGCCGGTGACGGCAACATCCACCCCAGGATCATGTACAACAAGAGCAACCCCGAAGAGCGCCAAAAGGTGCTGAGCGTCGCCGAGGAGATCTTCAAGCTTTCCTGCAGCCTGGGCGGGACCCTTACAGGCGAGCATGGCGTCGGGATTGCCAAAGCGCCGTTCATGGCCCTTGAACACGACAAAGCGGCCATGGAGTTGATGCGCTCCCTCAAGAAGCTCATCGACCCCAACAACATCCTCAATCCGGGGAAAATGGGTCTGGACGACGAAGTCAGCAAAGAGCCGAGAGCGTAGAGCGACGAGGAAAATCCGAATCTGAAACCTCCCCTAAGGCAGGCCTTTGGCCGCAACCCAAAAACACCAAACCCGAATGTCGAATATCGAACAACGAATTTCGAATGATGAAGTTAACCCCTCGTGTAGTTGCCTTCGGAGTTCGATATTCGTTATTCGATATTCTGCAGTTCGCCTTTGAACTTCTATGCAGCTTGCGTAGAAGTTATAGACAAAGGTTCTAAAGGATGAGTTTCTGCGGGTCGACTTCTTCCCTCAGAATTCTCAACTCTTCTGCAGATGGGGGGGGCGCCTCTTCAGCCCCGGACACGTCTATAGGAAAGCCGGTATTTTCGACGATCTTAGTGACAGAAACCCCCGGATAGTACTGGGCAAGAAACATCTCCTTGGTGGTTTCATCGAACTTCATCACCCCGAGATTGGTCACCACAGCCATAGCCCCTCCCCTTCTCAACCCGAGTTTCTTGCGCGAATCCCCCCCCTGGTACCACCCCACGCTGGTAAGGTAATCCAGCTGTTCGACGAAGCGTCTCTTTTCGTGCTGCATGAAAGTGATCACACCGGATGCAAAAGAAGCCACATCGCAAGCGCCGCCGCTCCCTGAGAAGCGGGTTTTCGGCCGGTGGTAGTCCCCGAGGGAAGTGGTGTTGAGGTTCCCATAGCGATCAATCTGGGCCGCTCCGAGAAAGGCGACCGTGTGGAGCTTTCGATGTCCAACGATGGAGAAGGCTTCGATAAGGCCGGAATTCAGGCACGTGCCGTGCATGACTCTCGAATCGGCCACCGCCATGGGGATTTCTTCCAGGACCGGGTCGATTCCCCCTGTCTCGAAAAAGATGACAGCCCTGGGCGCGTAGATCCGNTTTGCCGCGGTTGCCGCGAGCATGGCCACCCCGGTTCCCGCAAACACGATATCTCCATCCTTGATAAACCGCCCCGCAGCAAGCGCCATCATCTCATTTGCAGAATAGGTGGACATAGGGAATCTCCTTCATCATTTCCGGTCCAGGCCTTGCGCATAACCCACCACAGGATTCGCTTTGATGCTCAGAAGAGCCGACACCCCAACGCGATCCAGGTATGCTTCGTGGGTGGGGACGCCGTACACCCACTCCTCAAGATACTTTTTGAAAGACTCGTCGTCCTTGGCCACCTTCTTGTAAAGATTGAGGTGCTTGGGGTCATAATCGTANAACCCGAAGCATGCCGTNGGGTGAGCNCCGTAAGGCACCTTCACAATGGCATCCACAAANAAAGGCGGCAGAGTGTTCTGGTCAGGGTCGAGGCGGATGAAGGAACGAGGAACGATTTCCTCACAGGTGACGATCACCACGTCAGCCGATTTCGCCTGTTCCACATCCGCAAAGGTCAACCCTTTGACCCTCACCGTGCCATCCTCTCCAACATACTGGGCGTGAATGATCGCTACATCCGGCGTGAGAGCGGGCAGGAGCACCACCTGATCTTCTTCCTCAGCAAAGGGATTCTGAAGGATCTCGAACTTCTTTGCCGCCACTTTCCTCTGTTTTCTGATCTCCTCCGAAAACCCCCGGAGCCTAAGCAGATCCGAGCCCAGGCCGGATTTCGTGGCAATAAAAGGAATGCTCAGGGACCCTGCAAGGAATCGAAGGCTCATCTGGTAGTTGGAGTAGTCTTCAAATTCAATCCAGCCCTGTTCCAAAGCCCTTCTGAACCGGAAGCAGGTGGGCGCGTACCGGCCGTTTCCGCCATAGGCGATTTCCACTCGCTTCACACAGCCTGCGCCGATCAGGACGTCCAGGCCCTGGCCGTTGGAGTGGCACACCAGATGGATGTCCCTGATTCGCTGCCGCACAATCTCATAG
>JGI20214J51650_10002743_pt1 | contig 11070 bp, 11 predicted proteins | sample WetSurMetagenome_FD_51650 | JGI IMG/M metagenome (IMG submission 51650)
CTCGGTCTTTTACCATCAGCCTCTGTCGGGCTGTCAACTTCAGTCTTTGAACCAATACATGGTTCTTATCCTCAGGCTGCCGGAAAAAACATTGCCAATCCCCTGGGAACTATATTATCAGCTGCAATGATGTTCGATCTTGCTTTCAATTTGAAAACAGAATCAGATTTAATCAGAACTGCTGTTGAGAAATCAATTGATGCAGATTATGTTACAGAAGATCTTAACAAGGCTCATCCAAAATCTACGTCAGAAGTAGGAGACTGGATTGCAGAGTGCATATTAAATAGTTAAACAGTAAATTTTGTTGTAATTATTAAAATTATATTATCTTTGTATTCATATTTTAAAGAAATGAACTACAATTCAACAACACATCATCATTTTTATCTTTGCTTTCAGGCGAGGTGAAAATGATATGTGTTAGAATGAAAATATCATGGACCCGTCTGAGCAGATCAGGCGGGTTTTTTATTTATTAAAAAAAAGTAAAATGAGCATACTGAAAATTGCAATTCAAAAAAGCGGTCGATTAAGTGATAATTCAAAAAAGCTACTGGAAGAATGTGGCATCAAATTCTCCAATGGCATTAGTGTCCTGAAGACGACTGCAAGAAATTTCCCTGTCGAGCTTCTCTTTCTCCGCGATGACGATATACCTCAATATGTTGAACAGCAGGTCGCCGACATAGGTATACTTGGCGAAAACATGGTTTTCGAAAAAAATAAGGATGTAACAATCATAGAACAACTTGGCTTTGCTCAATGCCGCTTAAGCCTGGCAATTCCCAAAGAAGAGAAATATAATGATCTGCAATATTTCATGAATAAAAAGATCGCCACAAGCTATCCTTATATTCTTTCAGGATTTCTAAAACAAAACAATATCAGTGCTGAGATAGAAGAGATAAGCGGAAGTGTTGAAATCGCCCCAGGAATAGGTCTTGCCGATGCAGTTTGCGACATTGTAAGTTCCGGAAGTACTTTGCTTACCAATGGTTTGCATGAAGTTGAAACAATACTTAAAAGCCAGGCTGTAATTATCGGGAACAAAGACCTGAGTAACGAAAAACAAACAATTTTGAACAGCCTGCTTTTCAGGATAAGAGCAGTTAAAAATGCTAAGGAAAATAAGTATATTTTACTCAATACTCCCGAATCGGCAATTGAGAAAATATGCAGAATCCTACCGGGGATGAAAAGTCCGACTATTGTGCCATTAGTGGAAAAAGGATGGTTTAGCCTTCATTCTGTTGTAAAAGAGGACGAATTCTGGGAAATAATTGATCAGCTCAGAGCAGCAGGAGCGGAAGGAATTCTGGTTATTCCAATAGAGAAAATGATACTGTGATGAAGGAAATAAAATTACCGCCCAGAGAGAGCTGGGAGATTTTATGCAAACGTCCTGAATTGCCAGTTAGCGATCTGGAGAATATCGTCAGAGATATTTTAAACAGTGTAAAATCAAATTCTGATAAGGCTCTAAAAGCTCTTTCTGAAAAATTCGACGGAATTCCACAGGGAAACCTGCTTGTATCTTCAGCTGAGATAACGGATTCTGTCTTCCGGATTTCGCAGGAATTAAAGGATGGAATCAATATTGCCAAAAAAAATATTGAGAGATTTCACTCAGCCCAGATTATTCAGGAACCTGTTGTTGAGACTTTTAATGGTGTAAAATGCTGGAGAAAAGCCGTTCCTGTTGATAGAGCAGGACTTTACGTGCCTGGCGGAAGTGCTCCATTGTTCTCTACTCTGCTAATGCTTGGGATACCTGCAAAACTGGCTGGATGCAATGAAATAATTGTTTGTACACCTCCGGGAAAAGATGGAACTGTGAATCCTCTTATCCTGTATACTGCTCTCCTTCTCGGAATATCTAAAATATTCAAAGTTGGAGGAGCACAGGCAATAGCCGCGATGGCATATGGAACTGAATCTATTCCAAAAGTCAACAAAATATTTGGACCGGGAAACCAGTATGTTACTAAGGCAAAAGAATTGGTTCAGCAGGAAGGAATTGCAATAGACATGCCTGCAGGGCCCAGTGAAGTACTGGTGATAGCCGATAAAAGTGCAAACCCTGAATTTATTGCTGCCGACCTTCTTTCTCAGGCAGAGCATGGACCTGACAGCCATGTTGTAATGCTGACAGATTACCCGGAGCTTTCCGACAAAGTCAGATCCGAAGTTGAGAAACAGGTAAAGTCATTATTAAGAAAGGACATAGCTCTGAAAGCTCTGGAACACAGTAAACTACTGACTCTGCAAACGCTCGATGAATGCATGGATTTCAGTAATCTGTATGCCCCTGAACACCTTATAATAAATACAGCTGATCCAATCTCTCTTGCAGAAAAAGTAAAAAATGCAGGTTCTGTATTTCTTGGAAGTTTTAGTTGTGAAAGCGCAGGAGATTATGCTTCAGGAACAAACCACACCTTGCCTACAAACGGATATGCAAAGAGTTACAGTGGTGTCTCCGTCGACAGCTTTGTAAAAAAAATTACGTTCCAGGAGATTAATGCCGAAGGTATTATTAACCTGGGACCCGTAATTGAACTTATGGCTGAAGCCGAATCATTGACTGGTCATAAAAATGCAGTCAGTATCAGATTAAAAAATTTACAAAATGGTTGATCTTACTAAACTTGTCAGGGAAAATGTCATTAATCTTTCTCCCTATTCATGCGCAAGGGATGAGTTCAAGGGCGAAACCGGAATTTTTATGGATGCCAATGAGAACCCATATGGGAAGCTGAATCGTTATCCCGATCCCTATCAGAAAGAGCTGAAAACTGCAATTTCAAAAATAAAAGGGATTGAAGAGGATAAGATTTTTCTCGGCAACGGAAGTGATGAGATTATTGATCTTTGTTTCAGGGTTTTCTGTAACCCTGGAATTGATAAAGCTCTCACCTTCTCTCCTACCTATGGTATGTACAATGTATCCGCTTCAGTAAATGATGTCGGGGTAATAAGTGTACCTTTGAATGATTCTTTCCAGATTGATCTAAAAAAAACAGAGCCGCTGTTAGCGGATAAAAATCTGAAACTGGTTTTTATTTGTTCGCCTAACAATCCTACAGCAAACTCAATGAATTATGATGACGTGGAGTATATTATAAACAAATTCAAAGGTATTGTGGTGGTCGATGAAGCATATATTGACTTCAGTGAGAAACCTTCCTTCATCAAACTGGTCAGCAAATATCCGAATCTTATACTTATGCAGACATTCAGCAAGGCACTCGGTCTTGCTGCTGTAAGAGTGGGGATTGCCTTTTCAAATCCTCTGATCATAAAATTCTTTAACAAAATTAAACCTCCATATAATATCAGTACTATCAATCAGAGAGCGGCACTAAAAAAACTCGCTCAGAAAGATCAGCTCCAAAGCCTGGTTATCAGAATAAAAAAAGAACGTGTCAGACTTTCTGCAATTCTTTCAAAAATGGAAATTATTGAAAAGGTCTATCCTTCAGATGCAAATTTTCTTCTTGTAAAGGTTAAAAATGCTGATCTGATTTATAATTCACTGATTGACAAAAATATAATCGTCCGAAACCGTAACAAGGTAATTGACAATTGCCTCAGGATAACAATCGGAAAAAGGTCGGAAAACGATCAATTAATTAAAACATTGAAAGATTTGGAACATATATTATAATTCCTTAGTGTAACTAAGTGTAACCCTTAGTGTACCTTTGTGAAAAAAATAAATTTATACGTAAAGTAAATTCCAAAGGAACACGAAGGTAAAAATGACTACAGAATAAATTTTTAAGATGAAGAAAGTACTTTTTATAGATCGTGATGGGACCATTTTAACTGAACCGGAAGATGAACAGGTTGACAGTTTTGAGAAGTTTTCATTTCTTCCCGGAGCAATCACCAGTTTATCAAAAATAGCTGCTGAAACTGATTATGAGCTCGTTATGGTTACTAATCAGGATGGTCTTGGCACAGAATCATTTCCTGAGAATACATTCTGGCCTGTTCAAAACATGATGCTGCAAATCCTGAAGGGGGAGGGCGTTTTATTCTCGGAAATATTTATTGACAGAACTATGCCATCACAAAAAGCTCCAACCCGCAAACCGGGAACTGCCTTACTGGTCAAGTACCTTGCTGGTGGTATAGACCTGAATTCATCATATGTTATCGGCGACAGGCTCACCGATGTTGAACTTGCTGACAACATTGGATGCAAAGCCATCCTAATAGGTGATAGTCTTGTCACCGGAACAGCTTTAACTACCAGAAAGTGGAATGATATTTACAAGTACCTGAAGCAGATACCCCGCACTTCAAAAGTAGAACGAAAAACTTCAGAGACGGATATAAAGATCGAACTCAATCTTGACGGATCCGGAATAGGTACCATTCAAACAGGAATCGGGTTTTTCGATCACATGCTTGACCAGATTGCCCGGCATGGAAACCTCGATCTTAAAATAGAAGTAAAAGGAGATCTTAGTATTGATGAACATCATACTGTTGAGGATGTTGCACTTTCATTAGGCGATGCACTCCTGAAGGCCCTGGGTGGGAAAAAAGGAATTGAAAGATACAGTTTTGTATTGCCGATGGACGATTGTCTTGCCCAGGTTGCTTTAGATCTGGGAGGCAGGCCCTGGCTGGTTTGGGATGTGGAGTTTAAACGTGAAAAAGTGGGAGAACTTTCTACGGAACTGTTTTTTCATTTTTTTAAATCATTCAGCGATGCAGCAAAATGTAACCTTAATATAACAGCTCATGGTGAGAATGAACATCACAAGATCGAAGCGGTATTCAAAGCTTTTGCCAAGGCTATAAAAATGGCTGTTCATCAAACAGATAACTTTAGTCTACCTTCAACAAAAGGTTCTTTATGATAGCAATTTTAAAATATAATGCCGGGAATATTAAATCAGTGCAGAACGCACTCATGCGTCTGGGATATAAGAGTATTATTACAGATAATCCCATTGAGTTGCTGGCTGCTGAGAAGGTTATCTTTCCAGGAGTTGGCGAAGCCAGTTCGGCTTTAGAATATCTTAAGGAAAAAGGTCTGGATAAGACAATTATATCACTGAAGCAACCTGTTCTTGGTATCTGCCTTGGACTCCAGCTGATGTGCCGGTCTTCTGAGGAAGGAGATACAAAATGCCTTGGGATATTCGACTCGGATGTCAGACTTTTCCCGCCAGTCGAAAAGATTCCCCATATGGGCTGGAATAATTGTCTAACAATTAAAGGAGACCTGTTCAAAGGTATTTCAATTAATGACGATCTCTATTACGTTCATAGCTACTATGCAGAAATTGCATCCTGCACATTGGCTACCTGCGATTATATACTTCCATTCAGTGCAGCAATGCAGAAGGACAATTTTTATGCAACACAATTTCATCCTGAAAAATCGGCTGAAACAGGCGAAAAAATACTTAAAAATTTTCTTGAATTATGAGAATTATTGTTGCCTTAGATATAATTGAGGGGAAATGTGTTCGGCTGACAAGAGGAGATTTCAGTACGAAGAAGATCTATAATGAGGATCCTCTTGAGGTTGCTCTCAAAATTGAAAATAATGGTATAAATTATTTACACCTGGTCGATCTTGATGGAGCCAAAAATAAAAAATTAGAAAATATTAAGGTACTGGAAAAAATTGCCTGGAAAACAAAGCTGAAAATTGACTTTGGCGGAGGCCTGAGATCGTATGAAGATGTGATAACGGTGTTCAATGCAGGTGCCCGGCAGGTGACCGCCGGAAGTGTTGCCGTAACTGACCCTCATATGTTTTTGGAATGGCTGACAAAACTGGGTCAGGAAAAGCTTATTCTCGGAGCTGACTGCGTCAACAGGAAAGTATCTTCCGCCGGCTGGCTTGAAAATTCAGACAAAGAGATCATAAGTTTTATTTCTGATTACAAATCAAAGGGAGTGAAATACACAATTTGCACCGATATTAAAAAAGATGGCACTCTCCAGGGCCCGTCAACAACTCTCTATAAAGAGATTCTTGAAACAGTAAAAATCAAACTTATTGCAAGCGGAGGCATATCTTCTTTAAAAGATATTGAAGATGTCAGAAAAGCCGGCTGTGAAGGTGTTATTATAGGAAAGGCAGTATATGAAGGGAAAATTGGCTTAAATGAATTAGGAAAACTATGCTGAAAAGACGTATAATTCCTTGTCTGGATATTAAAAATGGACGAACGGTTAAAGGGGTGAATTTCATCAATCTGACAGATGCCGGGGATCCGGTTGAACTGGCAAAAACATATGTGAAACAGGGAGCAGACGAACTTGTATTTCTCGATATAACCGCCACAATCGAAAACAGGAAAACTCTTGCCGGACTGGTTGAAAGAATTGCATGTGAAATAAATATACCATTTACGGTTGGTGGTGGAATTGATAATATAAATGATGTTTCTGTCCTAATAAATGCCGGAGCAGATAAAGTCACCGTTAATTCATCAGCAGTACGAAGACCTGAACTGATCTCTGAGATTGCTGGTAAGTTTGGAAGGCAGTGTGTTGTAGTGGCAATTGACACTAAAGTCATAAATGATGAATGGGTTGTTGTTGTTGATGGCGGACGCACTGTCACAGAATTTAGGACTCTTGACTGGGCTCTGAAAGCTGAAGAATCGGGTGCGGGAGAAATATTACTGACCTCGATGAATAATGATGGCACTAAAGCGGGATTTTCGCTTGATATAACAGCTGAAGTGAGCAGGAATGTGAATATCCCTGTTATTGCTTCGGGAGGAGCCGGATCGATGAAACACTTTAGCATGGTCTTTTTTAATACCGAATGTAGTGCCGCTCTGGCTGCCAGTATATTTCATTACGGGGAAATAGATATCAGAGAATTAAAAAAATATCTGAAACATGAGGGTATAGCAATAAGATGAAGATATTATCGCCCTTAGTGCATTTTAGATTTTTTGCCCCCTAAATAAAAGAGAATTAGAACTGCAGAATATACAAACTTTACATTATGAATATCGACTTTTCAAAAGGAAACGGACTTGTTCCGGTGGTTATACAGGATAATAACACCCTCCAGGTATTAATGGTTGGTTATATGAATGAAGAAGCTCTGAAAAAGACTGTTAAAGAAAATTTGGTCACATTTTTCAGCAGGAGCAAAAAACGCCTCTGGACCAAAGGAGAGACATCAGGAAACTATCTGCATGTTAAAGAAATTTCAACCGACTGCGATAACGATGCCATCCTTATCAAAGTTGATCCTGCCGGACCAGTATGCCATACCGGAGATACTTCCTGTTTTGGTGATACAACCTCAAAAGGGTTCATGTACCAATTGGAACAAGTTATAAATAAGCGCATTAAAGACAATTCTGACGAGTCTTACACTAACAAGCTTTATAAAAAAGGTATAAATAAAATAGCTCAGAAAGTTGGAGAAGAAGCTGTTGAATTAGTTATTGAAGCAAAGGATAATAATATTGACCTGTTTAAAAATGAAGCCGCCGATCTCTTGTATCATTTGCTGATATTATTAAAAATAAAGGGTGTTACTCTGGAAAGTATTGAAGGGGTGTTAAAAGGAAGGCATAAGAAATAGAGATATAACAGTCATAAAACTCTGTAACGGGAATGTAAGATTGCTTCACTTCGCTCGCAATGACCCGGCCGTTAATCGGAATCCGGTATGTGAATCCAATGAAAACCGATAGAATACACGGTCATTGCGAGAAGCGCAGCGACGAAGAAATCTTTCAGGAGGCCCAGATTTTACTTATTTGTACTAATTTTCAAGCCAACGATTACTTTTTCTGATTTTTTAGTTGGTTTTTTAAAAATTCAATTACTTTTGTAAGCCAATAACGCAAACAAATGAATATCGTTTACAAATATTTTATCTCTTTTTTCTATTTCTATTTTTATTTTAAAAACAGATAAGGGGATTTTTGTATACAGATAATTTAAATTATATGAAAGCAAGGGTCCCTCGGAGGGGCCCTTGCTTTTTTAATATTATTTGATAAAATGAAAATAGCAATACAGGGAGAAACAGGAAGTTTTCATGAAGTTGCTGCCCGTCAGTACTTTAACTACGACGAAATTGAAATAGTAGCATGTTCAACTTTTGATCTGGAACTTAATATTCTTCAAAAAGGGGCAGTTGACTTTGCAGTTATGGCAATTGAAAATGCCAGATCAGGCAGTATTCTGTACAATTACACACTGCTGCGAGAATCAGGTATGAAGATACTGGGAGAACACAATCTCAGAATAAAACAGAATCTGATGGCTTTACCTGATCAGAAGATTTCCGATATAAAGGAAATCAGATCTCATCCGATTGCCCTGGCGCAATGTATGACTTTCCTCAATCAGTTTCCGGATATTACTTTAATTGAAAGTGATGATACCGCTGGTAGCGCTAAACAGATAAGTGAAAACCATATATATGGTGTAGCTGCTATTGCTGCTTCACATGCAGCAGATATATACGGTCTCGAAATTCTCGCTCCGGGTATTGAAACATATAAACAAAATTATACCAGATTTCTGATTGTAGGTAATGAGGAGAAGGGGAACACCAGAGGCAATAAGGTATCAATTTGTTTTTCAACAGGCGATAAACCCGGGTCATTGGCAAAAGTTCTTGTCAAGCTTGCGAAGATGGATATTAACCTCACAAAAATACAGTCTGTCCCAAGACTTAACGGAGAATGGGAATATATGTTCTATCTTGATCTGGAACTTAATAAAAATACAAAATCTGACATTATTAAAAGGATTCTGGACAAGTACACCAGCAATCTTGAAATTTTAGGTGTTTACTTTAAAGGAGATATGCTATATGATAGTTAAACCAGCTGATCGCACAGGAAATGTGCAGGAATACTACTTCTCTCAGAAACTGGCGCAGATTGACAGGATGCGCAGAGAAGGCTCGGACGTAATAAATCTGGGCATTGGAAGCCCCGATCAACCGCCATCGGGAAATACGATTTCTGCACTTATCGATGAGGCTAATAAACCTTCATCACATGGCTACCAGAGCTATTCAGGAATACCATCCCTGCGAAAAGCTTTTTCCGACTGGTACGGAAAGTACTTTCGCGTTGATTTAAACCCTGACAATGAGATCCTTCTCTTAATGGGAAGCAAGGAAGGCATAATGCATATAAGTATGGCATTTGTTAATCCGGGTGATGAAGTTCTGGTACCTGATCCGGGCTACCCTACATATTCATCGGTAACAAACCTTGTTGGCGGCATTGTAAAAAAATATGATCTCAGCGAAGAAAATGGCTGGCTCCCCGACCTGGTATCTCTTGAAATGACTGATCTGAGTAAAGTAAAACTCATGTGGGTTAATTATCCTAACATGCCAACAGGAGCCAGAGGATCTCTTGACTTCTTTGAAAAGCTTGTTGCTTTTTGCCGGAAACACAAAATTCTTCTGTGCAATGATAATCCTTACAGTTTCATCCTTAACAACAAGTATATCAGCCTGCTCGCTGTTGATGGTGCAAAAGATGTTGCGCTTGAGCTGAATTCGTTAAGTAAATCGCATAATATGGCAGGATGGCGAATCGGGATGGTAGCAGGTCAAAGCGATTATATAAAAACAATTCTTAAAGTAAAAAGCAATATGGATTCCGGAATGTTCTTAGCTATGCAGAAGGCAGCAGTTGAGGCTCTTAATAATCAGGAATCATGGTATGGATTAATTAACAGTGTTTATACCAAACGCCGGAGAATTGTCGAAGAAATCATAACTCTTCTGAAATGCAGGTACGATAAATCACAGGTAGGACTCTTTGTATGGGGCCGGATTCCTGAAGAAATAAAGGACTGTGAATCGTGGATCGAGGACTTATTGATGAAAACACTGGTATTCATTACACCTGGATTTATATTTGGAAAGAACGGAGAGCGGTATATCCGTATTTCACTCTGTGCTACGGAAGAAAAACTCAAAGAAGCAAAAAAAAGGTTGGAGGGATACCTTCTTCCCAAATAACTTAGGAACAAATAATATTTAAACAATAAAAGAAGATGGTAGTAGCGGTTGTTGGAATAGGACTCATCGGAGGATCACTAATGGTTGATCTCCGAAAACGCGGTTTTGCCGATAGAATAATAGGTGTAGATACAAATATGCATCACCAGAATATTGCTCTGCTCTGCGGCCTGGTAGATGAAAATGAAACACTTGAGAATGCAGTTGCTAAAAGCGATTTTATTATACTATCAACACCAGTAAATACCAATTGCCTTATGTTGCCGGGGATCCTCGACATGATTGAGGGATCATCCAAAGTTGTTATTGATATGGGGTCAACAAAAGCAAGCATTGCCAAAGCATCGGAAAATCATCATGGCAGAGGAAGATATGTTGCGGTTCATCCTATGGCAGGTACAGAATATTCAGGCCCTCTGGCAGCCATAGGTAAACTCTTTGACTATAAAACTGCAATTATTTGCGACAGCGAGCTCAGTGACCCTGATGCTCTTCATAAGGTTGAAAAGATGCTTGACCTGCTTAATATGCATAAAGTATATATGAATTCAAGCGATCATGACGTGCATGTTGCCTATATATCTCATATTTCACATATAACATCTTTCTCGCTTGCTCTGAGCGTTCTTGAAAAAGAGCATGAAGAACAAAATATTCTTACTCTTGCGGGTGGAGGATTTGAAAGTACAGTCCGTCTGGCCAAAAGTAATGGTGATACCTGGGCCCCAATATTTATTGAAAATTCAAAATATATTCTTGAGGTGATGGACACATATATTGAAAAAATGAATTCATTCAGAAAAATGATCTCAGAAAAAGATGTGAACGGATTAAAAGCTTTGATGGAAGAAGCTAATAAAATAAGGAAGATACTAAACTAAGTTTGGAGTGAGCTAAAGTTTGGAGTGAACTAAAGTTAATGAAAATGGAAGTTAATATATTTATAAATATATCAGATAATCAAGGCACTCTAGGTACTTTAAGCACTTTAGTCACTTTAGTCACTTTAGGCACTTTAGGCACTTTAGGCACTTTAGGCACTTTAGGCACTTTAGGCACTTTAGGCACTT
>JGI20214J51650_10002745_pt1 | contig 11066 bp, 6 predicted proteins | sample WetSurMetagenome_FD_51650 | JGI IMG/M metagenome (IMG submission 51650)
GATTCGACGACGTAATCGATGTTGGCGAGATTCGCCGTTTCGCCGTCCTTCACCGCGACCGCGATGTGATGCAGACGCGGGCCGAAGTTGCGCACGAAGGCNTCGGTCGGCGATTCGGTGAGNAGGTGATTCATGAAATACGGATGGTTGGCGGCGGTGAACACCTTGGCCGGGCATTCGAGTTCGTTGGCGTAATGCACGCTCTTGGTGACGTTGGTCGAGGAGTTCTGGTCGGCGATGTCGTACGANCCCCAGTAGTAGTAGCTCGACAGGGTCAGGTATTCGAGGATCGCGGCTTCGCGGTTCTGGCTGTAGATGCGCGTGGCGAGGTGGTCGATCGGCAACAGCATTTCATCGATGCCGAGTTGCTTCTGCGTTGCCTTGGCGCCTTCGTAGGCGGCCTGCATGTCATCGCGGATGCTGCTCCAGCCGAGCGCGTACACGCGGATGTCGGATTCGGGGCGCTCCCAGTAGGCGACGATGTTGTGGGTGTAGGGGCTGGGCTTGACCACCGCCATGTTGCCCGGCAGTTCCAGCTTGCGAATCTGCTCCTGGTTGAAGAAGCGGATGTCGCGCGCCTTCTGCATGTCGACCACCGCATGCGGGTCGCTGACGCGCAGCACTTCGCCCATGTAGCGCGAATTGGGTTTGACCGCCCCGATCGGGTAGACCTCGTTGAGGCTGCGGAAGATCCCGCGCACATTGGGGTCCTTCACCTCGCGCACCAGGATGTCGGGCGCGCTCATGTCGATGCGCAGGATGTGGGTGTAGTGCGACTCGGATTCGAGCGTGACGAGATAGTGATACGGCGTCATCACGCACAGCTCGGCGACGTAGGCGACCGAATGGCTGGGCTCGACGGTGATCATCAGCGCGTCGATCTGGCGGATGCAGTCGGTCAGGCCGATGCGGTCNCGCTCCTCCAGCAACTGGCCNAGGTAGTCCTCGAACGCCGGGGAATTCTGCTTGTCGCCGAAGCGGGGAAAACTGAGCGATGCGGTCATGGGATCAGGTCAGGCTGAAGAGGGATTGGGTCATTTTTTGCGGATGGGCCGCACGGAAATAAGTCTGGGCGATGACCGCGTTGAGGTCGGCCAGCCGCGCCTGGATGTCGTCGCAGAATTCGTGCAGCCCGTTCTCCGCCAGCGCGTGGTAATCGGCGCGGTCCACCAGGTTGAGCATGCCCTGCAGGCGGCGCATCGGCTCGGCACCCGGCAGCTCGTCGAGGGCGAACTGGATCTCGTGCAGGCAGTGGCGCACACTGCGCGGAAACTGCAGGTCGTTGAGCAGGAAACCCAGCACCTTGTGGCCGCGCGCGTGCACGCCGACGTGGCGCCGGTACATCTGGTGCGCCGACAGCGCGTGCAGCACGCTCATCCAGATGAGGTCGTAATACTGGCTGTTCTGGTACGGCAGGTTGATGGCGTAGCTGACGTCGAGCACGCGCGTCGTCATGTCGGCGCGCTCGACGTTGCGCCCCAACCGCATGAACTGGAAGCCCTCGTCGCGGCTCATGGTGCCGGAGAGCAGGCCGACCACCGCCTGGCGGCGGCGGATGATTTCGGTCAGCACCTCGAGGCGCTTGCGGCGGTCGAGCGCGTGGTTGAGATGGGTGCTGGTGTAAAGATAGAGCTCGTTGACCCATTCCCACGATTCGCGTGGCAGCACCTCGCGGAAGGTGCGGGTGTTCTCGCGCGCAAGGCGCACGCAGGCGAAGATCGACGATGGATTGCGCTCGTCCTGGATGAGAAAGCTCATCACGGCGTTTTCGCTCGCCTCGTCGTAGTGCTGATGGAAGGCCTCGTCCAGACCCACCACTTTCAGCAGGTCTTCCCAGCCGAAGCTGGCGCCGCGCGGCATGTCCATCAGCAGCATGGTGGTAGCGTTGATCAGGCGCGCGGTGTCTTCGGCACGCTCCAGATAACGCGCCATCCAGTACAGGTTTTCAGCAACTCTGGCCAGCATCACAGCGCTCCTTGCACGATCCAGGTGTCCTTGCTGCCNCCACCCTGCGACGAGTTCACCACCAGAGAACCACGGCGCAGCGCCACGCGCGTGAGACCGCCGCGGGTGACATACAGATCTCTCGATTGCAGGATGAAGGGGCGCAAATCGACGTGGCGCGGTTCGATCGCACCGTCGCACAGCGTCGGCACGGTGGAGAGCGCCAGGGTGGGCTGCGCCATGTAGTTGCGCGGATTCTCCGTGATCAGCTCGGCAAATTTCGCCTGCTCGTCCCGCGTAGATTTCGGCCCCACCAGCATGCCGTAACCGCCGGATTCGTTGGCCGGTTTCACCACCAATTTATCCAGATTCGCCAGCACATAGTCGCGGTCGGCCTCGTTCATGCACAGGTAGCTCGGCACGTTGGGCAGGATCGCCTCCTCGTCGAGGTAGTAGCGGATCATCTGCGGCACGTAGGCATACACCACCTTGTCGTCGGCCACGCCCGAGCCGGGCGCGTTGGCAATGCCGACCTTGCCGGCCTTCCAGGCCCGCATGAGGCCGGGCACGCCGAGAGTGGAGTCGGCGCGGAACACTTCGGGGTCGATAAAGTCGTCGTCGACGCGGCGGTAAATGACGTCAAGCCGGGTCAGGCCCTCGATCGTCTTCATGTAGACGCAGTCGTCGTCGAGCACCACCAGGTCGGAGCCCTCGACCAGATGCGCGCCCATCTGCTGCGCGAGGTAGGAGTGCTCGAAATACGCGGAATTGTAGACACCGGGGGTGAGCACGGCGATTTCCGGGCGATCGTCGGTTCGCGGCGAAAGCGCGGCCAGCATGTCATAGAGCTGCGCGGTGTAACTGTCGACCGGCAGCACGTCGTAGCGCGCGAACAGTTCGGGGAACAGCCGCTTCATCAGCTGACGGTTCTCCAGCATGTAGGACACGCCGGACGGNACGCGCAGGTTGTCTTCCAGCACGTAGACCGTGCCGTCGCCGTCGCGCACCAGGTCGGTGCCGCAGATATGCGCCCACACGCCGTAAGGCGGATTGGCACCGACGCAGGCTTCACGGAAATTCTTNGAATCGGCCAGCACCTCGGCAGGGAACACGCCGTCCCGGATGATCCTCTGCTCGTGGTAGATGTCGTCGATGAACCGGTTGAGTGCCTGCAGGCGCTGCTTCAGTCCGGCCTCGATGCCATCCCACTCGCTCTTCTCGATGATGCGCGGCACCACGTCGAACGGCCAGGCGCGGTCGATGTTGCCGGCCTCGGAATAGACGGTGAAGGTGATCCCCGCNGCCATGATCGCGGCGTCCACCGCGCGATGCCGCGCCTCCAGTTCGTCGCTCGCCATCTCGGCAAAGTAATCGCACAGGCCTTCGGCGCCCTTGCGCGGCTTGCCCGGCGCTTCGAGCAACTCGTCAAACCCACCCATCAGCGGATAGCTTCCGCAATCGATCTTCATCTTCCAGTCTCCGAACTGCGCGCACCGCTATCGTTGTGGAGTGCGCGCGCGCACCTTCTCACCAGCATCGTCTGTGCCAGCGATGCAATCCTGAATGGAATCATGGGTTTGTTACGTGACCACTCGCGTACACACGCGGCGCATGCGCCAGCAGTGGGCAACTTTGCGTCCGCCGCCCAGTTTTAGTGCGCAAGCAGACGCCCGTGTGTCGCACGACAGCGGGCGCCGGGGAGATAAGCGGTGGGGTGAGAAAAACGGGTCAGGCCGCCACGCGGTCGACCGCGGCAAAGTCCAGCCACACGCGGCCGCCCTCCAGCTTGACCGGGAATTCTCGTGCACAGCCCTGGTCCGGCGCCACCGCGCAGCCGGAATCGAGCTCGATGTTCCAGTTGTGCAGCGGGCACGCCACTTTTCTGCCGTGCACGATGCCCTGCGACAGCGGTCCGCCCTTGTGCGGGCAGCGATCTTCCAGTGCGAACACCTCATCGTCGGCGGTGCGGAACACGGCGATATCGAGGCTGCCGTGGCGCACCACGCGAGCGCCGAGTTTGGGGATGTCGTTTACATCCAGGATGTCGGTCCACTGATTCATGAGAGTTCCTTTATGCGGCGACGGTTTCGAATTCATGCTTCAGCTTGCCCTCCTTGGCGCGCTCCAGCCACGGATCGCGCTCGACCGACAGTGCGAACAGCAGGCGNTCATACAGCGCACGCCGCCCTTCGACGTCGTCGAGGATTTTCTTCTTCACATAGTCGAGGCCGACGCGCTCGACGTAGTGCACGGTGCGGTCGAGGTAGCGCGCCTCTTCGCGATACAGCTGCAGGAAGGCGCCGGAATATTCGATCACCTCGTCGGCGGTTTTCACCTTGGCCAGGAACTGCGCGACTTCGGTCTTGATGCCGCCGTTGCCGCCGACATAGATTTCCCAGCCGGAATCGACGCCGATGATGCCAACGTCCTTGATCGCGACTTCGGCACAGTTGCGCGGACAGCCGGAGACGGCGAGCTTGACCTTGTGCGGCGCCCACATCTTGAAGAAAGTCTTCTCCAGGTCGATCCCCATCTGGGTCGAATTCTGGGTGCCGAAGCGACACCATTCGGAACCGACGCAGGTTTTCACCGTGCGCAGCGCCTTGCCGTAGGCGTGACCCGACGGCATGTCGAGGTCGGCCCACACCTTGGGCAGGTCCTCCTTCTTCACCCCGAGCAGATCGATGCGCTGACCGCCGGTGACGTGCACCGCCGGAATGCTGTACTTCTCGGCGACCTCGGCGATGCGGCGCAACTCCGACGGCGTCGTGTTGCCGCCCCACATGCGCGGGATCACCGAATAGGTGCCGTCCTTCTGGATGTTGGCGTGGGCGCGCTCGTTGATGAAGCGCGACTGCGGATCGTCCTCGGCCTCGCCCGGCCAGGTGGAGATGAGGTAATAGTTCAGCGCCGGACGGCAGCTGGCGCAGCCGTTGGGCGTGCGCCATTCCATGAAGGTCTGCACCTGCGGAATCGTCAGCAGCTTGTTCTGCCGGATCGCCGCGCGCACTTCTTCGTGAGTGTGGTCGGTGCAGCCGCACATCGACTTGGTTTTCGGCGTGGCCGAATAATCGCCGCCCGCGGTCACCGCCAGAATCTGTTCCACCAGGCCGGTGCACGAGCCGCACGAACCCGATGCCTTGGTGTGCTTCCTCACATCCTCCAGCGTGAACAGGCCCTTCTCGCGGATCGCCTTGACGATGTCGCCCTTGCACACGCCGTTGCANCCGCACACTTCCATGTCGTCGGTCATGCTGGCAGCCTTGTTGATGCCCTGGTGGCCGAGGTTGCCGCAGTGATCCTGGCCGAACATCAGGTGATCGCGCAACTCGGTCACGTCCTTGCCGTCGCGCAGCAGCGAAAANTACCAGGCNCCGTCGACGGTGTCGCCGTACATCACGCCNCCGACCAGCTTGTTGTCCTTGATGACGAGCTTCTTGTAGACGCCGCCGATGGGATCGGAATAGAGGATGGCTTCGGTGCCCTCGCCGCCCATGAAGTCGCCAGCGGAGAACAGGTCGATGCCGGTGACCTTGAGCTTGGTCGAGGTGATCGAGCCCTGATAGCGGCCGATGCCGTACTGCGCGAGATGGTTGGCGCATACCTTCGCCTGCTCGAACAAGGGTGCGACCAGGCCATAGGCAACGCCGCGGTGCGCGGCGCATTCGCCGATGGAATAAATGCGCGGATCGAAGGTCTGCATCGTGTCGTTGACGACGATGCCGCGATTGCAGTGCAGGCCGGCGGATTCGGCCAGCTCGGTGTTGGGGCGGATGCCGACCGCCATCACCACCAGGTCGGCGGGGGCGGAGTCACCATCACCTTCGGCGTTGCTCAGGTCAGGCTTGAACCTGATCGCTGCGACACGACCACTTTCTCCAGCCACCAATTCCGCCGTCTGCTTCTGCAGCAGGAACTTCATGCCCTTTTCTTCCAGGCTCTTCTGCAGCAGGCGCGCCGCGGGCTCGTCGAGCTGGCGTTCCATCAGCCACGGGCCGATGTGCACCACGCTCACCTCCATGCCGCGCTTCATCAGACCGTTGGCGGCCTCCAGGCCCAGCAGGCCGCCGCCGATAACGACCGCGTGGCGGTACTGGCTGGAGGCGTGGATCATCGCATCGACGTCGGCGATGTCGCGGAAGCTGATCACGCCAGGCAGATCGGCACCGGGCACCGGCAGGATGAAGGGATTGGAACCCGTGGCAAGCAGCAGGCGGTCGTATTCGGCGCGGGTGCCGTCTTCGGTTTCCACGAAACGGGCACTGCGGTCGATCTTCACCACCTTCTTGCCCTTGTGCAGGGTGATGTGGTTTTCGCTGTACCAGTCTAGCGGATTCAGCACGATGTCGTCGACCGTCTGCTCGCCGGCGAGCACCGGCGACAGCAGGATGCGGTTGTAATTGGGGTGCGGCTCGGCGCCGAACACCGTGATGTCGTAGAGATCGGGCGCCAGCTTGAGCAGCTCTTCGAGGGTGCGTACCCCCGCCATGCCATTGCCGACCATGACCAGTTTCATTTTGGGACCGCGTCCCATGGGCGTACTCATATCCATCTCACCACTCCAAACGGAAGACCAAAAGTGATGACCGAGATACGCCGTTGCATTCGGTCTGCTTGACCCAACACCTAGCAATCGCTATGCCAAGGAGCAAGCGCCTTGTTTTTACTGGGTTTCGGAACAGCGTATCCGGAACACCCTGGCACCTTGTGCACCATCGCAGTGCCCGATCACCCGCCATGCACCACACAGTCAGGCAGCCACCCGGCCGAAACCGTTGATCGCAGTGATGGCTCGCGCCTGGTTGAGGTCCTCGGTATATCCGGCGGCATGGAGGCATACCGCCAGCTGGTTGCGGATAGGCAAGGGCAGCGGCAAGTGGTCGCGCATCACCTGATCGATCCACGCGCCGGTGGCGCGCGCATCCGCTGCCGGCAGATTCGTCGGCAACGACGAAGCCGACTGCGCCTCGTAGACATGCTGCCCCTGGCCGTCCTGCACCAGCACCATGTCCGGCCGCTGCAGCGGGTCGGCGAAGGCCTCGCCCTCGCAGCCCTGCAGCAGCAGGGCATGTCCACCCAAAGCCTCCAGCACGATGCGCGTGGACAGCATCTCCGTGTCGGATGCCACCGGCGTCACTCGCACCGAGTGTTCGCCCAGCACGTCGGCCACCGCCGCCAGCCGCGTGATCAAGCCATCGATGCCCAGACGCGAGCGCAAGGCCAGCAACGAGGCGAGACCGGGACTCAGCAGTGCCACCGGGGCAAAGGCGATGCCTTCGTCGAGCAGCCCCGCATTCACCTGCGCGGCGGTAGTGCTCGGCATGATGCCGAGCTCGCGCAGCACGTAGGCTGCCGCGGTGCCGCCGCCACCTTCGAGCACGCCGTGGATCAGTACCGGGATGCCAAAGCTTTTCAGCAGCAGCGCCAAGAGCGGCGTGAGATGCGGATGCGTNCGCACGCCGTGATAGGTCGGCAGCACCACGGTGCGGAACGGGCCCGTCGGCGCAACAAGATCCGGCAACCGTTCGGCCAGCGCGGCGTGCAGCCCGAGCCACGCATCCAGCCCCGGATCATGCTGGTTGAAAGCCACCAGGAAAGCCGCCGTTTCCAGTTCCGGCACGCCGCCGTCGAGCAGCGCGGCGCCCAGCGCACGCGCTGTGACGAAGTCCAGACCTTCGCCGGCTTCGATCTGACGGATGAGGGTAGCGTAGCTCATGCCGCCGCCCGATTCCCGGCGATCAGCCGTTTCAGTTCGGGCACGCACGAGCCGCATTCGGTGCCGCATTTCAGCATGATTTGCAGCGCGGCCAGGTCGGCGCCCGTGGCAATCGCTGCGATGATGTCGGGTTCGGCCACGTTGAGACAATTGCACACGATGCGCCCCCGTCCGGCCTTGCCCGCGGGAGGCTGCGCGAGCGGTGCCAGCAGCCAGCTCCGCACCTCCATGGCCGAGGCGCCTTCGGCAATCAGATTCTTGAGCCAGTCGCGTGCGGCGGTTTCGCCCGACAGCCGTGCGCCGGTAATCACGCCATCTTCCACCCGCACCTTTTTCCAGATGCTGCGGCGGGCGTCCTGATAGTTCATGGTCAACAGCGGATCATCCAGTCCAAACGCAGCGTCCATCTCCTGCACCAGCGATTCGGGCAGCGGCCCCTCGCTCGCCGCCTGAAAAACCAGCACGGTGTGGTCGCGCCCGGTGAGAACGGCAGTGGCGTATTCAAAACGCCCGAGAAAGGGCTGCGCACGCCGCAGCAATGCGGCACCCTCGCCTCGCCGCATGATCGCCCGCCGATAGGGAAGGGCGACTTTTTCCACCTGCACCGCGGCATGCTTGAGTTCGGGCTGCATGGAAACCGGATCGAAGATGTCGAGCGTCAGGGCATTCACCCCCATCCCAGCCATGAATCTGCCCCCCCAGTGCATGGGGATGAACACCTGGCCGCCACGCATTTCCCCGGAAGCCTGAACCTTGACGACGAGACTGCCNCGGCGGCTTTTTACCCGCACCAGATCCCCGTCGTGCAGCTTGCGGCGTTCCATGTCCTGGCCGTTCATGGACAGCAGCGGCTCCTCGACATGGGCGTACAGCCGGGACACCAGCCCGGTACGGCTCATGCCATGCCACTGGTCGCGCAGGCGGCCGGTGTTGAGATGCAGCGGGTAGTGCGCGTCGATCGGCTCGGCCACCGGCCGGTAGGGCGCGGGGTGGAAGCGCGCGCGGCCGCTGGCGGTAGGATAGGCGCCGTCCGCATACAGGCGCGCCGTTCCGCTGGCCGCCCCGTGCGGGAAGGGCCATTGCTGCGGCGCCTGGTCGAGCAGGGCATAACTCAGCCCGGTGATGTCGAGATCACGCCCGCGCGTGGTTTCGCGGTGCTCGTTGAACACGGCTTCGGCGCTGTCGTAGGGAAACAGCCGCGCGCCTTTTTCCGGCATCAGCCGCCGCGCGAATTCGGTGACGATGGCCCAGTCGGCACGCGCTTCACCCGGCGGCGGCACGGCGGCCTGCACGCGTGAAATGCAGCGCTCGGAATTGGTCATCGTCCCATCGGTTTCGCCCCAGGTGGCGGCGGGCAGCAGCACGTCGGCATACGGCACGGTTTCGGTGTCGGCATAGGCTTCCTGCAGCACCACGCACTCGGCGGCTTGCAGGGCGGCGTGCACCTGACGCTGGTTGGGCAGCGACTGCGCGGGGTTGGTGCAGGCGATCCACACCGCCTTGATCTCGCCGCGCTTCAGCGCCTCGAAAAGTTCAACCGCTGTCTTGCCCGGCGTCGCCGGCACGGCGTCGACGCCCCACAGGCGCGCGACGTCGGCGCGGTGTTCGGGATTGTCCAGGTCGCGATGCGCCGACAGCAGATTCGCCAGCCCGCCCACCTCGCGGCCGCCCATGGCGTTGGGCTGGCCGGTGAGCGAGAGCGGTGCCGCACCGGGCTTGCCGATCTGGTTGGTGGCGAGATGCAGATTGATCAGCGCGGCATTCTTGTCGACGCCGCAACTGGACTGATTGAGCCCCTGGCAATACAGCGACAGCGTCGGCCCGGCGGCGAACCAGCGCGCTGCGGTGACGATGTCGGCAGCGGGTACGCCGCAGATCGCCGCCGTCTTCTCCGGCGTGTAGTCGCGCACGATCTCGCGCAGTGTCTCCCAGCCTTCGGTGTGCGCGGCGACGAAGTCGCGGTCGACCAGTTCCTCCCACAGCATCACGTTCAGCATGGCGTGAACCAGCGCCACGTCGGTGCCGGGCAGGATGGCCAGATGCAGGTCGGCCTCCGCGGCGGTGTCGGTGCGGCGCGGATCGACGACGATGAGCTTCTGCTTCGGGTTGGCCTTGCGCGCGGCCTCGATGCGGCGAAATACGATGGGATGCGCGTAGGCGGTATTCGATCCGGCAATGAGAATCGTGCCGGCGTGGTCGATGTCGTCGTAGCAGCCGGGCGGCGAATCCGCGCCCAGCGTGGCCTTGTAGCCCGCGACGGCCGACGACATGCACAGACGCGAATTGGTGTCGACGTTGTTGGTGCCGACCAGCCCCTTGGCCAGCTTGTTGAAAACATAGTACGCCTCGGTGGTGAGCTGGCCGGAGACATAGAAGGCGACGGCGTCGGGGCCGTGTTCGCGGATGACGGCCATGAATTTCGCCGCCACGTGGTCGAGCGCCGTGTCCCAGTCCACCCGCTGGCGCGGGGACGCACGATCGGCACGCAGTTCGGGAAACAGCGCACGGCCGGATGCACGCGTCGACAGATGCAGCGTCGCGCCCTTGGTGCACAGCTTGCCGAAATTGGCGGGGTGTGCAGGGTCGCCCCGCACGCCGGTAATCTTTCCGGCATCGGACTCGATCAGCACCCCGCAACCGGTACCGCAGTAACAACAGACAGATGACACCACAGACATGACTCACTCCTCGCGGAGGAGACCTAAGCACGCCGGGTGCCAACTTGCTGGATTGATTTGGATTCAATGGCTTATCTGATGCCTTGTGCTGCCACGACCAGNCTGCCGCCCAGCCAGCGTGCACGCTGCCCCCCACATGCCGCAAATTGGTGCGTGCGCATTCAGGCTCATCGCAGGGTATTATTAGCATTTACTAACATTCATTTTCTTCGCGGAGATTCATCATGCGCCCCACCCTTCCACTTGCCCTGCTCGTTCCCGCTGTANTTGCCGGCTGCGCCTCGCAACAGACGCTGGATGCCCAGGCTGAATCGGTCAACCGGCAACTCGATGCCCAGGCCAGCACGGTCAGCCAGCAGCTTGCCCTGTTGAAGCAGACACAGTCCAGCATGGCCGAGGCGCAGAAGAACCTGGAGGCGCGCCTGGGCAAACTGGAGTCGGAACAGGCCCTGATCGCGTCCAGACTGAATGAGGGAAGTGCGGCAACTGCCACCCAGCAGCGCGATATCGACAGCCTGCGCAGCCAGACATCGGNNACGCAGAACGAATTGGCCGCATTGACCGGCCANCTCAGCAGCCAGACAGCTGCCGCCCAGTCCGACCTGGCGGCCCTCGGCAGCCAGGTCAGCAGCCAGGCCAGCGCCATCACGCAGGCACAGGCCACTGCGAACGATGCCCTGACGATCGCACGCGACAACCAGACCGCGGGCAGCCATGCCGCAGACCGG
>JGI20214J51650_10002746_pt1 | contig 11066 bp, 8 predicted proteins | sample WetSurMetagenome_FD_51650 | JGI IMG/M metagenome (IMG submission 51650)
CCCTGGTGGTTAAGTGGAGTGATGATTGACGGTGCTTATCTTTCAATGGCTTGGGTAATAAGTGTAATGCTTCCTCCGATGGCAATATTTTTTCCGATTTATACCTTGCTTGAAGATTATGGTTATTTACCGCGAGTAGCCTTTAATATGGATCCATTGTATAATAAGGTTGGTGCTCACGGTAAACAGGCACTTACAATGGCAATGGGCTTTGGTTGCAATGCCGCGGGAGTTATTGCAACAAGAGTAATAGATTCTCCGCGTGAAAGAATAATCGCAATCATAACAAATAATTTTTCTTTATGTAACGGAAGATGGCCAACACAGATTCTTATTGCTTCAATTTTTATTGGCGGAGCTACACCGGCATATCTTGCCGGAATTGTTTCTGCCGGAGCAGTTGTATTTGTTGCTTTACTTGGAATTTTCTTCAGCTTAATAGTTTCCTGGGCTTTATCAAAAACAGTACTAAAGGGAGAAGCATCGGCTTTTAGTCTTGAGCTTCCATCGTATCGTCCGCCGAGAATAATGAGGACACTTTATACTTCTTTAATCGATAGAACAATTTTTGTTTTGTGGCGTGCAATTGTTTTTGCCATTCCGGCAGGAATGGTAATCTGGTTAGTTGCAAACATTACAATTGAAGGAGTTTCTATCGCAAATCTTTTTATTGATTGGTCAAATCCTGTTGCATTTATATTTGGATTAAACGGAATAATTTTACTTGCATACATAATTGCTATTCCCGCAAATGAAATTGTAATACCAACAGTTTTAATGTTAACTGTTGCAAATCTTGCTTTAACTGGAATTGGCGGTGATAGCGGAGTTATGTTTGAACTTGATTCGGTTACTGATACAGCAGCGATTCTTCATGCAGGGGGTTGGACTTTACTTACCGGAATTAACTTGATGTTGTTTAGTTTACTGCACAATCCCTGCTCAACAACAATCTTTACTATTTACAAGGAAACTAAAAGTGTAAAGTGGACTGTTATCTCAACTCTTCTCCCAATTGTGATGGGGTTTACAATTACATTTTTTGTAACACAGGTTTGGAGGTTGATATTTGCTTCAATTTAAATCCTTTCTATTAATTTTAATCACAAATTCAAGCATTTTTTCTCAATCGTTGATTACAGATAGACCAGACCAAACCGAATCAGCAATCACCGTATCACAAAATTCGCTTCAGATAGAGTCTGGAATCATTTATGAAAATTTGAATGAGGATGGTGTTCATACAAATAATTATTCAATTGCTGGTACTTTATTACGATATGGATTAACGGATATTTTAGAATTAAGATTAGGGGCGGCTTATTTAATATCTAAGTCCAGAATTACAAATCTTGGTTTTGAAAATATTTTGACAGGAATAAAATTAAATCTTTCTACCGAAGATGAAGGGTTATTTGATTTCGGTTTATTTACTCATGTTTATTTACCTATTGGTAAATCTTACTTTACTTCACCAAACCTTGAGCCGGAATTAATTGCTGCATTATCGAAATCGTTATCTAATAATATTTCTTTATCTGGTAACCTGGGAAGTATATATAATAGTTCAATTAGAAAAGCAGTATTTTTTTATACTACAGCTTTAGGAATATCTCTAAGTTATGAAATGGGAATGTTTGTTGAAATTTATGGTGAAATGATTTCAGAAATTAATGCTGCTAACTATTTTGATTGTGGATTTACTTATCTGCTTTCAAACGATTTGCAAATAGACATTTCAACCGGCAAAGCGATTTCTGAATCAGCAACAGCATGGTTTTTAAGTGCGGGCGTTTCAATTAGATTTAATAAGCTCTAATCTATCGCGTTTAGAAGTGCTAATTAACCAATCACTACTTTTTATTAGACTTAGATTTGACAACTGATTTTTAATAAAGTCTATTTAATAGTCTTCTCTGATTGTTAGTTGAATTTCCTATCTTTGCATATTCATTTACAATATAAGTCTTGATGCATTCGCATTCTTATTCAAATATCTGGGAAATCATTTTAGGATCATTTACAGATACTTATTTAATGATTCCAATCTTGTTTATTCTTTACTTTGCTTTAGAATATTTTTCTCATACCAAACAGCTTGATTTAATTTCATTCCTCAAAATTTCAGGTCCGATGGGTCCGCTTGCCGGAACCTTACTTGGTTTGATCCCTGAATGCGGAATGTCGGTTTTTGTAACCTCCCTTTTTTTAACACGCAGGGTTTCGATAGGAACTTTGATTGCAACTTATCTTGCAACATCTGATGAAGCTTTGCCAGTGTTAATCGCAAATCGTGAACAAGCGATATACATATTTTACATACTTGGATTGAAATTATTAATTGGCGTAACATCAGGATATATTATAGATTTTCTGATATCCAAAAAGTTTTACGAAGGAAAAGCCCCGGAGATCAAGTCTTCTCATGCTGTAGAAATTGATGTTGAGCTTCATAAAACAAGATATATGGAAATTACAATCCATAGTTTAAAAAGAACTTTCAGAATTTATTTTTGGGTTTTTGTAATTACTATTTTGATTGCTTCATTATTTGCGTTCTCACATTCAGAAGAGATAATTGAATCATTAAATGTTAACCCAATTTTAGAAATTATTGTAACAGCCTTATTTGGATTGATACCAAATTGTGCGGCATCTATTGCAATTGCACAGGCTTTTCTGCATACAGGATTGTCGCTTGGTGCAACTGTAGCCGGACTTAGCTCCGGTGCTGGTTTTGGTCCAATAGTTTTATTTAAAGATGGAGAAATAAAAACATCTTTTAAAATTCTACTACTAACATTATTATGTGCAATATGCTGGGGATTAATTATAAACTTTACTTTTTAATATCAAATTGAGGAAAAGCTTATATGAGTAAACTTAGAGTACTTTCATGGAACGTTAATGGTATTCGTGCTGCTCAAAAAAAAGGATTTATTGATTGGGTTTTAAATGAAAATCCAAATGTGCTTTGTCTTCAAGAAACAAAAGCACATCCCGAACAATTATCTGAAGAGCTTTTAAACATTGATGGCTTTAAATCTTACTTTTCTTCTTCTATCGTTAAAAAAGGATATAGCGGAGTTGCTATCTATACAAAGGAAGAACCAATAAAAGTTGAGCACGGTTTTGGTATTCCAAGATTTGATGATGAAGGCAGAATTATTATTGCTGAGTATAAGAATTTTACTTTGATTAATATCTACTATCCAAACGGCAAAGCAAGCCCAGAACGTTTACAATATAAAATGGATTTTTATGATGCCTTTCTTGAATATGCTAATAATCTTGTAGCGAAAGGAAAGAAACTTGTGATTTGCGGCGATGTAAACACAGCACATAAAGAAATTGATTTAGCACGTCCCAAAGAGAATGAAAAAGTTTCCGGCTTTCTACTGATTGAAAGAGAATGGATGGATAAATTTTTTACTCACGGATATCTTGATACTTTTAGAATTTTTAATTCTGAACCGGAGAATTACACCTGGTGGGACCAAGTAACTCGTTCGAGAGAAAGAAATGTTGGCTGGAGAATAGATTACTTTTTTGTATCCGGCAATTTTAAGAAAAATGTAAAAGATGCTTTCATTCTCCCTGATGTTATGGGCTCGGATCACTGCCCGGTTGGAATTGAGATAGAAGTTTAATTGAATGATTAATGAAAAGAGAGTTCGCTTACTTCAAAAAGGAAATGAAACCAACGGACCAATAGTTTATTGGATGAGCCGCGATCAGCGTGTACACGATAATTGGGCATTATTGTTTGCTCAGAAACTTGCAAAAGAAAAGAGAAAACCACTTGTTGTAATATTCAATCTTGTATCTGATTTTCTTGAAGCAACAATCCGCCATTATGGATTTATGCTTAAAGGCTTACAGGAAGTTGAATCAGAATTATCCAAACACAACATCCCTTTCTTTTTGTTAGCGGGAAAACCAGAAATACAAATTCCTGAATTCTTAAAACAGAATAATGGTTCAGTTCTTGTCTCAGATTTTGATCCGTTAAAAATAAAAAGAATTTGGAAGCGTGATGTTGCGAAACAGATCTCAATTCCATTTTATGAAGTTGATGCACATAATATCGTTCCTTGTATTTACGTTTCGGACAAATTGGAATTTGCTGCACACACAATTCGTCCTAAAATCCATAAAGCGTTAATTGAGTTTATGGATGAGTTTATCCCTGTAAGGAAAATGAGTAAGAGTGAAATTTCATCCGATAAAATTGATTGGAACATTGTTCACAAATCTTTGCCAATAAATTTTGATGTTAAAGAAGTTGATTGGATAAAACCCGGAGAAACATCCGGACTTAAATCTCTTAAAGATTTTCTGAATAATAAGTTGAATGTGTACAATGATTTAAGAAACGATCCAACTAAAGATGGGCAATCAAATCTTTCGCCTTATCTACATTTTGGACAAATATCCGCTCAGCGTGTTGCACTTGAAACGCAAAGAGTAAACGGTAACAAAGAATCCGAAAAATCTTTTTTAGAAGAATTAATTATTCGCAGAGAATTATCGGATAACTTCTGTTACTTCAATAAAAATTATGATTCATTTAGTGGTTTTCACGATTGGGCAAAAACATCTTTAAATGGACAACGCAAAGATGAACGAGAATTTGTTTATACTCCTAAACAATTTGAGCAAGCAAAAACACATGAAGATTTATGGAATGCTGCCCAGGTGGAAATGGTTACTACAGGGAAAATGCATGGTTATATGCGTATGTACTGGGCAAAGAAAATCCTTGAGTGGAGTAAATCTCCCGAAGAAGCGATGTGGATTGCAATTTATTTAAATGACAAATATGAACTTGATGGACGCGATCCAAATGGTTATACAGGAATTGCATGGTCGATCGGTGGAATTCATGATCGCCCATGGTCTGAAAGATCGGTTTATGGTAAAGTAAGGTATATGAACCGCAACGGAGCTGAGAAAAAATTTGATATAAAAGCTTATATAAGTAAGTTTTCTAAATCAGCATCCTTTTTTGGTATTTTAAAGTAAGTGGTAATAAATTTTTATATTTTCCTTATAGTAATATTAAAAAAAATTAGCTTTTCTTGAAAAAATCAAATTATTACGGTTTCTTGTATACGGCACTTAAGTTGCTAAAATAGTAAGGTTTAATTTAAAAAAAAGAGAATGCTCAACTTTAATAAAAGAAATAGAACACGGTCCCAGAAGCTTCAATTAAAATTAACAATTCAGTTTGCTCTCTTTTTCATAATTGTATCAGGATTTATATACTTCTATTTTACCAATAAAGTTGAAGAACAGGTAAATGAGAAATACGCATATAAAGCTGATGTTTTTGTAAATTTTTTCACTCAAAACCCACAGATTTTTTTTGAAAAAAAGTTCACAGATGTTGAAGTAATTACAAAATTATTAAACTTAAATAATGCGGTATATTTAGTTGTAGAAAATTCTGCAGGCGAAATTCTTGATGCTTTGAATTTAGAGATTGCTGAGAAAAACTTATACATTCTTACCAAAGATTTTGGAGAGGGAATTTCTAAAGATGAAAAAGTTTACCGCGTAAAATTACCTATTGGGACCACAAATATTTCCGGTTTTATTTATGTAGGATTTCAATCTCGTGATGATGCCCAAAAACTAAACAAAAATAAATTACTAACCGGATTGTTTAGCCTTTGTATTCTTGCGGTGGGGATTGTATTTACTTATTTCTTAAGTTCAATTTCATTCCGCCCATTAGCTAAGATTTTAAAAGCACTTGATTCCGCAAACATCTCAGAAGACATTAAAAAATTCAGTTCTCATAGAAAAGATGAACTGGGGATAATTGAAGATCGTGTTAATATTGTTTTAGCTGAGTTAGATAGATCAAGCGGCGAAGTTGAATCATTAAACAAAAAGCTCCACGATGTATTTAAAGACAAGATAGCAGAGCTCAACTTTGAGATCAACCAAAGAAAGAAAGCAGAAATTTCACTTCAAAAAAGTGAAGAACAATTTAGAACAGTATTTCAGAACGCCCCAATTGGAATAGTAATCATTTCCACAGAAGGAAAAATTATCAGTGTAAATAAATCTTTTTGTGATACGATAGGATTTCAGCGAGATGAAATTATTAGCATGCCAATTAAATACTTATTTGAAAAGGATGATCTTGAGGGATTTAGTCACGAAACCTTCGATCTTGATGGAAATCCTGTTGCAGATATAAACACAGAAAAAATGCTTCTAAAAAAAGAAGGAAAAGAAATTCACATAATTGTAAAATCTGTTTCCGTTTTAGATGAAAAAGGTAAAGTAAAACATTATGTAATGCAGATTCTTGATATTACGGAAATTAAACGTGTTCAAAAAGAATTAGTTGAAGCGCTTAATAAAGCAGAAGAATCGGATAGACTTAAATCTGCTTTTCTTGCCCAAATGTCTCACGAAATCAGGACCCCGCTCAACGTTATTTTAACCTCAATACCATTAATTGCAGACGAAATTTCAAGTGAAGATGCGGAATTGAAAACAATTCTTGATTCTGTAAAAAGTGCCGGGAAAAGACTACAAAGGACAATTGATATGATTCTCAGTATGTCTTCTGTTCAGAGCGGCAATTATAAAGCAACGTTTGAAAAATTTGATCTTATTTACGATTTAAAGAGAATGGTAAATGAGTTTAAATCTTTAAGTGATGAAAAGGGATTAGATTTGAAGTTTACTCATTCAGAAGCAAATTCTTTCGTTACCGCTGACAGATATACTGTAAACCAGGTATTTCAAAACCTGATTAACAATGCCATCAAGTATACAATAAAAGGTTACGTTGAAGTTTATGTTAAGAATCAACTTGATGATAAAGTGAAAGTAGAAATAAGAGACAGCGGCATTGGCATGCGCCCGGAATATTTAGAAAAGATTTTTATGCCATTCTCTCAGGAGGATTCAGGTTATAAAAGAGAATTTGAAGGTAATGGTCTGGGATTAGCCTTAGTTAAAAAATATATTGAATTAAACCGCGCAGAAATACACGTAGAAAGTGAAAAAAATATCGGCTCAGTATTTTCAGTAGTGTTTGATACAAAACTTAATTTCGCAGATAGTTTTCCAACCGGAAAAGAATCTAAATCATACCAGTAAACTTACTGCAATTTCAAGCTCATAATTTTTTCAAAAAACTACCATCGTTCTTAATAAACGTAGTTGAAAAGTTTATATTTGTACTGCCGATTATAATATCATATCGTATAAAAATTTTTAATGAGATAAAATGTTTAAAGTTGTTTTAATTAAAGGTGATGGTATCGGACCTGAAATTGCCGATGCAGTTGTAGAAATATTTGATGCCGCAAAAATTCCAATTACCTGGATTGAAAGACAAGCCGGCTTAAATATGATTGAAAAATATCCTTCCGGCATTCCCGAAGAAACTCTGAATGCGATAAAGCAATATGAAGTTGCACTAAAGGGACCTACAACAACGCCGGTAGGCAAGGGACATAAATCTGTTAACGTAACGCTGCGTACGTCGCTTGAGCTGTATGCAAATGTTCGACCTGCTAAATCATTACCGGGTGTACGGACAAGGTTCGATAATGTTGATCTTATTATTGTCCGCGAAAACATTGAAGATACATACAGTGGGATTGAACATAATCAAACGGCAAGTGTTGCACAAAGTCTAAAGTTAATCACACGCCCAGGTTCAATCAGGATTGCAAAATATGCATTTGAAATGGCTAAGCTCTACGGCAGAAAAAAGATTACTGCGGTTCATAAAGCCAACATACACAAGCTGACAGACGGAATGTTCTTAAATTGTTTTTATGAGGTTGCGCAGGATTATCCAGATATTAAAGCGAACGATTTAATAGTTGATAATGCTTGTATGCAGCTTGTTACAAATCCAGAACGATTTGATGTAATGGTTCTTCCAAATCTTTATGGAGATATTGTCAGCGATCTTTGTGCCGGATTGGTTGGAGGACTTGGTGTAGCGCCTGGCGGAAACATCGGTGATAAATCAGCTATCTTCGAGTCTGTTCATGGTTCGGCGCCTGATATTGCCGGGCATGGAGTTGCTAATCCAATGGCTCTTTTCCTTTCTTCTTTTCAAATGCTTCAGCATATCGGTCTCCACAAAACGAAAGATAGACTTGAAAACGCTTTGCTCGAAACTTTAAAAGATGGACTTAAAACACGTGACCTTGGAGGAAAATTAAACACGAAAGAATTTACAAAAGCTATTATTGATCATATCAAGCCAATGGCTTTTGATGAAATGAAAGAACCAAAACCGCTGCACATCCTTAGCGAACTTCTTCCAACATATAAAAAAGTTGTGGAAGATTGTCATGGTGTTGATGTATTTGTAGAGCATCCGGATGGAATTCCAACTTTGCCGGAAAAAGTTGGTAAACTAAAGCTTAAAATGATTTCTAATCGCGGTACAAAAATTTATCCGGGACCGTTGCCTGATATTTGGTTAGTTGATCATCATCGCTGCAGGTTTATTGCGAGAGATGAAAATGGCGAATTGATGAACATTGGTGATGAAGAAATATTTAATCTTATCCGGGAATTGTCTTTAAGAAAAATAAAATGGATGCACATTGAAAAACTTCAACTCTTCAATGGTGAAGTTGGTTATTCTAATGCACAAGGGGAGTAAAAAACTTCGCTGAATCCTATCCACCAAAAAAACTTTATACAAGTTATAACTAATGTTTTATGAACAAATACAAAGTAATATCGTTTTATAAATATATAGAAATTCAAAATCCGGAAGGGTTGGCTAACGAACAACTTAATTGGTGTTTGAAAAATGGAATACTTGGAAAGGTATATCTTGCAAAAGAAGGAATTAGCGGCTCTGTTTTTGGAAATGATGAAGCAATTTCTAAATATAAAAATCATTTAAGAAGTTTTAAGATTTTTGAAGATATTTGGTTTAAAGAAACACCAACAAATCAAATTGCTTTTAAGAAAATGCATGTTCGGGTAAAAGATGAAATTGTAAATTCGGGTTTGAAGGAAACCAAACTTGAAAACACGGCTCCAAAACTTACACCCGAACAACTACTTAGATTTTATGAAACCGGAAAAGATTTTGTAATTGTTGATGCTCGCAATTGGTACGAAAGTAAAATCGGGAAGTTTAAAAATGCAATCACTCCACAAATAACACACTTTAGAGAATGGCCAAAAGTTGTGGATTCATTAGAAGAGTATAAAAATAAAACGATTGTTACTTACTGCACGGGTGGAATAAGATGTGAAAAAGCCTCAGCTTATATGCTTGAGCAAGGATTCAAAGATGTTTATCAGGTTGATGGCGGAATTATAAATTACATCCAGCAGTTTCCCGATACTTACTGGGAAGGCGGTATGTTTGTGTTTGATGATCGAAAAGTTATCGAACCAAATACTAAAGAAGAACTAAAGTATATCGCGAATTGTCATTTCTGTAATAAGCCAACTTCTTATTTTATCAACTGTCATAATCTTGATTGTGATAAGATTATAGTCTGTTGCCACGAGTGCAAAGCTGAAAACGAATATTGCTGCAGTGATGAATGTCGGTTGAGTTCAAATAAAAGAAAAGTTTTTTATGAATAAACTATTAGCCAGGTAGTTTACAATATGCAATAGACAATTAATATTATTGCCTACTGCATATTATTAATTAAAGCTATTTTTTCCAATCAGCTAACATTTGCTTCATCCTATCAAAATCAAAAGGTGCGTCTGGCATTTTACTGCCAAGTTCAATTGCGTTTTCCATTGTAGAGATTGCTTCTGATTTTTTATTCATTTTAGCATAGTATTGTGCAAGTATTCTCTTGTTCCAATAGTTTTCATTAATAAGAGATGAAGCCTGAATCCACTTAAATCCTTCTTCTATATTTGTGTTCCTCTCCAAACAATAAGTTGCGCCCGCCATCAGTTGATTCCATTTAAAAGCATCTCTTGCTTTTTGTAATGTCAGATCCTGAGTTTTTACATCAACTTTAAATGCAACTTTAAGATTTTCCCAAAGCAGATTAACATTGACAGAGCTTTCCGTGGCATCTGTAAATAAAAAAGTCATTCTCTCTAAAAAAGGATTTTCTTCAGGTTTTACTTTTATATGTAATACTTCTTTTTTCGGGTCGAATGTAGAACTTCCATCAACAGGAACATCTTTACTGAAAATTATTTCCCACTCATTCGCATTTGGAATACAATGAATTGCATAAGTGCCTGCGGCTAGTTCATTTCCGTTCACACTGACAGCATCTGTAAATGAAATTGTTGTTGCTTCATTTGCGCCTGTTCTCCAAACCTGTCCAAATGGAACAAGCTCGCCCCAAATCTTTCTATCTTTAACCGCCGGGCTACTATAATCTATTGTAATTTTTGTAACGCCAACAAATTGTGAAACGTTTGCATCGGGACTTGGACGTGGTGTTCTAAAATCCTGTGCTACAGAAATGAAACTTAAAATCATTACACTAAGAATTATTAATGCTTTTTTTGTCATAGAGTGTCTCTCTTTTATTAATAAATAGTTGAACGATGGAATTGGATTAGTTAATTTTAATGCGAAGTTAAAGATCATTTTTTATTTAAGCAATTTTATGGATGATGAATTAAAGAAAGAAATCGAACAAAGCTTAAAGAAATCTAAACCACAGACTAATTGGGATGAAATTAAAAAATGGATTCCATCTATTATTATTCTGCCAATTGCAATTTATTGGGTTTTTAATCGTGGTGAATATGGTTTAATTGATAATGCTGACTTGGTAATTCACGAAGCAGGGCATTTATTTTTTAAATTCTTTGGAAAATATATCTACACTCTTGGCGGAACTTTGATGCAAATTATCCTGCCATCAATAATATTCTATTACTTTTTTAGAAATAATTACAGAACCGGAGTGCAGTTTTCACTTTTATGGCTGGGTCAAAACTTTATTAACATTTCTGTTTATGCCGCTGACGCACAAGCAAGAAAATTGCCTTTGCTTGGGGGCAACAAAGTTTATCACGATTGGCATTATTTATTAAGTGAAATCGGTCTTCTCCAATTTGATGCT
>JGI20214J51650_10002747_pt1 | contig 11064 bp, 13 predicted proteins | sample WetSurMetagenome_FD_51650 | JGI IMG/M metagenome (IMG submission 51650)
CCAATAGTTATTATGCTTTAAGGGATTATGATAAAGCAGAAAAATATTATAAAGACTATTCCGGAAGTAATGATATTTATAAAGCCGCCGCCAATGCAGGTATAGCATCGGTTTACGAGGCAAAAAATGATTTTCAAAGTGCCGCAAAATATTATATGAAGGCATCCTCGCAAAGTAAATTAGTAACAAATAACGACGAATACTTGTTTTATGCCATAAAAAATTATTCATTGGCAAAAGACACTGAAAATCTTAAGAAGACAGTCAAGGAACTAAAAAAAGATTATCCAAAATCGAAATATATTCAGCAACTTAACAGATACGATACATCAGATTAAATTACATATTATGAGCTTAAAAGAAAAAATTAACGAAGACCTTAAAACAGCGATGAAAAGTCAGGATGCCGTAAGAACAGAAACATTAAGAAGCATCAGGGCTGAAATTATTAAAATGGATAAGTCAGGTATGCAAAGGGAAATGAACGAAGAAGAAGAGCTACAGCTACTTTCCCGGCAGGTTAAAATGAGAAAAGAATCGATTGAAATGTTTGAAAAAGGAAATCGTGCCGACCTTGCCGAGAAAGAGAAAATGCAACTCGATATTATTAATGAATATATGCCTAAACCTCTCTCGAGAGAAGAAGCAGAATCTATTATCAATAATGTTATTAGCGAAATAGGTGAAGTAACGGAAAAAGATTTCGGTAAAGTAATGTCAGCTTCGATGAAAAGTTTAAAAGGAAAAATTGACGGTAAAATTATACAGGAAATCGTTAAAAGTAAACTCGGTTCTTAAGTTTTAATAATTTTTTCCTCTGAATAATTTGAATACACTCGATATTATAATACTGGTAATTGTACTTTCACTCGCATATTTAGGATATAGAAGGGGATTCCTTGTCAGTATATTCTCACTCATCAGCATAGTACTCGGTATAATCCTTGCTACAAAATTCCACGGTGGTTTTGCATTGGTACTGCATAAATTTATTAAAGATGATAAAATTCTTAATTTCATATCGTTCATAATAATATTTTTGTTGATTTATTTTGCAGGAATTTTTATAGCAGGAAAACTTTCAAAAATAAGCAAACTAACAAAAACCCTCGATAAAATTCTCGGAGCCGCTATAGGTATAATTAAAGGATTAATAGTAGTGAGTTTGATTTTAATATTTTTAAAAAGTTTTAGTATAATCAGTGATAATATGACTCGCCAGTCGTCTTTATATTCGTATGTCTGGAAATTCGCTCCGGATACGTTCGATGCGGTATCACAATATCTACCTTTCAATAGAAAATCATTCGATGACCTTAATTCATTTCTTAAGCTCGATAGTATTTATGTTAAATAAAATATAAATACTTATGAATCTAAACGAATTAAAAAATAAACTCGAATTCGAAAAAGTAATATTGAAAATTCAAAAATATGCTTACTCCGAATTGAGTAATGATTTATTTTCAAATATTCCATTTTATACGGAAAAATTCGAACTTGAAAGAGAACTAAAGAAAGTATTACAGGTAAAAGAATTAATTGAGATTAACTCCTTTCCTGAGTTAACAGGATTAAGAGATATCAGGGAATTAATTGAAAAATCGAAAATAAAAGGAAGCGTCATTTTTTCGGATAGGTTTCTATGGATATTGATATTTCTTAAAATATCCCGCAATGTTAAGCAGGTTCTTAATTCGGTTAATAAAAATAATTACGATACTTATTACCTGGTAGCGGAGTTAGCCAATAAATTATTTTATGACAAAATTCTCGAACGGCACATCGAAATGGCAATCGATGATGAAGGAAATGTTAAGGACACTGCATCACAAAATTTAAGAAGAATAAAAAGCGAAATAAAACATAAAAGCGATTCACTCAGGAAATCACTTCACAGAATTCTTAAAAATATTTCCGAACAGGATTTATCCCGTGATGAAATTATTACCCTGAGAGATGGTCGCTCTGTAATTCCGGTTAAAGTTGAAAATAAACGAAAAGTCCCCGGAATCATTCATAGTTCATCTGCATCCGGCTCCACTGTATTTATAGAGCCGCAAGAAACTACAGAAACAAATAATGAAATTACCGAACTGAAATATGAAGAGCGTCGCGAAATAGAAAAAATATTGGCTGAACTTACTTCTGAAGTTTCTTCTTATTACGATGATATGAAACTAAATTGTGAAATTCTTGCCGAACTGGATTTCCTATATGCAAAAGCAAAATATGCCCTTGATGTTTCGGGAAGCATTCCGGAAATAAACGATAAAATTGTATCTCTAAAAAAAGCTTTTCATCCCGTCTTACTGCAAACTCATAAAGCCGGTGATATTGTTCCGCTCGATGTGGAAATAGGGGAAGAGTTCAATACACTCGTTATTACAGGTCCTAACGCAGGCGGAAAAACCGTATCACTAAAAACTATAGGTCTTCTGCAATTGCTTTTTCAATCAGGAATTTTAATTTCCGCCGATAGTTCATCAAAACTCAGGATATTTAAAAAACTATTTATTAATATTGGTGACGACCAATCGATTGAAAATGATTTAAGCTCGTTTAGTTCTCACTTAAAATATATTAAAGATATTATTACAAACTGTGATTCCGAATCACTCGTCCTTATAGATGAAATTTGCAACGGAACAGACCCAAAGCTCGGCGGGGCTTTATCGGCATCGATACTTAAATATCTTTCCGAATCGGATTGTATTTCTATTGTCACAACTCATATTGGTGACTTAAAAAACTTTGCATTTAATACGGAAAAAATCGAAAATGCATCACTCGAGTTCGATATAGAAACACTATCACCGAATTATAAATTCGTTGTTGGCATACCCGGTCAGAGTTTCACTTTCGAAATTGCAAAGAAATTTAATTTCCCCGATGATACTCTGAATTATGCTAAAAGCCTGCTCGATGAAGATGAAAACAACCTCGAAGATTTAATAAAAGAATTAAATTACAACAAACAGAAATATCTCGATTTAAAAAGAGAATTCGATGTACAGAACACACGGTTGAGCGGATTAATATCTATGTACGATAATAAATTAAGCGAAATTAAGAAAAAGGAAAAAGAGATAATAAATACCGCTAAAACCGAAGGCGAAAGAATAATAGAAGAAAGTAAAAGAAAAATCGACCTTGCTATAAAAGAAGTCAGGGAAAACAAAGATTTTAAACCTAAAGAAATTAAAGCAAGTATAGAAAAATTTGTAAAGAAGGAACTTCAAACGGAAAGCTTCGAAGAAAATGTGAGTAAAGAACCTGTTTCGGTAGGTGATTATGTTCAAATAAAAGATTCAAATTCGAAAGGTATATTGAGAGAAATTAATAAAGATAATGCATCAGTTGATATAAACGGGGTAGTTTTCAAGGTAAAAACTAAAGACTTAAAAAAAGCAGGTAATATAAATAAAAATTTCGTTAAATTTGAGGAAAGTCATTCTAAAATTGTTGAAATACCTTATGAGTCTACACTTGATTTACGNGGACTTTATTCGATAGAAATTCTCGATAAAATTGAAAAGTTTCTTCAGAATGCAAACTTAAATTCAATATCTACTGTTTCTATAGTTCACGGAAAAGGAACAGGACGGCTTAGAAAAGAAGTAAATAGCATATTATCGAAAAACAAACTCGTAAAATCCTTTAGGCTTGGAAACTGGAACGAAGGAGATTCGGGTACAACTATTGTAGAATTAAAATAAAATATTATGGGTAGAATTCTTATCGTTGACGACGAGCAAAACATCCTCGATGTTTTATCACTTGTGCTGACTTCCGATAAACACAAGGTAGATACTGCACTTGAAGGATTTTCTGCAATAGATAAAGTAAAAAATAATAAATACGATTTGGTCTTGCTCGATATTAAAATGCCCCGGATGGATGGATTAGAAGTGCTTGAAAAAATATTGGAAATCGATAAAAGCCTAATAGTTATTATGATTTCCGGTCATGGTAATTACGAAACAGCGGTTGAAGCAACAAAAAAAGGAGCTTATAATTATATACAAAAACCTCCTGACCTCGATGAACTTAAACTTGCCATTAAAAATGCTATCGAATACAAAAAATCCATAGATGAGATTGAAACTTTAAGAAATGAATTATTAGAATCCACAGCTATTATTGGAAAAAGCGATGCCATAGTTGAAGTTAAAGAAAGAATAAAAAAATATTCCGACCTCGATTTAAATGTTTTGATTTACGGAGAAAGCGGAACGGGTAAAATGCTTGTCGCAAAACAACTTCATCTTAATTCAAAACGTTCCGATAAACCTTTTATTACTGTTAATTGCGCCAATTTAAGCGATGAAAAAGCTGAGGGAGAACTATTCGGGATATTTGAAAATGGAACATTAATAAGTAACGGCAAACTATTCGATGCTAANGGCGGATATTTTTTATTCGATGAAATCAGCAGTTTATCATTGGATGTACAATCGAAAATTTTAAAAGTTATAGAGGAAAACAAATTCACACGAGCAGGTCAAAAAGAAGAAATTATATTAGATACAAGATTCATTTTCACTACTAATAAAAATCTGGAAGTTGAAATAAGCGAAGGAAGATTCAGAGATGACCTATATCATAGAATAAACGTTTTGCAAATCATAATTCCGGCTCTCCGAGATAGGGCAGAGGATATTGAAGAGCTTGCTGAATCATTTACAGAACAAATATGTAAAGTGTACAATATTAATAAAAAAAGTTTTTCGGCAGGTGCTATTAATCAACTGAAATCCTTCCGTTGGCCAGGTAACGTAAGGGAATTAAAAAATATTATCGAGAGATTAATTTTTGATTTGGATAAAAATACAATAGAAGATGACGATATTGAAATTCCCGGCACAAAACATTCGAGAGTACTTAATGATTTACTGAATAAAAATCTTACTTTAAATGATTTTCAAAATGAATCAGAAAAGGTATTTATTCAAAAAATGTTGAGGGATTATAAATATAACATAGTGCATACAGCGGAAGCTTTAAAAATACAGAGGAGTCATTTATATAAACTGTTAAGCAAGTATAATATACCTACTCCAAGTAAAGTTAAATAAACAATTTCAAATCCAGCAATAAAGATTTCTCTACATAATCTATAATGGAATCGAAATCTTTATCGGAATGAACAAAATCAAGTTTATCGGTTTCCACTATTAATTTTTTACCGTAATCATATCGTTCTATCCAGCTTTCATAACTTTCGTTTAATAGTTTAAGGTAATCTATATCGATATCTTTTTCGAAATCTCTTCCACGCAATTTAATTTGATTAACTAAAGTATTTATATCGGCTTTTAAATATACAAGTACATCCGGAGGATTAAGGTAGGAAGTCATCTCTTTAAAAAGATTAGAGTATGTATTATAATCCCGGTCGGACATTTTACCAAGTTTATGTAAATTACGTGCAAATATTTCTACGTCTTCATAAATACTTCTATCCTGAATAACGGAATTAGGTTTATCGTTTATATCTTTATGAATATTAAATCTGTGTGCGAGAAAATATATCTGCAGGTTGAATGACCATCTGTTCATATCGGCATAGAAATCAGTAAGATATGGATTATCGTTAACCGATTCGTAATAGGGGAGCCAATTAAATCTTTTTGCGAGTAATCGTGTGAGGGATGATTTACCCGAACCAATATTTCCGGCAATTGATATGAAAATTTTTTTATTTTCCATAAAATAAAAAAACCGCCTCCCGAAAAAAGGCGGTCTATAAAATATAATTTAGAAAAAATATTTTCTATTCAGATTTATTTTCTTCGATTTTTCCATTTTCAGCATTTAACTCAGGTGTATTCTCAATTACAACTTCTTTTAATAACTTGGTAATGTTCTTTTTCTTTTTTTCTTTAATTTTTGTTGCCGCTTTTCCTGTTAATTTTCTAAGATAATATAATTTTGCTCTTCTTACACTACCTTCTTTTAGCACTTCTACTTTTGCAATTTTTGGTGAGTTTATCGGGAATATTCTTTCGACTCCCACTCCGTTAGAAATTTTTCTTACTCGAAAAGTTCTGCTTATACCTCTGCCTCTTATACCCATAACTATTCCTTTAAACTGCTGAATACGCTCTTTGTCACCTTCGACTACTTTTACCGATACGGATATGGTATCGCCGGGATGAAAAGCTGGTATATCGCTTCTAATCTGTGCAGCGGTTACTAATTTTATTTTATCCATTTTTTTAGTTACTCCTTCTTACCTGTTCTGTTTATATTTTTATTATTTTTAATATTCTTAAATTTTTCTTCTGCTTTCTGCATTCTCCACTTTTCTATTTCAAGGTGGTTACCTGACAATAAAATATCCGGAACTTTTAATCCTTCATATTCCTCCGGTCGTGTATATTGAGGATAGTCAAATCCAAATTCGGTTTGAAAACTATCTGTCATAGCAGATTCCCCATCTCCGAGTACTCCCGGAATTAACCTTGAAACCGAATCTATAAAAACTATCGAAGCTATCTCTCCGCAGGATATTACATAATCTCCTATAGAAATCTCTTTAGTAACGAATTTTTCTATTACTCTTTCATCGATTCCTTTGTAATGACCGCAAATTAAAATATAATTTTCTTTCAAAGAAAATTCATTTGCAGATTGTTGTTCATACTTACTGCCCTGTGGTGAAAAATAAATTATTTCATCATAATTTTGCTCATTCAATAATTTATTTAAACATTTAAAAAAAGGTTCGGGTTTTAAAACCATTCCCGCACCTCCGCCGTAAGGGGAGTCATCTATCTGTTTGTAACTTCCTGTCGCATAATCCCTGAGATTATGCGTAATTACTTCGATATATTTTTTCTCAATGGCTCTTTTTATCAAGCCGTTTGTTAAAGAACTTTCTAAAATCTTCGGATTTGAACTTATAATATCGAATCTCATAAAAACTTAATTTAACATTCCGTCTATTACATCGATCTCCATAAACTTTTCTACCATATCTATATGCTTTATAAAATCATTAACGTATGGAATTAAAACTTCTTTATTGCTTTCGTTTAGTTTTATTTTAAACAAATCCCCGCCACCGTAATTTTCCACAGATATTGTACGCCCTATAACTTTTCCTTCATTTCTGACTTCAAGTCCAACCAAATCGTAATAATAATGATTCCCTTCATCAAGATTCATCCTATCATTTTCTTCCAGAACTAAAAAACAATCCACAAGTGTTTTTGCAGAATTTATGTCTTCGTAGTTCTCGAATAAAATCTTTACAAAATCTTGCTCATAAATAACATCTTTTATGTTAAATTGAGCAGAATTTGAAAATTTATCCGTAACAATAGAATTTTCTCTTTCATCGAAGAGCGTTACGCTCTGTAAACTTTTAAATCTATCGGGAAAATCCGTAAGAACTAAAACTTTTAAGTATCCTCTTAACCCTATTGGTTTTGTAATTTTCCCGATTGATATATGTTTTTCCTCTCTCAAAAAATGGTATTAATTTTCTCTATTGGGAGTATTTTTATCAGGAATTTCAAGTAGAGCTTTTTTACCATTTTTTGCAGCTACAGCTGTCAGTAGTGTTCGCATTGCTTTAGCCGTCTTTCCGGATTTACCGATTACCTTGCCTGTTTCTGCATCTTGCACAAACAATCTGAATTTTATCTTACCGTTTTGTTCACTTTCTTCTACTACTACTGCTTCAGGTTTATCAACAAGATTTTTAGCAATAAACTCAATAAATTCCTTCATAGTTTTTCTCCTTTGAGTTTTTTTATTTTAAATTATTTACTAAGATTGCTTGCTAGGTATTACAAAAAAATCTTATGCTTCCTTTTTTTCTTCCTTTGTTTCTGCTTTTTTAATTTTCTTGTTTTGAGCTCTCCTTATTTTACGCTCTTTTTCTCTCTTTAGTTTTTCTTCTTTCGAAGCACTAAACTTTTCCATTTCTTCGTTAATCCTGGTTTCGTCGAATCCCCGTTTAATTAAATTGAGTTTATAAGAAAGACCATAACGCTTGAATAAACTATTCACTGTTTCCGTAGGCTGAGCACCGTTTTTTATCCACTTCACAACTTTTGTCTCTTCTAACTTTATTACCATTGGCTCCTTATTTGGGTCATAGAAACCAACTTCTTCTATGAATCTGCCGTCTCTTGGTGAACGCGAGTCTGCGGCAATAATCCTGTAAATTGGTTGTTTCTTTTTCCCCATTCTTTTAAGTCTCAGCTTTACCAATTTTTTGTATTACTCCTTTCGAATATTTAATTATGCTATTTTAAATTTATAAAATTTTTTAATATAAAGATACCTATATTTTCGTACTTGAAATATAACAATTAAATGTTAAAAATGTCATATCAAAAGCAATCATTTAAACTGGTTCATCATTCCCGAAGGTAAATTCAGATTCTTCATCAGATGTCTCATTTTACCTTTCGAGAATCCTTTCATCATTTTTCTCATATCATCGAATTGCTTTATTAACCTGTTTACATCCTGTATGGAAGTTCCGCTTCCGTCTGCAATCCTTCTTCTTCTTGTACCGTTCAATAAATCCGGGTTTGCTCTTTCTTTTTTAGTCATTGAAAGTATTATAGCTTCCAATCTTGTAAATATCTTTTCATCAATTTCTTTACCTTTTAATGCATTACTCGCTCCCGGTAACATAGATACCAAGCTTGATATAGAACCCATTTTCTTTACCTGCTTTATCTGTGAAAGAAAATCATCGAAATCGAATTTATTTTTTCTTAATTTTTCTTCAAGCTTTGCAGTTTCGGATACATCGAATTCTGTCTGTGCTTTTTCTACAAAACTGATAATGTCACCCATTCCGAGTATTCTCGAAGCCATCCTATCGGGGAAGAAAGGTTCAATTGCTTCGAGCTTTTCTCCAATACTTACAAATTTTATAGGCTCATTAACTATCGATTTAATCGAAATCGCCGCACCACCTTTTGTATCACCGTCTAACTTTGTAAGTACTATTCCCGTATAATTCAGTTTATCATAAAAAGTCTTTGCTGTGTTAACAGCATCCTGACCTGTCATCGAATCAACAATAAAAAGAATTTCAGATGGTTTTACTGCATTCTTTATCGCTGAAACCTCATTCATCATCTGCTCATCTATGGCAAGCCTTCCCGCAGTATCTATAATTAAAGTATCTCTTGCGTTTTTTCTTGCAAAATCCACTGCCTGATTCGATATTTTAACGGCATCTTTTTCATTTTCCAAAGAAAACACAGGAACATCAATCTGTTTTCCCAAAACCTTTAATTGCTCGATTGCAGCAGGTCTGTATATATCACATGCGGCTAAAACCGGGTTTCGTCCTTTTCCTTTTATGTGTCTTGCAAGTTTTGCCGCAAATGTTGTTTTTCCCGAACCCTGTAAACCAACAAGTAGAACTATCGATGGGATATCATTGGAAAAAATCAAATCAGCTTTTTCAGAACCCATTAGACCGATTAATTCATCGTTTATAATTTTAACGATAAGCTGTCCCGGTGTAACACTTGTTAAAACCTGCTCTCCTAAAGACTTTGCCTTTACGTTCTGAATAAAATTATTAACTACTTTATAGTTAACATCCGCATCGAATAAAACTCGCCTCACTTCACGAAGCGATTCATCGACGTTTTTTTCGGTAATTTTACCCTGACCGCGAATTTTCTTTAATACACCTTCAAACTTATGTGTTAAATCCTCGAACATTTATGCTTTAGTCTTTATAAAACCTTTAAAATACTAATAATTAGACATTTTTTCAAGGAATTAATTTGAACTTAAGTCCGAAAATAATTATTTTTATATAAATTATATAATTCACTTTTAATTCATTTTGACAGATAATAATGTAAAACTTATTTGCGGAATAGATGAAGCCGGTAGGGGACCTCTTGCAGGACCTGTAGTCGTTGCTTGTGTTATATTCGGGAATAATGATTTTATCGAAGGTGTAAAGGATTCAAAAAAACTTTCCGAAAAGAAAAGAGAATTCTTTTTCGATAAAATTATCGAATCCTGCCTCGAATATAAAATTGAGATAATCGATAATAAAATTATAGATGAAATTAATATCCTTAATGCTACAATGCTTGGAATGGAAAAATGTATCGAGAGTTTACAAAATAAAGATGTCAAACTTTTAATTGATGGAAATTATTTTAAATTAAGAAATGATTTGCATAAAAACTATTCATACGAAACAATAATCGGTGGAGATGATAAAATATTCGAAATTTCCTGTGCATCGATTTTAGCGAAAGTAGCACGGGATAGATTAATGAAAGAATATGATTTGCTTTTTCCTCGATACAATTTTGCAAAGCATAAAGGCTACGGAACAAAAGAACATATAGAAAAAATAAAAGAATATGGTCTTTGTGAAATTCACAGGGAAACTTTTTGCAAAAACTTTATGCAGTTGTCTCTATGAAATTATTCGGTAAAAAAGAAATAGGGGACTACGGCGAGGAATTAGCTAAAAAATACCTCAAAGAAAAAAATCTTAAATTTGTAAAAAGTAATTACCAATTTTACAAAAAAGAAATCGATTTAATATTCTGTGACAGAAAAAACAGAATTATTATATTTGTTGAAGTTAAAACGAGAAGCAGTAAAGATTTTGGTGAGCCGGAAAATGCAATTAATTACTTTAAACAGAAAAATGTCAGGCAAGCCGCTACTGGATTTTTAAAAAATTACCCGGAATACGATGAATATGACATTAGGTTCGATTCGGTTTCTGTTTATATTGGGAGTGATAATCCCGAAATAAACCACACGGAAAATGCTTTTTAAAAATATTTTGCACAAATTTCATCTACCATCAAATATCCCTTTTCCGTTAGCTTAAAATAATTATCCGAAAATTGCCCATACTTTTCATTTTCCAAATCTGTTACCGGTTTAATAAATTCTTCTTTAAATTCCCTTCCGAATATTTCCGAATATCTTATCAGGTTAACTCCTTTGCTCCTCAAACCCAGCATAATAAATTCTGTTTTCTTTTCTTCTTCGGTTAATGTATGTACATTTTCGATTGGCAGTTCGTTCTTCTGTAAACTA
>JGI20214J51650_10002749_pt1 | contig 11064 bp, 15 predicted proteins | sample WetSurMetagenome_FD_51650 | JGI IMG/M metagenome (IMG submission 51650)
CTCCGCAAATGTCCTGCATGCGCATGTGAAGAGTACCAGTGTTTCCCGATGACTCACATCAGGCCGGATGTAAAAACGCCGGAAGATGCAAAGAACCCGCCAAAGCGTGGCCAGAGTAACCAGTAATACAATTTTTTCTTCATCCAGGCCTGTCAGGACATATGAACACCGGTAGTGGAGAGATCGTACCAGATCTTTTTCATGACCGGAGAGGCAATTTGCCTTATCAGACCATTCTAGGAGGATTGGGTAAATGGTAAATGTATCGAAAGAAGGCCAGGTCTACGAATGTGAGATCTGTGGCAATGTCGTGGTAGTAAAGGAAGTGGGCGGGGGAGAACTCGTCTGCTGTGGTGAACCGATGAAACTTATTGAGGGGTGAAAAAAATGCCAAAAAATATGGATGAACTTGAAAAGAAAATTGGAAAAGTCCCTAAATTCTTCAGGGAACTGACTGAAAACGACCCGGAAATGTTTGATATGGTGATGAAACTTGAGGGCCATATCTGGGACGACGGGGCACTGACAAAAAAGACCAAGAAACTGATCGCGATTGCGATTGCTGCATCACTCCGGGACCAGCATGCCGTGCATGCCCAGCTGATCGGTGCTGAGAACCTCGGTGTAACCAAGAAAGAAGTGGAAGAGGCCCTCAGGGTCGCATTCCTTCTCGCAGGGATGCCGGCGTATGTGTATGGAAAAGCACAGCTCGATGAAGTTATGAAAAAGTGAAAGGGAACGATCATGTGTGGAGAAATAGGATCAGGCCGGATGCCGGCAATTGGTGAACCGGCACCAGACTTTGCCGCTGAGACCACCCATGGACCTCTGAAGCTGTCTGACCTGAAGGGGAAGTGGGTCGTGATGTTCTCACACCCTGCTGATTTCACGCCGGTCTGTACGACCGAGTTCCTGGCATTCGCAGCTGTGTATGACGAGCTCAAGGCAATGAATGTGCAGCTAATCGGCCTTTCGGTGGACAGCGTATCTGCCCACCTTGCATGGGTGCATGCAGTGAAGGAGAAGATGGGGGTGGATATCCCGTTCCCGATCATTGCAGACCTTTCCATGAATATTGCAAAGAGCTACGGCATGATCCACGCGGGACAGAGCACAACGGCTACAGTCCGTTGTGTCTTCTTTATCGATGACAAGGGGATCATGAGGGCGATGATTTACTACCCGTTGCAGAACGGGAGGTATATCCCTGAGATTATCAGGCTCGTAAAGGCCCTCCAGACAACGGATAAAAATAAGGTGTCGACACCTGCAAACTGGCAGCCAGGTGACAAGGTCGTTGTCCCGCCGCCAAAGACCGCCGCTGAAATGGCGAAGCGGCCAACAGAGGGCTACGAGTGCAAAGACTGGTACCTCTGTTTCAAATCCGTATGAAAAAATCCCAACAATCTTTTTTTATCCTACGCCGCCAAAGGCTCATTCATGCCGATTAAGGTCCTTGCATTCGCGTCGAGCCCGCGGAGGGGGGGGAATTCCGAGACGCTCCTCGACTGGCTGCTTGAATCAATGAGTCGTGAGAGCGATGTGACCATTGAAAAGATTGTGCTTACCGAAGCTGATATCAATCCATGCAGGGGATGTAACGCCTGCGAAAAGCTCAATCACTGTGTCCAGAGAGACGGGATGGATACGGTCCATGATAAAATAATCGAGGCTGATATCATCGTTTTTGCATCCCCGATTTTTTGCATGGGGGTCCCTGCCCAGGGGAAGGCCTTAATTGACAGGGCACAGGTATTCCGGTCAAGAAAGTATGTCCTGAAACTGCCGGTTGTCCCCCCCGAACGAAAGGGGAAGCGCCTTGGTATCTACCTTGCAACTGCAGGCCAGACCTGGGACCACGTGTTTGAAGGGGCGATCATGACAGTCAAATGCCTGTTCCATGTGATTGATGTCCGGGACCGTGACATCCGGTACCTGATGATTAGGGGTGTNGATGAAAAGGGTGCAATCCTGTCTCATCCGACGGCAAAAGATGATGCAGAAAAGCTTGGGCCTGAAGTCCTCTCCGAACTCAGGAGCAGGTTGCAGAGTGGAAGTACATGACAGTTAGCGTCATTGGGATTTCGGGCAGTCCCCACCGGCATGGGAATACCGAGACCCTCCTGGATAATTTTCTNGATGGGGCAGCACATTCCGGGGCAGACGTTGATAAGATCATCCTGAGTTCGATGAAATACACACCNTGCCGGGGGTGCAATGCCTGTCATAAGACCGGAGAATGTATCGTCCAGGACGATGCGGAACTAATTATTGAGAGGATCATGTCCTGCGACTGCCTTGCCGTTGCATCCCCGATTTACACCATGGGGATTACCGCTGAACTCAAGGGGTTGATCGACCGGGCACAATATATCTGGGCACAGAAGTTCATTTTAAAGACCAGGTATTACCCGGATGAACTCATACGCCGCCATAAAGGTGTATTCATTTCAACAGCGGGACTCCCGTGGGAAAATGTGTTTGATGCTGCATTTCCGGCGATCACGGCTTTTTTCAACACCCTTGGGTTCGAATATTATGATAACATCATCGCCAACGATATGGACACCTATAAGGGAATTAAGGGGCATCCGACGGCATTAAACGAGGCATTCAAAAAAGGGGAAAACCTGGTCAGGGTTATCGAATCGATAAAAAATAATTAACATTCAGTAAATCCATCTTTCGGGTTACCCTTTTTTTCATCGGCATTCTCCTCCTCAAGTAACCTGACGGGAACACGGATACCGCTTCCAGTATCAAACTCCCGGACCCTTTGTTCTACCCGGCGGACCATGGCGGTACTGGTAAGGATCAACGAGGAATCACCAATTATTGCCCGCAAAATACATTTGTCAATGACACCGTAGGTAAAATCAAGGGGAATATTATTATCTGCGGCATGTTGTTTCGCACGGGACCCCATTGCACCGATTGATACTCCCGGGTGGGACACGAGCCATCCAGGTAATGAATCATGCGGGGATGAATCGACATCAAATACACTAATCGTTCCGGGAGATGCATGCGCAACAGGAGTTTTCTGGAATGCACAGTCAATGACGTGCAGCATGTCAAGCACGGTCCGGGGCTTTTTTTCAGGCAGCGAATACCCCCGCTTTTCAAGTTCAAAATAGAGATCAAGCAGGATCGGCATCGACAGGTGTGCCTGTCTTACGTATTTTGGCCTGCCGAATGCCATCCGGGATAGCTTCCTGAAGGATTTTGCCCTCGAGGAGGAGGATCGCACGGTCAGCCCACGGGTACGCGAGCTCAATATCGTGCGTTGATATAATAATGGTCTTTCCCTGGTGGTGGAGCTCATCAAGGAGTTCCATGATGTCCTCCGAGCCTGAAGGGTCAAGGCCGCTGGTAGGTTCATCAAATACGAGGACGTCAGGGTCCATTGCAAGCACCCCGGCAATCGCAACGCGTTTCTTCTCTCCGCCGGAGAGGAGATGGGGGGGGCGTCGTTCAAACCCTTCAAGTCCTACGTACCTGAGCGCCCCGGTGACTGCCACCTTTACTTCATCTTCGGTATAACCGAGATTAACAGGCCCAAATGCCACGTCCTGGTAGACCGTTGGTGCGATGATCTGCCGGTCGGGGTTCTGGAGGACAAACCCAACACGTTTGCGCAGTTTCCGTAGCGATTCCCTGTCATAGATGACGGGCTCATTGTCAAAGAGAATAATCCCTGATTCAGGGCGGATCATACCGTTGAACATGAGCATGAGCGTTGATTTTCCGGCACCATTGGGCCCGACCAGGGCAATTTTTTCCCCTTTCCGTATATGGAAGCTGATGCCCCTGATTGCTTCCATTCCCCGCGGGTAACGGTAACGGATATCTCTTGCTTCAAGAATAATGCTGCTCATGGAACGAAACCCTGAATGGCGACAATGTTTTTCGTAATAACCACGATACCCAACGATACCAGGAGAAATAGTCCTGCTGCTGCCAGCGAGGGCACGTTTACCGGGCCGGTTTCTCCAAGTACGGCAAACTTCCCCGCGTAACACCGTGCATCCATGGCCCGGACGAGGTCTTCCCCTGCATCCCAGCTGGCGATAAACACTGAGCCACATAGTGTTGCAAAGGACTCGATCGATTCACGGAAGGATGAATATCCGAGGCGCATCACCTGGGCCTGGTAGGTCTGAACCAGCAGGTGCATAATCATAAAGATGGTACGGTAGATCATCATCGCGAGGTCAACGACAGCCTCAGGTATACGGCACCGCCTCATCACGATGAAGAGATCGGTCATGGGCGTCGTGAGGGCGATGAAGATCAGTGCCGACATACCCCCGATTACCCTGCAGAATACAAAGATTCCCTCGTTGAGGCTTTCACGCGTGATGGAGAGCGAGAGCCATGGAAGCGGCTCCCAGCTCCAGTATACCTCACTCCCCCCGGTAAGAAGAATGATCACGATAACACTCATGGCTGCAAACCAGAACGGCACGATGAACAGTCCCGCGTACGTCCTGATATCGACCCGTGCAAGCAGGATGATCGCACAGGAGAGCAGAACCGCAATAAAAAGTGGGGCGATGTAGCTTGTGGATACGAGGCAGAGGATGATCGCACCAAGCCCGACCACCAGTTTTACGTATGTATTGATCTCCCGTAACCCGTTCGCCTGGGCGATATCTTCCAGTAACTCTTCATACATAGCGGTTGTACTTCAGGTGCTTTTTGTCCCCTTTTTCTGCCCGATCCAGTAGCCGAAAACCAGTCCTACCATGATACCACCTACTGCTGCCTGGAGGGCAAACAATGCGGATTCTATCTCTCCGCTGGGCGGTACCCATTGGGGTATAATAGGGGCAATTTCATCTTGTGGTATTCCCGAAAGTTCAGAAATTTTTTCTGACCCTACCGTGTCGGAGCCCGCAAATTCTGCATTCCCCATTATTGAACTTGTATACAGGAACAGCCCGCAGAATACCAGGATAGCTGCCAGTGCCAGGATCTCAAGGCTGTACTTATATGCCATTCAGCTTTCGCTCCGTACGGCGTTAATTTTTTCCTCAGGGAAGACTTTCATGCGGAGAAGGATATCAGGTTTAAGCTGGACGATGTACTTAAACACAAGCGCAAGAACTACCCCCTCAACAATGGCAAGCGGGACCTGGGTAATTGCAAAAATCCCCATGAACAGGACAAATGAGCTTCCGATTCCACCCACCTCGGCTGGATATGCCAGTGCCAGTTCCAGTGACGTGGTTATATAGGTGAACATATCNGCGATTGCACATGCGAGGAAGACAGTCAGGAACATGTTTACCCGTGTATCACGGAGTGCCCGGTACACGGCGTATCCTGCCACAGGGCCGACAATGCCCATCGATACGATATTTGCCCCAAGGACTGACAAACCCCCGTGGGCAAGAAAAAGCGCCTGGAAAAGCAGCACGATCGCGCAGACAACAGAGGTTATCCACGGACCGAAGCAGATCGCCGACAGACCGGTACCGGTCGGATGGGAACAGCTGCCGGTCACTGACGGGAGTTTCAGGGAAGACAGAATAAAAATAAAACCCCCGGTCACTCCAAGCAGGGGGAGTGCTTCGCGGTCGGCATCCAGGACTTTTTTCAGCCGGTAAATACCGTATACCAGGCAGGGGAGGGCGATTGCCCACCAGAAAACCGCCCAATGTAGTGGCAAAAATCCTTCCATAATATGCATAGGTCTGTAATCACCATTCAATTAAATTTGTTTTAACTAAATATTACTTTATTAATTAGTACTTATTATCAATTCCGGTTTTTTTTCTTTCTATCCAGATCCAGGTATATTTCAAACAGACATTTACAGAAAATAACCGATCATCATGTGTTCCTTAAAAAAATAGATCAGGTAATGTAGGATGGGACAATGGTAAGTGCAGCAAACAATACAGCGAAGGAAACTGCAATCATAACAAGGAAGAGGGCCGGTTTCCATTCAAGTACTTTCTTTCCATCGAGGACACTGATAGGGAGGAGGTTGAATGCGGCGATCATCGCATTGATCTGGAGCCCCATCATNCCGATGAACCCGATAACCGGACCCCACCCGGTGATGAACGGGGTCATGAGGACCATGATCCCAAACGGGATGCAGAGCACGAGGTTGGTTGCAGGGCCGGCTGCTGATATTTTTCCATTCTGCTCCTTTGAGAGCCCACCCCCGTAAATGACCGTTGCTCCGGGAGCTGCAAAGACGATATGGACCAGTGCTGCCAGCACAACTGACATCAGGAGCATGACGTTATCTTTCCGGAACTCTGCGTAATACCCGTATTTCATGGCGGTAAACTTGTGGGCCATTTCATGCAGTACAAAACCGATACCCACTGTAAGGCAGGATATCCCAAAGATAGAGAAGAATCTGACAGGATCTATTTTCCCGTCAAAATTGGAGAGCACAATTGCAAGGGTGAACGCAATTGTAATCCCGGCCCATGCAATGAAGAGATCAAAGCGCTCCCTTTTAGTTATCCGTTCGAGCATAAATTGTCCTGTACTAGTGGTATTTCCCGGTGCTTATTAGCTTCGGGTATCAGGTAAGACCATGGTACCTTCATGCGATTGGAAATTAACGGGCTCTATTGGTAAAAGGCTGACAGGAATGCAGTATTATCCGGCTCACCGGGAAACATCCCGCACACCCCCAGGCACACATTTAAACCTTTAAACTGCTGCAGATAGGTACTATGCCAATCGAGTCACTCAGAGAAGAGATCAACCGGATTGATCGGGAGATAATCAGGTTGATCGCAAAACGCCAGACCGTAGCCGGAAAAATTGCCAGGGTAAAATTCACCGAAGGCCTCCCGGTACATGATGAGGAACGGGTAAAGGCAGTCCTTGAATCCTCGTTTAATTATGCCGTCGAACACAAAATCAACCCAGTCCACGTCCAGAGGATTATGTCAATCCTGATTGAAATGAGCGAAGAATGGCAGCGTGGATGTTCAGGAGACGGAAACCTCCCCTGAAGAAAATCTGTTTTTATGGGGTACTGGATACGGGTATTGTTTCCTTATTTGAAAAATACCGTAAAGAGCACCACTATCCCGATGGCTATCATCAGGCACCCCATTCCAAGCCTGACAATTACCCTGTTTTCCGTCCGCCAGGATTCAATCCGTTCAGGCGGGAGCCCGAAATAAACAATTGCAAGGATAATAATCAGCGGGAGAACGAAGAGGATATTGTAGAGCACCAGGAGTGGCAGCCCTGCCATCATCGTCATCTTCTGGGATATCAGCGAGATAATTGCGAGATAGATCCCACCTGTGCAGGGAAGTTCGAACATCCCGACAAGGATACCAAGGACAAATGCAGCAGGAAGTGTTGCTTCTTTTGCGTACCTGGTGATGGTGTCTTTCTTTGATTCGGGTATGACGAGCCAGCTCCCCGAACCACCAGTCAGGGCATCTTTTATCATGATGGCCCCGGCAACGAATGCAACTGTCGCTGCAATGAGCGCAAATATTCTTGAGAATCCGGATATCTGCACGAGGGCAAAAAGACCGAGGCCGGACAGGAAATAAAATGTGAATACCGCCCCGATATAGACGATTCCGACCTCTAAAACCCTTCTTTTTGATCCGATTGCCATGATTGAAACAAGCAGAAACACCAGGACTGAAAATGCACAGGGATTTATGCCATCCACCAGGCCTGCGACGATTACTAGGGGAATCGTCAGCTGGGTTGAGTCTGATATCTCAAGGGACGGAATTGTCCTCTCAGGAACCGGAGGGGTAGAGTTGGGGTTCTGTGCGACCTGCACAACAATATCGTCCAGGTGCAACTCGATACTTTCAACGTCCGTCAGTTCCCAGTCTCCGACAAAAACGGCAGGTACCGGTGAAAAAGGAACATTATACCGCGTGTTAAACTGCTGGAACAGCTGCTGGTTCGATGCGTTGTCAATCAGGTCGTACGAGCGGATTATTACATCAGGGTGGCGTTCTCTAAACCCTTCCATGAACACAAGGGCCTTCTGGCATTCGCCGCATGTCTGGCGGTAAAAGAAATAAACAACGACCTGTCCCTGGGGTTCTGAAGAGAGGAGGTCAGAAATATCGGGGGTACTCACATTTGTACCAGAGGGGATGGNCCCGGGAGAATCAGCGTATACAACCCCGTGTGCCACCATGAGCAGCACCAGGAGAATTACTGCAAAAAATGGGTATTGTAACCTCATTGGGACACCGGGGAACTCTGAAATTGTGATTANCAGTTATTTCTTCCCGTCCTTAATACGCTTATCTCCGTAAGGTACTTTCTTTTCGGTCACCATGGTGCCGATACCTTCATCGGTGAAGAGCTCGAGGAGAAGATTATGGCGGATATTGCCATTCACGATATGGGCATACCGCACCCCCCTGCTTACCGCATCAATTAACGAGGTCACTTTTGGTATCATACCTTCGCTGATGACCCCCTGGGCCATCATGTCCTTNGCTTCGGCGAGAGCAAGCCTCCGGTAGACGGTTGTCCTCTCGCGGTTCATGACCCCGTCGACATCTGTCATGTTTATTAGTTTGTAGGCGTTCAATGCGACTGCAAGGTCACCTGCAGCGGTATCGGCATTGATATTCAGGTTCTGGCCATTCCGGTCNATGGCGATCGGCGCAATNACNGGGATATATTTGTTATCNAGAAGTGTGTTGAGCAACGAGGGATCAACTACTTCGATATCNCCGACATGACCAAGGTCAACCTCATGTTCTTTCCCGGCGACNGTGACCGTNTGGAGGCCCATTTTTTTCGCGATGATCAGGTCCCCGTCGTTTCCCGAGATCCCGACCCCCCGGGCACCGGACTTGGCGATCAGGGAGACTATCCCGGTATTGATTTTTCCCACCAGCACCATCTGGGCAATTTCAAGAGTTTCCTGGTCTGTAATGCGGAGCCCGGCAACGAATTTGGGTTCTTTCCCCATCGCTTTCATCTTATCGGTGATCTCAGGTCCTCCACCGTGTACGAGGACGACCCTGATACCGACCAGTTGGAGGAGGACTGCATCTTTTATCGCGTCCTCCAGTACATCCGGGTCCACCATGGCATGGCCACCGAGCTTAATCACCATGGTCTTTCCATGGAACTGCTGGATGTAGGGCAGTGCTTCTGTCAGCACCTCTTCACGTTTCATGTGGTATACCTCCCGTTAATTTCAACATATTTTTCCGTCAGGTCACATCCCCACGCGGTAGCGGTACCGTCACCTGCATGAAGGTCAAGTTCGAATATCACTTTCTTACCTGCCATGAGTGATTTGGCAAGGGCCAGGTCGACAACTATCTCACCGGACCGGACCAGTTCCGCACGACCTGTACCGTCCGAGATCCAGAGTGAGACCGCGTACGGGTCAAACCTGACACCCGAACGTCCGGCAGCCGCAACTACCCGGCCCCAGTTCGGGTCCTGCCCATAGACCGCAGTCTTTACGAGGGGGGAGGCTATAACAGTCTTTGCTACCGCAGAGGCGGAGTCTTCAGACGGTGCACCCGTAACCGTGACCTCCAGTAACTTCGTTGCACCTTCGCCATCGATTGCAATCTGCATGGCAAGGGACCGGCAGCACTCTTCAAGAGCCTTCTGGAACTCCTGCAGGTTTACCCGCCCTCGCAACCCCGTGGAAGTGCAGAGTGCAATATCGTTGGTACTCTCGTCCCCGTCAACCACCACGCGGTTGAAGGTCCGTTTTACCGCGAGTTTTAATGATGCCTGGAGATCGACGGCGCTGATTTCAGCGTCCGTATAAATAAATGCGAGCATGGTGCCCATATTCGGGGCAATCATCCCGCTACCCTTGGTGATCCCACCGACCGAGAACGTTTCCCGTTGCACAAGGGCATGTTTCTCAAATAAGTCGGTTGTCATAATCCCCTTTGCTGCCTGGATTTCGGCCGCTGCGCTGCATTCAAGACGCGGGGCAACTTCTTTCGCCTGGCGTCTGATCAGGGGGATATCAAGATACCTGCCGATCACTCCCGTGCTTGCAACACCGATCTCACGGGCGTCCATGCCCAGTTCTCCGGCGGCAATTTCTGCCATGGTGACAGCGTCCTGGTACCCCCGATCACCGGTATATGCATTGGCGCAACCGCTGTTTGCGATGACCGCCCCAAGTTTTCCTGAAACAATCCGTTCCTGCATCAGGACAACAGGCGGGGCTTTCATAATGTTCGATGTGAAGACTCCGGCTGCAGTCCCCTCTGCCTGGATCAGGGTAAGACCAAACTTACCTTCCTTTATCCCTGCAGTCCTTACTCCTTCAACACCACAGATACTCTTCATCCGGACTAATCCTCCCCCAAAATTTTACCGGCCTGCGCCTTCAAAGGCGCTCCCAATCCCCTGGACAATATCGGTATGGGTTATGATACCGACCAGTTTCCGACCATCAAGGACCGGAAGGCGGGCAATTTTTTCCTTGTGCATCAGCGCTGCGGCCTCCTCGATATCCGCACCGGCGCTGATGGTTATTGCCGGGTGACTCATGATATTCCCGACTTTTTCATCGCCGATATGCGTAAGCGCCTTCTTTGTCTTCTCCCAGTTGATCATCTCCCGGATAGGGACTTCTATGATCTCGAGCGGGGATGGGAGCCAGAGGTCATCTGAAATCTGGCCTGTCTCCAGGAGGTTAACAATATCAGTATCGGTGACCATCCCGACCAGTACTTCGTCATCCATCACAGGAATACCACCGATACGGTGTTTTTTCAGCAATCCCGCCGCCTGCCGGACGGTATCATTGACCGATACAACTACCGGGTTTTTTGTCATTACTTCTGAAACTTCCATTCCAAAATCACCTCATGGGAATGCGCCAGCCCCGCGGAGACCGTCATTCTCGGCGAAACCACACATGATATTCATGTTCTGTATTGCCTGGCCACTTGCCCCCTTGACAAGATTATCGATTGCAGATACTGCCACAACCCGTTCACCCTCGCTCTCGACCATGATATCACAGAAGTTGGAGCCTCTCACGGTAGCGAGCATGGGTTTCTGGTACCTGACAAAGAATTCGCCCTTGTAGAAATCGCGGTA
>JGI20214J51650_10002750_pt1 | contig 11063 bp, 10 predicted proteins | sample WetSurMetagenome_FD_51650 | JGI IMG/M metagenome (IMG submission 51650)
ACGCTGATGGATGTTTTGATAGAAGGAACGCAGGACAGCAAAAAAACTTCTCATCACTATTTTGTATTTGATGAATACGATCCTAAAGAAGATAATTCTTCAATGGCAAGAACAACAGGATTTACTTGTTGTGCCGCAGCAAGATATTTGCTCGATCATAGCTATGGTCGAACAGGAATTTGCCCACCGGAATTTCTGGGTGAAGATGAAAATTGTTTTAATTATATTATTTCCTATCTNAAGAATAAAAAAATAAGAATAGATTACTCANCAAAATAAACGAGCTTAAATTATATCAGTAATTATGAAAAAATATTTTTCATATCTGATTTTGTTAACATTCCTGTTAATTTCACACTTGGGTTTTTCACAACAGGAAAAAGAACCGTTAAATAATGCTGACTCGCTATACAGATTTCAGGGAATAATCCCGCCGGTAGAATATCAATACGATCTCAACCAATTTTTTATTGAACCTCTTTTCAATGAAATCCCGGATGAAGTTTTATTTGAAGATAACCCATCTAATGTCTGGCTTAGAACCGAATTATTAATTTCAAATAATTCACAATCAGAATTTGGTGAAATAAACACTTTCTTTACTGCGCCGTTATATCAGCAATATCTTAGAGATTCAGAATTTGATATGGTGAAGTACGTATTAGGAACAATTCAAACAGGGGCAGTTGCATACATGGCTTACAGGCATATTAAAAAATACGGGTTCTGGAAATAAAAAAGGCGGGATAAACCCGCCAGAAATTTCTAGAGCCGAAATTAATTAAACCAATATCTCGCACCAATCCCACCAGCAAAATCAAAATCCGTAGATGGTGCCAATCTGAGTATAGGAACCAGCTCAACAAAAATATCAACAGGAGCATTTCCAAACATATAATCCAGTCCAAGTGGAACTCTCACTCCAATTACAGGATCGTCAGCTAATATTACCTCTCCACCGACTCCAACATAAAATGGTAATTTGCCATCAGGAACAGGAATCAATCTGAATATATGCCATACATAGTCAGCCTGCAATAATAAGTTGCCCTCTCCCTGAAACGACCAGGCCGCTGCAAAATCAAAAGCATTTTGTCCGCTTGTCCAGAGTTTTCCGCTAACACCTGTTGGTTCGCCGAGAATTATCCCGAGTCCAAATTCTCTGTCTTGAGCATTAGCACTTATCTGAAGCAATATCGCTAAAACAAATAATAATGATAATCTTTTCATTATGTCATCTCCTTATAATTTGAAAAATGTCGTGCAAATATAAAAAATGAAATCTAAATGCTATTCGTTCATTATAAGAAATAAAAGTGAATTCTGGTTCAAAATAAAGTCAAATTTAAGGATAAAAAAACGGCTGAATTAAATAAAGATTAAATGGCACTTCCGCATAAATATCAAATCAACCGGATATCAGTATTAATGTCTTTTCTTCTCAATACTTAATGAGAAAGGAAACACTGTGTAACTCTCTGCGTCTTAATTTCAGGTTTAACAAAAGAAAGGATTCAATATGAAATTTTTTTCAATCTCTTCTGACAAGCCGATAACCCCGTTTTCATCTGTTATTCTGCTGTCAGTAGTTTTTATACTCACCTCAGTTTCCTGCGCAACACACCAACTGATTCACTGAACAAAGATTCACAAAAATATCTTTCGTTTTATGAAACAGTTGATGGCGAAAGTGTGCATTGGGAAGCAAACTTTTATGGTGATGAAATCACATCAATTTATAAAAATGGAAAACAAATACCTGAAGAACTTGTTGAAGATTATAAAGATAAAATTTACAATGAGCTTGATGATATGAGATTCGGAGGAAAGAAATTCAGTTTCAGGATGCCTGTGATCGTTGGCAGTGATTTTAACTTTGATATGAAAGACCTTCAAGAAGAACTTGAGGAAATGCAGAAGAATCTTCCAAAGCTGGATAAACAGTTCAAGATTTATGAGTTCAATGATGAAGATTTCAAGAAGCAAATGGATGAACTGAAAAAGGAACTTGAGGAAAACAAATCAAATATCCACAAATTCAAATGGAATGATGAAGAATTCAAAAAGCAAATGGAAGAATTGAAAAAAGAACTCAAAGAGAATCTTATAAAACCTGAAGAATTGAATTTCTATTTCAAAGAAGAAGAAGATTCTGAGACATAAGCCACTTAAGAAAATCAACAAAAATTTGAAGCCGTTCCCTTGAACGGCTTTTTGTGACATTGCTCAACTATTCACCAGAGACAAATTATTAATTTTGGGTGAGGAGGATTATTTATTATGAAAAAGGTGGTTATAATTGGTGCAGGCTTCGGCGGTTTAACGGCAGCAAAAATTCTTGCCGGGCACGATTTTGAAATTACTATAATTGATAAAACAAATCATCACGTATTCCAGCCACTTCTTTACCAGGTTGCAACCACTGCGTTATCACCAGCAGATATTGCTACAACAATAAGATCAGTTTTCAGTCAAAATAAAAATGTGAAAGTACTTCTTGGTGAGGTAAATTCAATTAATAAAGAAAATCAAAAAGTTTATTTTAACAATTCAGAAATAGACTTCGATTATCTTATTGTTGCAACTGGTTCAAGACATTCTTATTTCGGAAAAGATGAGTGGGAAAAGTTTGCCCCCGGATTAAAAACAATCAATGATGCTTTGAAAATAAGAGAAAAAATTCTTCTTTCACTTGAATCAGCCGAAAAAGAATCTGATCCAGCCAAAAGACAAAGGTATTTAAACTTTGTAATAATTGGAGGTGGGCCGACAGGAGTCGAACTTGCCGGGGCAATATCAGAAATTGTAAGCAAGAATGTAATCCCTGATTTCAGAAACATTGATGCTTCAATGACCAAAGTATATTTGATTGAAGCATTATCAAAAATACTTTCAACGTATCCAGATAAACTTTCAGCTCACGCACTTGATGATCTGAAAAAACTTCAGGTAGATGTAATTCTCAGTGAAAAAGTAACTGAGATAAATGAGAACGGAGTGAGAGTCGGCGATAAATTTATTGAATCAAGTAATGTTCTTTGGGCGGCAGGTAACCAGCCATCACCGCTTATAAAATCGTTAGGGACAGAAACCGATAAAATAGGCAGAGCAATTGTAAATGGAGATCTAAGTATAAAAGAGGATCAAGATATTTTTGTGATCGGTGATGCTGCATTAGTTAAGAATGAGCAGGGAGAATTTCTGGCGGCGATAGCACCGGTTGCAATTCAACAGGGAAAATATGTTGCTAAAAATCTTGTTAAAAATTTATCTGGAAAGCAAAGAGTTAAATTTAAGTACAACGATAAAGGAACACTTGCTACTATTGGTAAAGCAAAAGCTGTTGGAGTTGTAAAAGGATTTAAATTATCAGGATTGATAGCCTGGCTCGCCTGGTCTTTTATTCACATTTTTTATCTTATTGGTTTCAGGAACAGATTGAGAGTAATGATTGAATGGATCTGGTATTATATTACAAATCGGCCCGGGATAAGATTAATTATAAAGTATACGGATGATACCTTTTCTAATCATATTTGATTTGTAAAAATTCTTTATTTATTCTAATTTTGAATGTCCGTCTAAAATAAAGATACAGCATCTCTACTTAATTCCGCTTTATCTCTTTTTACAAAGACACGTATCAGGTCAGCTTAATACAATGACCCGAGTATTTTTTATTTTTTTTAAGGAGTTCAAAATGAACATTTATGTAGGCAATCTGTCCCCCGAAGTTAAAGAGGAGGATTTAAATGAATTGTTCTCTCAGTACGGTAAAGTGAGCAGTGCAAAAATTATCCGGGATATGTTTACCCAGGAGNCAAGAGGTTTTGGTTTTATAGAAATGCCTGNACAGGCAGAAGCTATGAAAGCAATTGAAACACTGAACACATNTGAATTAAAAGGGAAAAAGATTGTAGTTAATGAAGCACGTCCTCAGCGAGACAGAAAAAGTGGTGGCGGAGGCGGAAGAGGTCCCGGTGGCGGTGGTGGAAGAGGCCCCGGCGGCGGCGGCGGTGGTCGCGGCGGTGGCAGAGGCGGAAGACGATAATAATACAAGACACATAATATTTATTTAGCCGCACATTGTTGCGGCTTTTTTTATTAAGGATTAGACATTTTGATTAAAAATAATTCTTTTTTGGACTTGAGTACTTTCCAACATTACTATAATTTTATAAAGCTAACTATTATAATAAATGTTAACTTTAGTAAAATTTAACAGATTAATTTTTCTTTCCCATCTGAAAGTATTTGTACATCTTATCTGTATTACTATCTTCTTTTACAATTCCTGTACACTAGTAACAGAACCAGAGAGAATTTATAATGACAAAGCTTATCCCCCTGAATTTTACTTTTACGATTTTGATGACTTGGAACCTGGTCAACATGTTGATGGAAAAATTCAGATATTGTTTGATCCAAGAAACATCCTTTATGAAATTGAAATAATGAGAGTCTCTTTAGACGATTCTTATTATAAAGCTTTTCATGAGCTTCCATATGTTCTTGTATTGGACACAAGATACTATTCGGAAGGATTACATAAAATATCATTTTCTATCTGGCAAAATGAGAAGACTCACGGCTTGTTAAATATTTTCGATCCGCCCAGTACAACTTTTGAAAACACACTTTATTTTGACCGAACCCCACCCGATAAAGTACAATTAACTGTAGTGAATGAAAATAATAATCAAATAAGATTAAATTGGACTGAAAGTTCTTGCCCCGTATTTTATTCATATTTGATTTATAAATCGGTAAATCAAGGAGCTTATGAATATATCTATTCAATATCCACGAGAACCTCAACTACTTTTATTGATAATTCACGAATAAATCTGATAGGCGCAGATTATAATTATAAAGTTGCTGTAACTACAGACTATCTTCATACTTTCCAAACCGAGAGTGAAGGAACTGGTTGTAAGATTGGTAATCCCATAATTCATTCATTCAGCAAATATAAAGGCGGCCCATATATTAATAATGAAACGTCAAATGTAAACTTTCTTATAGATAGAAAGCTTGTGAGTTTTTCTACGCTTGATAATTTATTAATTCACGAAATGGATTTATCAGAATTAATTACGCAGGATCAATATGCAACTTATGTCTATAATAATAGTAAATCAAAAATTTACTTGTTAAATCAAGATGATAATAAACTTTGGGTAATAAACTCAATCGACTTTTCAATATTAACACAAACAATATTACCAGATAGCAGAAATGATTTTTATGTCCTAGATGATTCTCGAATAATGTTCAATTTTGGAAGCGAATTGAAAATAGTTGATATAGTGAGCAATACAATTTTAAACTCAGTAAATCTATCAGATAGTGTTTATATTAATTCTGCAGTTGTTTCACCAGATAACGCATCTCTAATATTAAATTGGAGAAGAAATGTACCTAATATTCCCACCTATTTTTACTTTGCAGAAATGGATATTACTAATAATAATTTTGATCTGATCAGATTGGTTCCTATCTGGGAACAGTACTTAAGAATCGAAAGAAGTGGAAATAAAATATATTGTGACGGTAAAGATGTTTTTGATATCACAACCTTTGTAAGGATTAATTCATTAGTTACTGATGGCTATGTATACTCCTTTTCAACGTATGATGAAAAGGTGGCTAGGATACAGGATGGAAAATATAATATCCCTGGCTTATATGAAATTAATTGTAATTATGTTAGCCTTTATCGTTCTGAAGGTCAAAAATTAATGGAGTGGTATTTTATAGGTGGATACGCTGGATACGACATTCAAACCGGGTATAACGATGTATACTGTAGATATGGCAAAGAAAATATATTAGCATACTCCCTTAGGTACGGCGATTAATATGAAAGGGGCTTCTACTTTTTTACTAATTCTTTCCGCATTTTTTTCTTCCTATCCTCAAGCTGATTACAATAACTTTACTCACTATTATGGTATTCAAATTAATACAGGAATAACATTTTTTAATTTACAACCATTAAAAAATAGTTTTTCTCGTTCAGTAGAAGCATTCAGTCGGGAATATAACATACCACTTGAAGTACAAACATTATACCCTTCTAATATAATTTGGAGTGGTTACCTGTTTTGGTATTTTTCACAAAATACAAGCTTAATAATTGGCCCTGAATATACTAGTACTGGGGCCTATTCGATGTACGAAGATTATGCAGGGACATTGGACATTAAATCGGGAATAAAAATGTATTACTTATACTTGGGATTTAGAGTTCATATAGTTGAATTACCGATTGTTCAACCATTTATGGGTGTAAATGTTGGTATCGCAAAGACCGATATTGAAATGGAAACTAATCTTAATATTAATAATGGTCAAATAGTAGACAATTATAAATCAGAAGACTCCGACACAGGATATAGTATCGAACCTTGTTTAGGTGGCACATACAGCCTAAGCCCTATCGTATTTGAATTAGTTTTGGCTTATAAATTCGTAAATCTTCAAGAGTTTGAAATTAAACCGAATAGTTTTAATGTTATGATAGGTGTTAAATTTGGCGTATATAAATAAAATCAATAAGTTTTTCTATTTGTAATGAATTCTAGATTACAAATTAAATCATATATAATAATTTAATTTGATTTTCTGCCCGCACATTGTTGCGGCTTTTTTATGATTATAAAATGACAACAAAATGTTATTATTTTTTCATTAAGATTATTCAAAATTATTTAATCAATATTTTTTCGGAGGGACTATGAGAAAAGTGATTGCTCTTTTAATGTTTTTGATTCTGATCGGTACTGCGTGCACAACGCTTACGTTACAACCAGCCGATTTTTCCTGGCCAGTTGAATCAGTAATTAAGGTTGATGATCAGGGAAGTGTAACCGAAGATAGATATTCTACGGATTTTAGTACAGTCGGATTATTCTACGAGGAGTTTCAGGATTCGATGGCTTATAAAGGAAAAGATATCCACTTAATCAGAAACAACGGGGGAGACTATTTTATAACCGGTAAAGAATTTAAAAATGTTTATGTCTTCAAAGCAAGTGAAGGAACTCTGGTTCTTGAGAAAAAAATATTTATTTCCGAATTTGGTTTGAAGGATCCTGCTTTTAACCAGAGGTCGCCTTATATTGAGTTATTAGATGGTGATCACAAAATCAATCTTACCAATGAAGGAATAGAAGGAGATTCAAAATGAAAAACATTTCATTATTAAAATTTTTAATTGTTCCACTCTTCTTTGGTTTTCTTGGCTCAGGCTTTGCTCAATCGGATCTTGAAATAGTCGATAACTTTAAAAAAGAATCTGCTTCAATTGAAAGCACAATAAAAAATGCTACATCACTTGAGGATCTGAAAGATGTATCATCACAGATCAGTTCATTAAAGGAAAATTATGCACAGCATAAAGAATTATTGGACAAGAGTCTTTATCCGGATAATTATCAAACCTCGATTGACAAACTGAGTAAAGATTATCTAATGAGACAGGGAGATTTTACAACCATAGATGTTCTTCAAACAGAAGTTGGTGCACTCAATGAGCAGGTGGCATTTCTGAATGAAAGAAACAACGAATTGCTTTCACAAGTCCGGAACCTCGAAGCTCAAAGGGATAAAGATGCAAAGACCATAACGAAATTAGAAAAACTTGTCACACAGCTTCGAGCTTCGATAAGAAAAAGAGATGAGCTCGTGTTGAGTATGATTGACAGTCTGATGCCTCCAACCATGAGAGAAAAAGATGTGCTTTCTACAGAAGATAAAAACATGGTTGCTAAGGAAGAACAGGAAGAAAATGTTATTCAAAATGTTAAAACTACAATAAGGGATAACATAAAATTTATGCAGGTAACCTCACTTCAACCAGATGATTTAATTGCGATACGTGAGCAGCAAGAAGATTTTTCGAATAAGTGGAAGAAAGTTGGTGTTAAACTGGTTGAGGTTTATTCAGAAGATGGAAAGAAAGCTGAAGAACTGAAAGAGATTGATGAATTATTTGATAGTTGGTATGCAGCAGTTGAAAAGGAAGCGTGGAAGTCCATAAATGATGATTTTTCACTTAATGGAATTGAACTGAGAAGTTTTAATAACGGTAATGAGTTCACAACGTCTGTCGAAATGTTTATTGGTGATGAGTTGAAAAACCTAAGCGTAAAAAGTGATGAGGAATCCAAAAAAGTGTACGCGCAATTTGCCGACAGTACTTGGTTTGCTTCTATACAACCGGTGTGGATGAACTACCTGATTGAAAATAAAATGCTGACCGATGAAAATAAAAACAAAATGGAAAGTAAAATTGCCGAATGGAAGAATGCGCTGTATCCATCTAACTGGTGGATTTATTTAATTGTTGCTGTCGTAATAATTGGAGCCGGAGCTTTCTTCTTTATGAAGAAAAGAAAACCAAAAGTAAGAATCAATGAATAGAAGTTAATGTGTTTTGTAAATTCAAAGCCCCGTTCTCGGGGCTTTTTTATTTATAGTAGCTATGATAAGAGTCCAGAAAACTTTAAGTTTTATCACTTACTAACTCAACAAAATCATCTTTTTTAAGCCACATTCTCCATTTGCACAGTTTCAGTGTTATGCTCAATGCTGAATAAAAATTTTGCCTTAGGATTTTTTTCTTTTGCTGCATTCAATTGATATTCTGACTCAGCCATAAACACAAGTTCATCGTGCTTATCATAAAATAAATTATGCGAGCGAAGTCTCTGCAGTTCGGCTATGTCTTCCTTGTTATCAAATTTTACCCAGCAGGCTTTGATATAATTCAGGTGACGGAATCGGCAATCAGCACCATATTCATTCAGAAGCCGGTATTGAATAACTTCGAACTGAAGTTCACCAACAGTACCAACAACTTTTCGGTTGTTTTGTATAAATAATTGTGCAAGTCCTTCGTCCGTTAACTGCATAATTCCTTTTTCTAACTGCTTTGATTTAAAGGGATCGAACAGTTGAAGTTCTCTGAATATCTCCGGTGAAAAAGTTGGGATTCCCTTAAACATAAATTGCTTGCCTTCAGATAGAGTATCTCCAATTTTAAAATTCCCCGAATCATATAATCCAATTACATCGCCGGGATAAGCTTCCTCAATTAAATTTTTGTCCTGAGCCATAAATGAGGCAGGGTTTGCAAACTTAAATTCCCGGTTCAATCTTACATGGTAGAAAAACTTATTCCGTTCAAACTTTCCTGAACAGACTCTTAAAAATGCTATCCTATCCCTGTGTCTCGGATCCAGGTTGGCGTGAATCTTAAAAACAAATCCTGAAAAATTATTATCAGTTGGTTCAACAACTCCATTTGTTGTCTCTCTGCTTTGAGGTTCGGGAGCTATTTTAATAAATGTATCAAGCAATTCCTTCACACCGAAATTATTTAATGCGCTTCCAAAGAAAACCGGCGCAATAATTCCTCCCAGGTAATCTTTTGTCTTAAAATCACCATAGATTCCATTTACAAGATCAAGTTCTTCATTCAGCTTCACGGCATCTTCACCGAGCAGTTTCCTGAGCTTCGAATCGGTTGAACTCTTAAACGTCTGAACATCCTTTTCAATTTTTTGTTTGTTTGAACGGAAGAAGCTGAAAGTATTTTCAAAAATATTATACACACCACGGAATGCCATTCCTATTCCAGCTGGCCAGCTTAATGGTCTCACTTTAATTTTTAATTTTTCTTCAATCTCATCAAGAAGTTCAACAGGATTCCTGCCTTCTCTATCAAGCTTGTTTATAAAAATAATCACCGGTGTGTTCCGCATCCGGCAGACACTCATTAATTTTTCTGTTTGTTCCTCAACACCCTTAACGCAATCAATTACAAGAATAACGCTATCAACGGCGGTCAGAGTACGGTAAGTATCTTCGGCAAAGTCTTTATGTCCGGGCGTATCAAGCAAATTAATTTTTACACCGTTGTAACTAAAATTCATCACAGATGTTGAAACGGATATTCCTCTTTGTTTTTCTATCTCAAGAAAATCAGAAGTGGTTGTCTTTCTTATTTTGTTTGATTTAACCGCGCCTGCAACCTGGATTGCACCTCCAAAAAGGAGGAGCTTTTCTGTCAAAGTAGTTTTACCGGCATCCGGGTGGCTAATGATTGCAAATGTCTTTCTGTTTTGTATTTGTTTAATAGTATTTGTCATATTTATAAAAATTTTCTTGTTTAATAAATGGAAAATTGAAAAAAGATGAGGTATTTGCGGAAGTTCCGCTAAAGCATCAAATCGAAGTGCTGATATGAATTTTGTAAATTAACATATTACAAATATAATGATTATAAACTAAAAGTTTAGTGATCTACAGAGTCTCTATTTCTTTAATCTCAACATCATCACTGTAGAAACCAAACCAAACAGAAAACAGCCAAGCCAAAGAGAAAAGGATCCGAATTGTTCAAGTACTTCTGCACCAAGCCACGGACCAACCATAAAAGCAAAACTAAATGACATCTGGAAGTAACCCATATACTCGCCACGTTGTTTCTCGGGAGCTATCTTTGCCACATATTCACCGGAGGAGGGAAAGAATATCATTTCACCAAATGTCCAGATAACAATTAAAGCAATTATCGGTGGGATTGTGTTCGTGAATGCCATCAATCCAAAACCAATTCCGCATAATAGTGCACCAAGTGCAAGAGACTTTCTATCATCCCAATTACGCATCGCATCATTTAAAGGGACTTCAATAAAAATAATAAGTACGGTGTTCACTGCTGTTAAAAGCCCAAACACTGCAGTTGAAAATCCTAAATCAGAAACAATGAACAAAGGCAATGCACCTATATGCTGAAAGAAAACCATCTCAACAGGGATAAGAGTAAGAAGAAAATACAATAATCTTCTATCTTTAAAAACAGTTACTCTTTTTTGAACGACTATTTTTTCATCAATTAACGGTTCGGCTGATGCATAAGTTTTCAACGGTGAGAAAACCAGAAAAGTAGCTGCAGCGAGTGATGTAAATCCATCAACATAAAACAAAAGATGAAAGTTTATTGTGCTTAATATTCCACCGATGACCGGGCCAATACTCATTCCAAGATTTAT
>JGI20214J51650_10002755_pt1 | contig 11053 bp, 7 predicted proteins | sample WetSurMetagenome_FD_51650 | JGI IMG/M metagenome (IMG submission 51650)
TGCCGCACAGCCGCCGCCCGATGACCCGCCTCGACACGCCCGACCTCGCGCGCACTACGCTGGTGGTGCTCTTCCTCGCCACGCTGATAGCCGCGTCGCTATGGATCCTGCGCCCGTTCCTGGGCCCGGCGATCTGGGCCACGATGATCGTCGTCGCGACCTGGCCGGTCATGAGGCGGCTGCAGGCGCGCTTGCGCGGCCGGCGCTGGCTCGCGGCGACGCTGATGACGATGGCGCTGCTGCTGCTGTTTGTGCTGCCGCTGACTTTCGCGATCGCGACCTTGGTCAACAACACCGACCGTATCGTCGGCTGGGCGAAGGATCTGACTGCGCTGCGCCTGGAACGTGCGCCGCCGGACTGGCTCGCCGGCTTGCCCTATGTCGGCGCGCGCCTGGTCGCCGCCTGGGAACAGGCGGTGGCGGCAGGCCTGGACGGCCTGCTCTTGCGGCTGCAACCCTATGCCGGGCTGGCGACGAAGTGGTTCGTCGCCGAGGTCGGCGGCATCGGCTTCCTGATCCTGCAGTTCCTGATCACGGTCGCGATCGCGGCCGTGATGTACGTGCGGGGCGAGGCGGCGGCGGCGCTGGTGCGGCGTTTCGCGCGCCGAATCGCCGGCGAACGCGGCGAGGCTGCGGTGCAGCTGGCCGGCAACGCGATCCGCGGTGTCGCGCTCGGGGTCGGCGTGACCGCCGTCGTGCAGGCGGCGCTCGGCGGCATCGGCCTGGCGTTGGCCGGCGTGCCCTTCGCTGGGTTGTTGACGGCGGCGATGTTCATGCTGTGCATCGCCCAGATCGGGGCGCTGCCGGTGCTCGTTCCGGCGACGATCTGGGTCTTCTGGAACGGGGCCACGGGCTGGGGCGTGTTCCTCATCGTGTGGTCNGTGGTCGTCGGCACGCTCGACAACTTCCTGCGTCCGTTGCTGATACGTNTGGGCGCCGACCTGCCGCTGCTGCTGATCTTCGCCGGCGTCATTGGCGGGCTATTCGCGTTCGGGCTCGTCGGCATCTTTGTCGGCCCGGTGCTGCTCGCGGTGGCCTACACGCTGCTCGAGACCTTCATTGCCGACGGTGGCGACGCGCCGCCAGGCCCGGCGGAGCCGCCCGCGCACTGACAGCCTGCCTCACTAGGGCGTGCCGAGAAAGAGATAGGCATTGGAGACGCCGCGGGTCGAGTACGCGACGCCGACATAGACCGGTCCGAACGGGGTCTGCCCGCCCAGGTATACGGTGGTCGAGTCGAGCCAGCCGGTGCGCTGAGTCTCCGAGAACGGGTGGCCGACCTTGCCCGCCTCGAGCGCGACGCCGAGTCGCAGGTCGCCGCGCAGCCCCAGCGGCGCGCGCCCGACGATGCGCTCGACGCGCAGATGCCCGTAGCGCGCCTGGTCGGCCAGCAGCTGCCCACTGGCGAAGGCAGACAGGTTCAGAAATCCGCCCAGCGACGCGGCGTCGTACGGTGGCAGCTGACCGTGCGGCGAACCGGTGTAAGTGAAGCGCGTACCAAGAACGTAAGCGCCGAAACGGTGTGCCGAGCGCAGGTCGACACCGAGCCGCGCGTACCGGCTTGCCGGCGAGTCGAACCAGTTCACGCTGGCCGACCATCCGCGCGAAGGAAAGTAGAGCCGGTTCANGCGGTCGAGGTCCAGATCGGCGAGCCAGCCGCTGTCGTTCACACTCTGGTCGGGCACCACCGGCAAACCGGTTTCGATGCTGATGTTGCGCCGGCTCGCGCGCCAGCCCAGCCGCGCCTGGCCGGTCAGCCCGAGGTTCACGCCGGCAGTCAATTGCAGCCGGCCGGTGCCCAGGATGTAGTCGGCCAGCCGGTGTTCATTCTGGAAGAAGCCGATCCGGTCTCGTCGGTACGACAGGCTGCTGTCGGCGAAGAAGCGGTGCGCACCGTCGAGCGGCTGGTACCACTCGACGCCCGCACCGGCATTGCTGCCGATCTCGGCGCTGTAAAGCAGCTCGCCGCCGCGCGGATTGAGCCAGGTCTGCTGAAGGGCCGCCCGCAGGCTATAGGTCGAGCCCTGGCTCAGGCTCGAGTTCAGGTTCAGTGCGAAGCGCAGGTAGTCCGGACCCCAGCTCTTCTCGAGCGGCGTGATGCGCAGCACGTGGCGGCCATGCTCGTCGAGCAAGGCATAGTCGACGGTCTCGAAATCACCGTCACCATAGACGCGCATCAGGTCGCGGTCGAGCTGGGCGGTGTCCAGCGGCTTGCCCGGGCGCTGCTGCAGGTAGCGCGCGACGGTCTCGGGGTCGACACGCTCGAGCCCTTCGATCCGCACCGCGTCGACAGGCGGCGCCATGCGCGGCGGGCCGACCCGATGCGCGTCCCAGGCGGCGTAATCGGCGGCCGGGACCGAGAGCGCGCGCAGCCGCGGCGCGAGCGCCTCGGCCGCGGCGTGGCCGAGGTCGGCGGTCTCCGCGCTGCGCATGAAGTCGAGTGCGCCGATGCCGTCGAGTGCGGGCCGGATGTAGAGGTCCTTGGCGCTCAGCAGCGCGCGCGATTGCTCGACGTTTTGCTCGGTCAGGATCTGGATCACCTGCGTCGAGATGCCGAGCAGGCCGGTGACCTGATCGCGTGGCAGCAGCGGCGAGCCGACGTCGACCGCAATCACGACGTCGGGATGGCAGCGCTCGCGCACCTCGCGCACCGGCAGGTTGTCGACGAGGCCGCCGTCGACGAGCTTGTGGCCGCGCCAGTCCAGCGGCGCGAGCAGCCCGGGCACCGACATGCTCGCGCGCATCGCCTGCGTCAGGCTGCCGTCGCGAAAGACCACGCGTTCGCCGTTGCCGATGTCGGTCGCAATGATCGACACCGGCAGCGCAAGGTCCTGGATCAGGTGCTCGCCGCGGTCCTCGTGCACGAGCCGGTTGAAGAAGAGCTTGAACTTCTGACCCGAGATCACGCCAGGCGGGTAGAACACGCCTGCGGCCTTGACGCCCGCCTCGCTGCCGCCGAGGTAGCGCTGCGAAAGCAACTTNTTGCGATAGGTCTGGTCCCGGTAGTCGGCGCTGTCGTCGAACATGTCCGCCCAGTCGGCACTCGTCAGCGCATGGCGCATCTCGGCCGGCGACAGCCCGGCGGCCCAGGCTCCGGCCACGAGCGCGCCCATGCTCGTGCCGGCGACGCAGGCGATCGGCACGTGCAGCTGCTGCAGCACCTCGAGCACGCCGATGTGCGCCGCGCCGCGTGCGCCGCCTCCGCCGAGCACGAGGCCGACGCGCGGCGGCGTGCCGGCATGGACCGATGCCGCGCACGCCAGCAGCAGGGCCGTGAGCGCGCGCCCGGATCGCACGAAAGTCGTCATGGGCGCCGATTGTCGCGGTGCGCCGCGGCGGCGATGGCGCTGCGCGTTACTGCATGAAGCCGATCGCGCCGCGCTTCGGGCCGCCCTCGGGCAGGTCGGCCAGCTCGACGGCGTCGTGTCCGGCCAGGCGCGCGTTGCCGAACGCCGTCATCCACGCGCGGCGCATCTCGCGCGGCGCGAGCGCGCTCATGCGCTCGAGCACCGCCTCGCCGGGTTCGTCATCGAAGCGCCGGCCCCAGTCGTGGCGCTCGCGCAGGCCCCGGTACAGGCGCAGCGCGATCGCGCGTGCAGCGTCGGCGTCGGGGGCCTGGACCTCGAACACGTTCATCCGGTTCAGGATCGGCTCGGGGATCGCGCGTTCGTCGTTCGCAGTCGCGACCCAGATCACCTGGCTGGCGTCGATCGGCACCTCGGCGAACTCGTCGGTGAAGACGAGTGCGGTGTCGTGTTCGAGCAGGCTGTAGAGCGCGCCGAGCGGGTCGTAGGCATGTTCGCCGCGCGCCTTGTCAATCTCGTCGACGACCATCACCGGGTTCGCGTAGGCGCCCTCGACCAGGGTCTCGAAGACCTTGCCCGGGCGCGCGCCCTTCCACTGGCTGGACGCGCCACTGAGCACCCAGCCGGCCGTCAGGCTGCTCATCGAGATGAAGCCCAGCCCGGTGCCGAGGAGCGCCGAGATCTGGCGCGCGAAATGGGTCTTGCCGATGCCGGGTGGACCGAGCAGCAGCATCGGCGTGATCTCGAGCGCGTCGCGGCTGTCCTGGCACAGCGCGAGCTGCCGCCTGACGTCGTCCAGCACCTCGCCGAAGTTGGGCATCTCGTCGTACAGATGCTCCATTGCCGGCAGTCCCGAGGGCTTGACCTGGAAGCGCTCGGGGCCCTTCTCAAGCATGCGCTCGTAGGTGCTGCGCAGGCCTTCGTGCTCTTTCGGTGGCAGTCGCGTCAGCCGGCGCTCGACCTCGCCGACCTGATAGACGCTGCGCATTCGCGCGATCGGGATGCGGCCGCTGTCGCAAGCCACCGGGACCAGTTCTTGGGACGACGCCATGCACACCTCCAGGAGACCCGCACGAGGATCATTCAAGCAAACCGGCGCCGCTGGCAAGCCCCGATCACCCGGGGAAAGCCCGGGCAATTGGCGCCATGCAAGGACCGGGCCGGCCCCGCTCAGTGAACCCAGGTGTTGAGCTGGATGATCGGCAGCAGCACCGCGAGCACGATGAGCATCACGACGCCGCCCATCGCGACGATGAGCAGCGGCTCGAGAAGCGTCGCGAGCGCGAACGCGCGCCGCTGCACCTCGGTGGCGAGCTGGACCGCGGCGCGGCCGAGCATCAGCGGCAGCTGGCCCGTCTGCTCGCCGAGCCGGGCGAACATCGCGAGCAACCCCGGGAAGCGCTTCTTGCCGGCGAGCGCGCTGGCCAGCGGTGCGCCTTCGCGCACCTGCGCCAGCGCGTCAAGCGCGTCGGCGCGCATCGCGCGATTGGCGAGCGTTTCGGCCGCTGCCTGCAACGCCTTCAGGATCGGCACACCCGCGCCGGCCAGCATGGCCAGCGTACCGGCGAAGCGCGCCGCGTTGTAGCCACGCGCGAGGCGCCCGACCAGCGGCAGGTTCAGCATCGCTGCGTCGCTGCGCTCGCGGAACGCCGGCCCGCGGCGCAGCGCGATCAGGGCGCTGACCGCTGCGACGACGGCGAGCACCAGCGCCCAGCCCCAGTGGCGCACGAAACCGCTGATCGCCATCATCGCCGCGGTCAGCGCCGGCAGCGCATGCTTGGAGCTGACGAAGACCGATGCCACTTGCGGCACCACGTAGGTAAGCAAGAAGGTGACGATGACGAGCGCGATCACCGAGACGATGGCCGGGTAGAGCATCGCGCCGAGCAGCTTGCCTCGCAGCGCCTGACGTTCCTCGAGGTCGTCGGCCAGCCGTTCGAGCACCGGCCCGAGCGCGCCGCTCTGTTCACCCGCGGCGACCACAGCGCGGTAGATGTCGTCGAACTCGCGCGGCGCCGTGCCGAGCGCGCGCGCGAACGGGCTGCCGGCGTTGACCTCGCTCTTCAGGTGCGCGACCAGTTCGCGCTGGCGCTCTCCTTCGGATTCCTCGGCCAGCGCAGTGAGCGCACGCTCCAGCGGCAGCCCGGAGCCGACCAGCCCGGCGAGCTGGCGCGTCCACACGGCCAGCCCGGTGGCATTGAACACGCGCCGCGTGAAGCGCACCGCGCTGCCGTCGGTGCTGGCCGCGGTGACTGGCGCCACCGCCAGCGGCACCAGCGCGCGCGAACGCAGCTGCGCGCGCGCGGCCTTCGCGTTGTCGGCGTCGACGAGCCCGGTCTGCGCCTTGCCGGCGGAGTCCAGGGCTTCGAAGCGATAGGCCGGCATGTCAGCAGCGAACGACGGGTCGCGCGGCGGTGAACGAATAGCACGGCCGCTCGCGGCCCGCTGGGCCCGTTCGCGGGCCGCCAGCTGTCCTTCGCCGGCAGCTTTCTAGCACCTCGACCGATCGCCGCATCCAGGTCATCTCAATCCCGCGTGACACGGATCACTTCCTCGGCGGACGTGATGCCTTCGCGCACCAGCCGCTCGCCGTCCTCGCGCATCGAGCGCAGGCCGGCATGTCGCGCCGCGGCAACCAGCTCCTGCTCGGCGGCACGGTTGTGGATCAGCGCCTGCATCGCCTCGTCGACGACCATCAGCTCGTAGACGCCGGTGCGCCCCTTGTAGCCGGTCTGGCTGCAATCCTTGCAGCCGACTGGATGCCAGCGCCCGGCTTCGTCCTGGCGCTTGCAGGCCGGGCAGAGCTTGCGCACCAGGCGCTGCGCGAGCACACCGAGCAGCGTGCTGCTGAGCAGGAAGGGCTCGACGCCCATGTCGATCAGGCGCGTGACCAGGCTTGGCGCGTCGTTGGTGTGCACGGTGGCCAGGACCAGGTGGCCGGTCAGGCTGGCCTGGATCGCGATCTGCGCGGTCTCGTGGTCGCGGATCTCGCCGATCATGATGACATCCGGGTCCTGGCGCAGGATCGCGCGCAGCGCTTTCGCGAACGTCAGCTCGATCTTCGGATTGACCTGGGTCTGGCCGATGCCGGTCAACTCGTATTCGACCGGGTCCTCGACCGTGAGCACGTTGGTCGTGCTGGTGTCGATGCGGCCCAGGCTCGCGTAGAGCGTGGTCGTCTTGCCGCTGCCGGTCGGACCGGTGACGAGCACGATGCCGTGCGGCTGCTGGATCAGGCGGTCGAACGCGCTCAGCACCTCGCCGCTCATGCCCAGGCCTTCGAGCGTGAACTTCGACTCGGCCTTGTCGAGCAGCCGCAGCACCGCGCGCTCGCCGTGCGCGCTGGGCAGCGTCGAGACGCGCACGTCGATCGCACGCCCGCCGATGCGCAGGCCGATGCGGCCGTCCTGCGGCAGCCGCTTCTCGGCTATGTCGAGCTCGGCCATGATCTTGAGCCGGCTGATCAGTGCCGCGTGCAGCGCCTTGTTCGGCTGGACGACCTCGCGCAGCGTGCCGTCGACCCGAAAGCGCACCGCACTGCTGCGCTCGTAGGGCTCGATGTGGATGTCGCTCGCGCCGTCCTTCGCGGCCTGCGTCAGCAAGGCATTGAGCATGCGGATGATGGGCGCGTCGTCGGCGGCCTCGAGCAGGTCCTCGACCGCCGGCAGCTCCTGCATCATGCGCGACAGGTCGACGCCGCTCTCGACCTCGCCGATCACCGCGGCGGCGCTGCTCTCGCCGCCGGCATAGGCGGCGGCGATGCGCTGGCCGAGCGTGCTGCCGGCCTCGCGCTCGAAGCCAGCGACATCGAACAACCGCGTCACCTCGGCCAGCGCCGAGGCCGGCGTCGTCTCGGCGGCCCAGAGCACGAGCTGCTGGCCGTCGTCCTCGAGCAGCAGCGTGTTCGCCTTCGCGAACGCGTAGGGCAGGGGGTGGCGTACGCCCATCGTTCGCCGTCGCTCAGTTGACGAGGGTGTTGGAGGTCGGGCCCGCGCGCGGCGCCGGCACCTCGCCGGCCGGTGTCGCCGGCACGAGAGGCGTCGGGCCGGTGGGTGTCGCCGGCAGCACCGGCGCGCTGCCGACCGGCATCACGATGCTCGGCGCCGGTTGCGCGGCCTCCTGGTGGTTGCGGATCTCGTCGTAGCGCTCGCGCGAGAACTTGTTCGCCGCTTCGCCGTCGCGCATCACGATCGGGCGCAGGAAGACCATCAGGTTGGTGCGCTTCTTCTCGCGGCTCTCGCTGCGGAACAGATGGCCGATCAGCGGCAGGTCGCCGAGCAGCGGCACCTTGGACTTGTTCTCGACGAAGTGGTCTTCGATCAGGCCGCCGAGAACGAGGATCTGGCCGTCGTCGACCACCACCGTCGATTCGATCGAGCGCTTCGTCGTCGACGGGCCGGCATTGCTGGTGCCGACCGCGGCCGTCGCCTCGACCGCCGACTGCTCCTGGTAGATCTGCATCTTGATCGTGCCGTTCGCGCCGATCTGCGGCTTGATGCGCAGCGTGATGCCGACGTCCTTGCGTTCGATGGTCTGGAACGGGCTCGTCGTGCCGGTGCCGGTGTTCGTGTACTGGCCAGTGACGAAGGGCACGTTCTCGCCGACGACGATCTTCGCCTCCTCGTTGTCGAGCGTGACGAGGTTCGGCGTCGAGATGATGCTCGTGTTCGCCTGGGTCTGCAGCATGCGCGCGATCGCGGCGAGCGCGTAGGCGCCGCCGTAGTTTCGCAGGATGCCGATGTTCAGGCCCTCGCCCGGGACCGTGGTGCCCGTGCCAGCGACGGTCTGCGACAGCGAGATGATGCTNGGTCCGCCGACCGTGAAGTTCGTTCCGGCGACGAGGCCTGTCCTGTCGCCGCTCTGGCCGAGCAGTCCCTGCCACTGGAAGCCGAAGTCGGCCGCGTTGTCTCCGCTGACCTCGACGATCATGCTCTCGATGTAGACCTGCGCGCGGCGTTCGTCGAGCTGGTCGATCATGCCGCGCACCTGGCGGTACAGCGGCTCGGGGCCGCTGATCACGAGCGAGTTCGTCGACGGGTCGGCCTGGATGAAGCCGCCGGTGCTCGGTTCGGGCGAGGTCGACACGGGCGTCGTCGCCGGGCTGGCGGTGGCGCCGGGCGCCGCGCTGCCGAGCCCGGTGTGCGATACCTGAGGTGTGGCCGATGCACCGCCCGTTCCCCCGCCGCCGCCGCCCGAGAACGCCGCGCGCAGCACGGTCGCGAGCTTGACGGCGTCGGCGTTCTTCAGGTGCACGACCCACATTCCGCCGTTCGGGCCGATGCCGCCGGAAGGCCGGTCGAGCTTGGCGATCGTCTCGCGCACCATCGCGAGCCGGGCCGCGTTCGGCGCGCGCAGGATCAGCGCATTGCTGCGCGCGTCGGCGATGACGGTTGTGCCGCCGGCCGCCGTCGGCGCACCGGGCACCACGCCCACCGGGCCGCTGTCGGCCAGGCGCTGGACCAGCGGCGCCAGGTCGCTGGCCACCGCGTACTGCAACGGCACGACGTCGATGTCGGTCGCCGAGGGCTGGTCGAGCGCGGCGATGATCCGCCCGATGCGCTTGAGGTTGTCCGCGTAGTCGGTGATCACCAGCGAGTTGCTCGCCGGGTTGGCGTTGATCGTGTTGTTCGCGCTGATCAGCGGGCGCAGCACCGCGACCAGGTTGTTCGGATTCTCGTAATGGAGCTGGAAGATCTGCGTGATGACCTGGTCGCCGCGCACCGCGGCGCCGCCGACGCCGCCGACCGAGACCGTGCCGGTCTGCAGCTTGGCGTCGGCCTCGGGCACGACCTTGAGCAGGCCGGCGCTGTCGACCACCGCGTAGCCGAGACCGCGCAGCGCCGTCAGGTAGCTCTGGTAGGCCTGCGCCACGCTTTGCGGTTGTTCGCTGTAGACGGTGATCACGCCCTTCACCCGCGGGTCGACGGCGATCTGGCGCCCGATCATTGCGGCGAAGGCGCGCGAGACGGCGTCGATGTCGGCATTGACGAAGTTCACCGTCACCGGTGCCGAAGCGGCGGCGAAGCCGCCCAGTGGTGGCAGCGCCAGCGCGACGGCAAGGGCGAGGGCGACGGCTTTGTGGCGCGCGGGATTCATGCTCATCCGATCGATAAAACGGCCTGCGTGCCCTGACGCCGGCCGAGAATGTTCAACAGATTGTTCAGCGCCGCCTCGAAGCCTGCGGCGGCACTGGCGTCGCCGCGAAAGCGCAGCCCGGTCGGTGTCCACTGGCCGCTGCCCGATAGCAGCAGCGGGCCGGCGACGGTCGACAGCGTCACGCGCGGCGGCGTGCCGCCGGCGAGCGCCACGCGATAGCTGCCCAGCACTGGCAGCGGTGACAGGCGCGACGAGAGGTCGTCGAGCGCGAGCATGGCGCTGCCCTGCAGTTGCCAGCGGCCGGTGCTCGACGCGGCCTGCAGCCCGCCGCTGGACAGCGCCAGCCAGCCGCCGAGCTGCAAGGTGTTGAACGGCGTGCCCAGCCCGGCGAGCCAGTCGGCGGGCCAGCGCACCAGCGCATGCGTCGACGCCGGCAGCGCGATCGTCAGCCGCCCCAGGCCCGGCTGCACGCGCAGCCGCAGCGTGCCGGTGATGCAGCAGTCCTGGCGCGCGTTCAGCGCCAGTGCTGTGCCGTCCAAACCCAACGTCCAGTGCAGCCGGCCGGGCAGCGCGCGCGCGTCGTGGCTGCCCTCGCCGCCGCTCAACACGGCGACCGCGCTCCCCGACCAGACGCTGCCGCGCGCGTCGGCGAGCAGCAGGTGCTGGTTCGTCGCAGCCGCCGCCGCGGCCGCGAGCCAGGCCGCCGGCGCGAACGCGACCAGACCGGCAACCAGGCCGGCCGCTGCGCCTGCCAGCGCCCAGCGCGCCGCGCCGCCGGGCCGCTCGGCGCCGCGCCCCCTGACACGCCTCACGACGCGCCTCCGATTACGACGACGATGCTGCCGCTGTAGCCCCCTGCGCCGCGCGTCAGCCGCGCCTCGACGGGTCGGGCGCGCGCGCCCGAGCGCGCCTCGGCGAGCCAGCTGCGCAACGCGCCGCTGCTCGCGTCGGTGACTGTGAGCACCGCGCGGTCTCCCTGGACGACGAGCCGGCCCTGGCTGCCCAGGCGCTCGCTCGCTGCCTGCAGTGCGGCGCTGGCCCGCGCGAGCGCGACCGGCGGCGTGGTGCGCAGCGCCTTGGCTTCGTCGGCGAGCTGCTGCATAGTCTGCAGTTCGGCGTCGAGGCGGTCTCGCTCGGCCGGCGCCGCGGCCAGCACGCGCCAGGCGGGCTGGATCGCGACCGCGAACAGCAGGTACAGCCCGAGCACGACGCTGGCCAGCGTCAGCGCCTTGCGGTCGCGCACGGCGAGCCCGGCCCACCAGGCACGTGCGGCGACCAGACGCTCGGCGCGGCTCACCGGCCCCCCCTGCGCGCTGCGCGCTTCGGGATGAACGCTTCGGGGCGGACCGGAGCGCTCATCCGATNCCTCGNGGCCGCGCGCTGACGACGACGTGGCCGTCGCTCAGCTCGGCCGCGTAACCGGTCGGCTGCAGCCGGGCGCGGAACTGCGCCAGCTGCGTCTCGCCCCAGCCGGGCGCGGCGAGCGTCAGGTGGCCGGGGTCGAACTGCAGCGTCCGCACCGGACCCTGCCCGTCCGGCCAGGCCGCGGCGGCGGCGGCGAGCAGTACTTCGAGGTCGCCGGTGCCGGGTCGGCCGGCGGCGGCGCGCAGGCGCTCGGTCTCGCGCTGCATCTGCAGCGGCGGGTCGACGAT
>JGI20214J51650_10002757_pt1 | contig 11050 bp, 11 predicted proteins | sample WetSurMetagenome_FD_51650 | JGI IMG/M metagenome (IMG submission 51650)
GCCCCGAAGAAGTGAAGTGTTTCATGGTCATCTACAACCCCACAAACGGCAAGAAAGGACTCGAGTCCCATGAAGCTTCATGAAATCAATCATATCGGTATACTTGGCGCAGGCCTTATGGGCCATGGCATCGCCCAGGTATTTGCCTCGGCGGGCTACAAGGTCAACCTCTACGATGTGGATGATTCAACGCTCAAGGCAGCCAAGGATCGCATTGCCTCGAACTTCAAGGTTTTCATCGCGCTCAACCTTGCGAAACCCGGCGACGTGCAGGACTGCCTCGACCGGATCACCCTCAGTTCCTCTGTCAAAGGGCTCTGCGAAGGGCCGCAGTTCATCATCGAAGCCATCGTGGAGGACTTAAAAGTAAAGAGGAACACCTTCGCGGAGATCGAACGGTTTGCATCGCCCGAAGCCATCCTTTCCAGCAATACCTCCGCAATCAGCATCACCGACATCAGCGGGGCACTGACGCGCAAGGGCCGCTTCCTGGGAACCCATTTCTGGAACCCGCCCCAGGTGCTGCCCTGCGTGGAGGTCATCAAGGGGGCCTGCACCGACGAGAAGATTTTCGAGACGGTCTATGCCCTCATGGAAAAGGTCGGCAAGGTGCCCGTCCGAGTCCTCAAGGACGTGCCGGGCTTTGTTGGCAACCGCCTCCAGCACGCCATGTGGAGGGAGGCCATCTCGCTGTGCGACAAGGGGATTGCCAGCGCCGAGGACATCGACAAGGTCGTCAAGTACGGCTTCGGGGCCCGGATGCCTTTCATCGGCCCCATGGAGACAGCGGACCTGGCCGGGCTCGTCCTGACGCGCGACATCCACCGGTATCTCTTTCCCTATCTCGAGTCGGCCACGAAGCCGGCGCCCGTCCTGGAGGGGCTCATCTCCGAGGGGGCGACAGGCGTCAAGGCCGGGAGGGGGTTTTACGAGTGGACCCCCGAAAAGATNCAGCAAATCATCCAGCAGCGCGACACGGTGCTGCTGAGNATCCTCCGCGAGATCATCGGGGGAGTGAAGCAAAGCTGACGGATAANCGATTGATGCGAAAGCGGCGTCGGGTGNCGATCTGGCCGGATCAACAAAGAGGTTAATCTCATGAGCGAATTCCCGGTTTTCTTTCTCCACGGGCTGGCCTATGCGGGCCTTCTGTTCCTCGTCTCGGCGGGCCTGACCCTGGTCTTCGGGATGATGAACGTCCTNAACTTCGCCCACGCGGCCATGTACATGCTGGGCGCATACTTTTCCTATTCGATTCTCCAGGCGACGGACCAGTTCTGGCTGTCGCTGATGGTCTGCCCCGTTCTTCTGTTCGTCGTAGGCGCCCTCATCGAGAGGTTTCTGCTTCGCCGCGTCCACGTATACGGGCACCTTCACGAGTTGCTTCTGACCTTCGGGCTTGCCTACATCATTACGGAAGTGGTGAAGTGGGCCTGGGGCAACTTCCCGCTGGCCGTGAACATCGGGGGCTTCCTGGCCGACACCGTCGAGATCATCGGCATCACCTATCCCGTCTACCGGATCTTCATCTTCGTCTGCGCAGTCTTCGTGGGGACCCTGATGGCGCTCATCCTCTACAAGACCCGTCTCGGGATCATCCTGCGGGCGGCCGTCAACGACAGCGAAATGGTGAATGCCCTCGGTTTTAACGTCCCGCTCGTCTTCATGGGTGTCTTTGCCTTCGGCGCCGCCCTGTCGGGCTTTGCGGGTGTCATCGCGGGGCCGCTGCTCTCGACCTACCCGGGCATGGCCCACGAGATCCTCATCGACGCCTTCGTCGTCATCGTCGTCGGCGGCTTCGGGAGTCTCGGGGGGGCCGTGATCGCCTCGCTGCTCATCGGCGAGCTGCAGTCCTTCGGGGTCCTGCTCTTCCCGAAGCTCTCCGTGGCCCTGGTCTACCTGCTCATGGCCGTTGTCCTGATCGTCAAACCCTCCGGACTCTTTGGTGAAAAGCAATGATGACACAGAAAAACGCACCCTATCTCCTCATCGCCGTCCTTTTCGCCCTCGGGGCCGTGATGCCGATGCTACTCAAGCAGTACCATCTGAACATGCTGACGGAGATCATCGTGTTTGCCCTCTATGCCGTCAGCTACAACCTCCTGCTTGGCTATGCAGGCCTTCTCTCCTTCGGCCACGCCATGTTCTTCGGCATGGGGGCCTTCACCGTCGCCGTCGCATTGATCCACATCCCGGGGCTCTCCATGTGGGGCGCCATCGGGCTTGCGCTGGCTATGACAACGGTGGTCGGTTTTGTCGCGGGAGGGCTTCTGCTGCGGCACAAGGGCTCCTACTTCGCCCTCCTCACGCTGGCCTTCAACTCGCTTTTCTACGCTGTGGCGACGAAGTGGCACAGCGTAACGGGTGGCGACGACGGCCTCAGCATCACGCGGCCGGATCTGGCACTGGGGTTCGCCACGGTCAGCATGGCGGGGATCGAGAGTTTCTACTACTTCACACTCGTCATCGTCGGGGCGGCCATCGTGTTCTGCTGGTACTTCACTCAGACGGCCATGGGGCAGACTGTGCTGATGATGCGCGAAAACGAGGAGCGCATGAAGTTCCTGGGGTACAACACCAACATCAGCCGGCTCATCCTCTTCACCTTCACAGGTGCCGTGGCGGGGCTGGCCGGGGCGTTCTTCACGCTGCATTTCCAGTTCTGCTCCCAGTCGGCCATCAGCGTCGACATGACGACGACGGTGCTGCTCATGACCTTCGTGGGCGGGACGGGGACCTTCTGGGGACCGATGCTTGGGGTCCTGGTCTACGTTATTCTCCAGAACTACCTGAGCGACATCACGGATCGCTGGCCTCTTTTCATGGGGCTGATCTTCGTATTCATGGTTCTCTTCATCCCCGGCGGGCTCACGCAGATCATCCAGTCCGTCAAGTCCCTGTTTGCCGGGAAGCGCGGCCCGGGCAAACCCATTGCAGCCAAGGAAGTTTCATCATGAGCGAATACCTGCACATCAAGGACATCCACAAGGACTTCTCGGGGCTCAAGGTCCTCACCGGCGTCGATTTCACCGTGAGGGAAAAGGAGCGCCACGCCGTCATCGGGCCCAACGGCGCGGGCAAGACGACGCTCTTCAACATCATCAGCGGGCAGTTCAAGGCCAGCTCGGGTGCGATCCTGTTCAAGGGCCAGGACGTCTCCGGCAAGCCCGCCCATGCTCTCAACCGCTCCGGGCTGTCGCGATCGTTCCAGATCACCAATGTCTTCCAGGAGCTCTCCGTCTTCGACAACATCCGCTCCGGCGTGCGATCCCGTTGCGGGATGCGGTACAACTTCTTCCGCAGGCCCGATCAGAGCCGCGAGATCAACGAGCGAACGCAGGCCATCGTCGAAGAGGTCGGGCTCAAAGAAGTCCAGCACATGCCCGTCAGCGCCCTGTCCTACGGCCAGCAGAGGGCACTCGAGATCGGCATCACCCTCTCCACGGAGCCCGAGCTCATTCTGCTGGACGAGCCCACGGCGGGGATGACGCGCGAGGAAACGGGCCAGGCCATCCGGATGATCGACCGGGTCACGGCGGGCCGCACCCTGATCATCATCGAGCACGACATGGATGTGGTGTTCTCTCTTGCAGACACAATTTCAGTCCTTCACTACGGCACGATCCTCGTCTCGGGCAAACCCGACGAGATCCGCACCGACCAGCGGGTGAAGGACGCCTACCTGGGGGACGGATAACCATGCTGGAAGTAAAAGACATCCACAGCTATTATGGGAAGAGTCACATCCTGCAGGGCGTCACCATGACCCTGAACGAGGGCGAGCTGGTCTGCCTGCTCGGGCGCAACGGCGTCGGAAAGTCCACCACGCTCAAGAGCATCATGGGCCTCGTGAGGCCCAGCGAGGGGAGCATCCGTTTCGGCGGGCAGGAGCTGATCGGCAAACAACCCTACGAGGTCGCCCGCCTGGGCGTGGGCTACGTGCCCGAGGACCGCCGGATCTTCCGGAGCCTCTCCGTCCACGAGAATCTCCTCATGGGCGTAAAGGGCTCGAAGGACGCTGCCAGAAACGGCGGTTGGACCGTCGAGAGCGTCTACGAGAAATTCCCCGGCCTCAAGAACCGGCGCGACAACAAGGGCGGCCATCTCTCCGGTGGGGAGCAGCAGATGCTCACCGTGGCGAGGACCCTCATGGGAAACCCCAGGCTTATCCTCATCGACGAGCCCACGGAGGGCCTTGCCCCCCTGATTGTGAAGGACGTGCTGGAGATGCTGTCTGCCGTGCGCAGCTCCGGCGTGACGGTACTCATGGTGGAGCAAAACTTCAAGGCCTCCATCAAGGTGGCGGACCGCTTCTACATCATGGGCAAGGGCCAGATGGTCTTCGAGGGCGGCACGGAGGCCTTATTGGCCGCGGAAGAAGTCAGGAAGAACTATCTGGAAGTGTAGGGCCGGGGGCACAGTGAAGAAGTGAATGAGTGCGGAAGTGCATGAGTGAAGAGAAAAACACAAGACCTAAAGGTCTAAGAACTGGGAGGTAAGAATTATGAAGAAGATGTTGGGACTGGTTGCATTGTCCGTCCTGCTCATGCTGGCGGTACCGGCAGCGGCGCAGGACACCATCAAGATCGGCGGCGTGGAGCCCCTCTCCGGGACGTTCAAGGACATCGGCGAGCGTTACCTCGAGGGTGTGCAGTATGCGGTGAAGGTCATCAACGAAAGCGGCGGCCTGCTGGGCAAGAAAGTGGAAGTCGTCCCCATCGACTCGGAGCTCAAGCCCGACGTGGCCACGCGCAAGGCCCAGAACCTGATCCTGAAGGACGGCGTGAAGTTCTTCTGCGGCGGCACGGGCAGCTCCGTCGGGGCGGCCATGGCCCAGCTCGCGGAAAAGCAGAACGTGATCATGTTCACCTACGGCATGGACGCCTCCAGCATGACCGGCGAGAAGTGCAACAAGAACTTCTTCCGGCCCGGCGGGAGCACCGACGGACGCTCCTTCGCGCTGGCGCAGATGATCGCCAAGAAAGGCTACAAGAGGGTCGGCATCATCGCGCAGGATTACTCCTTCGGACAGGAGGCCGTGGCGGCCTTCAAGAAGAAGATCGCCCAGATCAGCCCCTCGACGAAGATCGTGGCCGAGCTTTACCACCCCGCCGGCACGAAGGACTTCGCCCCTTACGCGAGCCAGCTGATCGCCGCCAAGCCCGATGTCATTTTCACGCCCAACTGGGGCAACGACCTGACGCTCCTGCTGAAGCAGGGACGGCCCATGGGCATGAAGCAGAAGGTGTACTCCTACTACATCAACGACGAGGTCATGATCAAATCGCTCGGCGACGACAAGCTCATCGTCGGCGACATGGGGGCCGAGGTCTACGTGCTCTCCATTCCCAACAAGAAGAACCAGGAATTTGTCGCCAAGTTCTACAAGGACAAGGGCTACTACCCGACGTGGCTGCGAGGCAAGTCCTACATGGCCACGATGATGTGGGCCGAGGCGGTGAAGAAGGCCGGCACGACCGATATTCCTGCCGTGATCAAGGCCTGGGAAGGACTCTCCTATGACGGTATCGCCGGGACCTGGACCATGAGGGCCTGCGATCATCAGGCGCAGACGCCTTACTGGGCCGTCGAGATCGTGAAGAACAACAAGTTCTTCAAAGAGCACGCCTTCGAAGGCCCCGCCACGATGATCCCCGCAAAGGACGTCGAGGTGCCCTGCGAGCAGACCGGCTGCAAGATGAAGTAGCGGTTTCCGTTTCCGCCGGGGCAGGGGCTCGAGAGTGCCCCTGCCCCGGCTATCCACGATTCGACATCGCTGCGTTATAAGGATTTTCTATGACAACCATGATCACCGGGGGGGCCGGTTTTATCGGCGCCTGCCTTGCAAAGATCCTCATCGACGAAGGGGAGAGGCCCGTCCTTTTTGACATCGCACCGGTTCAGGGGCCGCTTTCGGAGCTCGGCGATCGCTTCGTTTTCGAAAGGGGAAGCCTTGCGCACCTCCCCGTCCTGATGGATTGCGTCGAGCGGCACGGTGTCGACCGCATCTTTCACCTGGGCGGAATGCTCTCACTTCCATCGGAGCAGAATCCCGAGGCGGCTTTCGACGCCAACGCCGTCGGCACCTGGAACGTTCTGGAGACGGCCCGGATCAGGAAAATGAGCCAGGTTGTCTACGGAAGCACGATAGCCACTTACAGCAAGGACATCCCGGGAGACACGATAGACGATCGGACGATCCAGCGTCCGACGAGTCTCTACGGCATCACAAAGACCTTCGGCGAGATGCTGGGCCGCTGGTTCAACCGGCGCTTCGATCTCGATTTCCGGGCGGTTCGCCTGCCCTCCATCGTGGGGCCGGGCGCGAGAACGGCGCACATGTCGATCTACAATGCCTGGGCCATCGAGTATCCCCTCCGGGGGCTGCCTTACGAGATCAACTGCGAGCCGGGCACGCGCTGTCCGGCCCTCTACTACAAGGACGCCGCCATGGCCCTCAGGATGCTCTCGGCGGCCGATCCCTCCAGGATCGAGACGAGAATCTACAACATCGCCGGGATCACGCCGCCCTTTTCCGCCGCAGAGCTGGTCGACGCGATCGAAAAGCGGATCCCCGGCTCCAGGCTCTCCTTCAACCCCGACCCCGTCGTTGTGGGGCTGCTGCGCGAACTGGGGGCATTGAAGATCAGCGAAGAGTGCGCACGGAAAGAGTGGGGCTGGAAACTTTCCTACCCCCTTGCAGAGATGGTCGATGATTTCATCCGGGAATTCAGACAGAGCGAAAAATACTACCAGTAGAAAGGCAAGCGGATAACCGTCATGAACAAGCGAATCTTTACCGCCGCACTGACCGGCGCCATCCATACCCCCAGCATGTCNCCCTACCTGCCGATCACTCCGAAGCANATTATCGAGGAGGCCGTGAGGGTCTATGAGGCGGGGGGGGCCGTTGTCCACATCCACGTACGGGACCCCGAGACGGGGATGCCGAATGCCGACCAGAACATCTACCGGGAGATCGCCGCGGAAGTGAGGAAGCGCTGCAATGTTGTCATGTGCTTCACCACCGGGGGAAAGCTCGGGGAGCCCGTCGAGAATCGCGTCCGCGTCGCCTCGAACCTCCAGCCGGAGCTGACCTCGCTCAACGCGGGATCGCTCAACTTCGCCCTCTTCCACATCAAGGACCAGGTCAAGGAGTTCAAGTACGACTGGGAAGAGGCCTACCTCGATCTGACTGAGGACTTCATCTTCCCCAACACCTTCAAGACCATGCGGCAGTACCTCGAGATCATCTACGCCAACGGGGCCAAGCCGGAGTTCGAGATCTATGACGTGGGGATGATCAACAACCTGGCCTTTCTGCTGCAAAAGGGGTTGGCGAAAAAACCCGTCTATCTCCAGTTTGTCATGGGGATTCTCGGCGGGATTCCCGCCACCCTCGAGCACCTGGTTTATCTGGTGGAGACAGCGCGCAAGCAGATCGTCGATTTCCAGTTTTCTGTCTGTGCGGCCGGTCGTGCCCAGATCCCCATGTGCACGGGATCGCTGCTGATGGGGGGTCATGCGCGCGTAGGACTCGAGGACAGCCTCTACCTGGAGAAAGGCGTTCTTGCCAAGAGCAGCGCCGAGCAGGTCGCCAAGATCATCCGCATCGCCCGCGAACTCGGAATCGAACCGGCCACCCCGGATGAAGCCAGAGAGATCCTGGGGTTGAAAGGGATCGGTCGGGTGAACTTCTGACATCGAGCCACAAGCCATAAGCCGCAAGCCACAAGGCTCAAAGGACGGGAAGAGCCATTTTTGGTTTCACTCGTTGCATTTTTATGCTATACGGCTTTTGGGTTGGGAGGGGGACCTAATATTTCCAGGAAGGAGAAGGTGCCATGCCCGATGACCCCGATATCCGATTGATGGACACGGAAGCGGAGGAGGTCTATTCACCGGAACGAAAGCGCATGGGTCCCGACAAGAAGAAGGTCGGTATCCTTGTTGCTGCCGGTGCCGTCGTTGTCGCCGTCCTCGGCGGACTCTACCTGATGCTGGGAAGCGGCGGAGTATCCAAGGAAGAAGCCCGGCTTATCGAGATGAAGGTCGGCTCCCTGGAGCAGAAGATCGTGGCCCTGGAAAAGCAGCAGGCAGCGCTGCAGGCAAGGATCCCTGCCGAAAGCGCCGAATCGGCTTTGTCGGGCAAGCTCGACCAGCTGGCCCAGCGCGTCGAAACCCTGGAAAAGAGGCCCGTAACGGCGGAAAAACCGAAGGCCGCGGCTGCGGAAAAACCAAAGGCCGCTGCCAAGGAAAAACCCGCGGCATCTTCGGGGAAGAAAGTGCACACGGTCCAGAAGGGCGATACCGTTTACGGAATCAGCAAGAAATACGGTATCACACCCGCGGAATTGCGAAAGCTCAACAACCTCTCCGAAGACCAGTCTCTCAGGGCCGGACAGAAGCTCGTCGTATCGAAATGACGGAAGAAAACATGAATGAAAAAGGCCCGGCCGAATTCGGCCGGGCCTTTTGTTTTTCCTATCCCTTCATTTCACGTTGACCGCGGTCTCCCCCTTTGCCTTCATCATCTGTACGACCTTGTCGACGGGAACGGCAAAACCGATGTTCTGCGCGCCCAGCACCACGGCAAGGTTGATCCCGACCAGCTCGCCGTCCATGTTCAGCAGCGCCCCACCGCTGTTGCCGGGGTTGATGGAGGCATCCGTCTGCAACAGCCCCGAGCAGGCGTAGTCGCATTCCGGATTCTTGAAGGCCCGGTCGATACCGCTGATCACCCCCGTCGTGACGGAATTCTCGAGCCCCAGGGGATTGCCGATGGCGACAACGGTCTCGCCGATCATCAGGGTCTTCACATCGGCAAACCGCACGGCCCTGAGCTCGCGGGCAGGCTTGATCCGGATCAGTGCGAGGTCATCGAGGGTGTTGACCGTGACGACCGTCGCCTCCGCCACGGTGCCGTCGCGAAGCACGGCATAGATGGTCGTCGCCCGGTGAACCACATGGGCATTGGTGACGATGAGACCGGCCTTGTCGACGATGACGCCTGAACCCAGGCTCTTGAGCTTCACCGTCCCCTCGGAGTAGTCCTCGCCGAAGTACTGTTTGAAGAAGCGGTCGAGACGCTCGCCGTACTGGCCCCAGGCGGGGTGCTCCTTGAGATCGACGAGGCTCTCCGTGCGTATGTTCACGACGGAGGCGGCGTTCTCCCGGACAACCTGTACGACGGGTGTTTCGCGGGGGCTCTTGGCAGGTGCGGCACAGCCGGCAACGACGAGGCATGCGAGCATGACCTGAACGAAAACGAGAACACGGCTCATGTCATGCCCCCTTTGCTGATATTTTTTCCAGTATATGCCCTTTCGCGGGCGAACTCAAGCTCCTGTCCCAAAGCGGGGCAGAGATGAGAAGATACCGAGAAAAAGCTCTTGACCTTGTAACCCGACTCCTCTATAAAACAGCTGCTCCTGAAGGGGAGTAGCTAGCGAGGCAAGGTCAACATACTGGCGGATACGCCTGGCCTTGCCGTTGGCCAAAGCCAATTAGCGAGACCTTCGGTGTGACGTACTGTCATGCCGGGTCTCGCTTTTTTATTGCCCGCGAAAGGAAAACGTTATGACTGCTTTTCTCGCCTCCCTCGGGTTCGTGGTACTCGCCGAGATGGGGGACAAGACCCAACTGCTGGCCATGGCTTTCGCCACGCGCTACAAGGCCTCTACTGTCATGTGGGGTGTTTTTGCCGCCACCGTCTTCAATCACTTCCTGGCGGTGCTTGCAGGCAATTATCTGACAAACCTCGTGCCTCTCCACTACGTCCAGATCGCCGCGGCGGCTTCATTCATCCTCTTCGGCCTCTGGACGATCCGGGGCGACGAACTGGAGGGGGAGGACAAGCGGTTTCACTTCAGTCCCTTCTGGACCGTCGCCATCGCCTTTTTCATCGCGGAGATGGGCGACAAGACACAGCTTGCCACGGTTGCCCTGGCGGCAAAGTACCAGGCGGTGATGCCCGTACTCGCGGGTACCACGGCGGGGATGCTCATCGCCGATGCCATCGGCATCGGAATCGGCATCGTAATGGGGAAGAAGATCCCCGAGAGGGCCGTCAAGTGGATTGCGGCCGTGATTTTCATCCTCTTCGGGTTCTGGGGTCTCTATGAGTACCTGCCGGATAGCATTCTCACCTTGCCGGTTGTTATTTCGGGAATCGCAGCCGTTTCACTGGCCGTATACTGGCTCGGGAGGAATGATCTTCGAAGACTGACCGGGCAAGCACAGGCAGCGGACTGAAAACCCTCTGCCGGGGAAAGTGAAGATTTGCGAAATGATGAAGAAATCAGGTGATACGATTACACGTTGCTATGTTCCGATTCGTTCTTTTTATACCCCCTTTTCTGCGGGAGTCCCCGCGTCCGGAAAAATATCATGTCTCATTTGCTGATGATCCTGCTATAATTATCATGATGAAAGGACCTGAGGCCCTCTTGAATATTCTTATCGTCGATGACGAGATGAACATCCGCAAGACTCTCTCCGTCTGCCTCGAGACGGAAGGCCACCGCGTCGTTGCTGTCAGCAATTTCGAGGACGCCCTTTCCGAAAATGCCCGCCGCTCCTTCGATGTGGCCTTTGTGGATTTGCGCCTGGGCACCGCCAGCGGCCTCGATCTCATTCCGGCGCTGCTTGCCGGGTCACCCTGGCTGAAGATCATCGTCATAACGGCCTATGCATCGATCGATACGGCAGTGGAGGCCATCAAGCGGGGCGCAACGGATTATATCCCAAAGCCCTTCACGCCCGCACAGGTCAAGCTCGTTGTCCAGAGGCTCGCGGAGCTGCGCTCGCTGGAACAGCGTGTTGCATCGCTCCAGGCCGACTTGCAGCGAATCAACCCCGAGGTGGACCTGACCACGGAAAGCCTCGCGATGCAGCGGGCCGTCGAGCTTGCCAGGCAAGTGGCCCCAACTGAAGCGATCGTCCTTCTCACGGGAGAAAATGGAACCGGGAAAAGCGTTCTGGCGCGGGCCATTCACGGGTGGAGCAAGCGGGCGAACAAGCCCTTTGCCGAGATCTCCTGCCCGTCGCT
>JGI20214J51650_10002758_pt1 | contig 11048 bp, 9 predicted proteins | sample WetSurMetagenome_FD_51650 | JGI IMG/M metagenome (IMG submission 51650)
GCATGGCGCCGGTCTTTCGGTTCATCGAATCGGCCGGTGCGTCTTTGACACCCGAGGAGGTCCGTCGGTCTCCTCTCCAGACCGTCCTGTCGGGGCCGGCCGGCGGCGCCGTCGCCGGCGGCGCACTGAGCCAGCTCCTCCGTCTCTCCTCGGCCGTGACCGCGGACATGGGCGGGACCAGCTTCGACGTCGCCCTGCTCCAGGAAGGCCAGCCACAACTCCGGGCCGACCGGACGCTTGAGTTCGGGTTGCGGGTCGCCGTGCCGTGCGTGGACATCCAGACCGTCGGGATCGGCGGCGGCAGCCTGGCCTGGCTGGACGAGTCCGTCGCCGGCGGTCTCCAGGTCGGGCCGCAGAGCGCCGGGGCGCACCCGGGTCCGGCCTGCTTCGGTAAGGGCGGTCGGAAGCCGACGGTCACCGACGCCAGCCTGCTGCTCGATCGACTGGTCGGCGACCGCACGGATCTGGGGTTACCCCCCCTGGATCCCGCCCCTGCCGAACAGGCGATGCTGGCCGAGGTGTGCTCGGGATTCGGGATGGAGCCCCGCGACGCAGCCCGCATGGTTCTCGACGTGGCCGAGGCCCGCATGGCGGCGTTCCTCCGCGCCCAGCTCACGGCACGCGGCACCTCGCCCGGCAAGACGACCCTGATCGCGTTCGGCGGCGCGGGTCCCGTGCATGCGGCACCGGTGGCCCAGCGGCTCGGCCTGAAACGCGTGGTGATCCCCTATCTGGCCGCGGGTTTCTCCGCGCTCGGTTGCTTGCTCTGCCCACCCGCCAGGGTTGCCCTTTTGGCCGTGAACGAGCGCCTGAGTGCCCTGTCGCCGGCACGGCTCCGGGAGCTGTGTGCCGCCGCGTTTTCTCTGGAGGCCGCGGGCCGCCTTCGCCTCGCGCTCGTCACGCGGCGCGGCGAGAACCCACACGAGGACCTCCTGCTCGTCCGGGACCTCGACGAGCCCGAAGAGGCCCGCCTGCGGCGCTACCAGACGTTCTCCCAACACGCCTACGGCATCCGACCGGCGGCGGAGACCATTCGGGTGGTGCGTCTGCTCGCCGTGCTGGAGCGTGGAACTACTGCGATCGCGTTCGGCCCCTCCCTGGAGGCCACCTTCCGCCGCCGCCAGGAGCGCCGCGTGGCAGCCTGCAGCGCGGAGCCCGTGAGCCCCGGGGGGACGCCTCAGATCGCTGTGGAGTCGCTCTCCAGTGAGAGCCCGGCGACCGGGCCGGCCCTCGTCGTCCTGCCGGGGGCCAGCGCCTACGTTCCCCCAGGAATTGCATACCATACCGATCGGTGGGGAAACCTGATCTTGGAGACAACGGCATGACGGCCACCCCGCTTTCTCCCCTCCCGCCCGGCTCAGGCGTGGCGCTTCGGCTCCACCTGGAAGAGGCGGCAGCCGCCATGGACGCGACGCTGCGTCAGGCCGCCGGCTCGGCCAGCATCGGCCGCCACGGCAACACCGCCGCCGGATTCTATCTGCCGACGGGCGCCCTCCTGGTGGGGGGGCGGGAAAGCCACCCTCTGCTCGCGGAAACCGCGGCGGAGGCGCTCGCCGATCTGGTGNGCCGGTATCAGTCCGCGGACCGACCGCTTGCCTCGGGGGAATTGTACCTGACCAACGATCCGAACTGTGATGCCGCCGGCGTCGAGGACTTGGTGCTGGCCACCCCCATCGTGCAGGGCGGACGCCTCCAAGCATTCGTGGCACTGACAGCCAGCCATCCCGGTCTGGGGCGGGCCACCCTGGCCCCCGTGGATCGCCTGCGGCGAGAAGGGTTGGTCCTCCCCTGGCTGCGGGCGGGCCACCTGGGTCGTGTCAAGGCGGAAACCGTATCCCTGCTCGCGGCCAACGCCGACGATCCGGAGGCGTTTCGCGAGGACTTCGCGGCGCACCTCCACGCCCTCAGCCTGGGCCGCAGCGCCCTGGAGGACGCCCTGGACCGCTTTGGCGCCGACGGCCTCCCTGGCCTGGCGGAGGTGGCTGCCGCCGGCGCTCGGCGTGCCCTGCAGCAGATTCTGGGGCGGCTGGAATCCGACGAAATCGTCGGGCGGGCGACACCGTTCACGGCCCGTATCCACCGGGACGGCCCGCCGGTCACCGTGCGGGTGGAGGGCACGGACCCCGGCTACGGCCTCACGCCCGCGCTGGTCCGGGCCGCCGTCCGGGCGGCCATTCGCGAGATCGCGGCAGCAGAGTCGCCGACTCTCGCGGTCCTGGGGGGCCTGGCCGAAGCCCTGTCCATCCAGGCGCCACCGGGAAACTCTCCCGCTCCCCGCCCATCCGGCGAGGCGCGATTCGTCGGGGCACAGGCGGTGGCCGATGCGGTTCGGGCCGCCTTCGCCGGCACGCTCTCCCATCTGACCCATGCCCCGGATGCCGCGTGCTTGCTGGCGGATCTCCGCGGCGAGCGGGCCGATGGCAGCCGGTACCAGGCGCGCTTGGGTCTGCCTGGCGGTCTGGGCGCCTCGGTCTTCGGGGACGGCCTGACCCACGGGACGTCCACCTTCTCGCCACACCGGACTCATGGGGTGGAGGAGATCGAGCGTGACCTGCCGGTGCGGATCCTGCGCCACGAGATCCTCCCCGATTCGGCGGGACCCGGCCAGTACCATGGCGGCGCCGGTGTCCGCTTGGAACTCCACTTGCTCGAGGGCCAGGCGGAGGTCGACCTCCTCCTCCCGGCACGCGCCATCGGCATGCAGGGCGGGATGCGGGGAACCGATGCGAGGGCGTGCCACGTTACCGTACACCACGGGACACGGGACCTGCCCGGGCCGGGTCGGATGACCCTCCACCTAGAGGCCGGGGATCGTCTCGTCCTGGAAAGCGCCGGCGGGGGCGGCTGGGGCATCCCCTTCCAGCGTTCCATCATGCGGCTGGAGGAGGATCTCGTCCGCGGCCTCGTCACCCCCGATCAGTCACGCAATCGCTACGGCCTGGTCCTGAAGCCGGGCACGCTGGAGAAGGACGACTATCTCACCTACCGGGTCCGGCATTACCTTCTCAGCACCCTCGCCGTCGAGGACATCATCGCCGGAGAGGANCTATTGGACTGAGGGAGCCGTCAGCAGTCAGCGGCCCCCAGCACACCGTACNGTGTCCCCGATTGCCGAGTNTTCTGTTTCGCCCCAATCCACATCCGCGAAGTCGCGCTTTTTCTTCACCCGCCGCGGTCGTTACGACGCCTCAGGTTTCCGAAACCCGAAGATGCGAGGAAACTCAACACCCTATGGTGACTTGCCCCTGGGCGTTCGTGCTCTCGGTGAGGAGCGGATCCAGCGGATCGTGCGTGAACGTGATCGGCCGTTGGGATTGGCGGTTCGGTAACTGAATTATTTAAGGGCGTCCCGTCTTACGTCGTACGGGCCAGATAGATGCCGACGGTGAGGATCTCGACCGGTCGGAGCTTGGAATGCACGTACGTAAAGCAGCGATCCTGATCCTTGGACATTCCCAGCTTGCGGGCCATCTCTCTGGCGTCCGCCCGCGGCTCCATGGCGGTGGCCAGCACCACCATTTCCGCCTGCACCTCCACGGGTTTCCCCAGGAACGTGTCTGCCCCCTTCACCACCAAATGCCCGTCCGGAGCGCTTCGCTCTCGTCAGCGAACGCCACTGGCTCCCGGATGCCCTCGCCTCGGCGCGGGGGATTCGTTGCCGCCCGACGCCCCGAACCAGCGNCGGACGGGTCCCNCAAACGTTCCAGGCAGACGGAGCAGGAAGAGNANGGCTTCAGACGCTCGGCGGTTTCCTCCTTGACAATGATCGCCACGCTACGCCATGCTGTGTCACCGAGCGGTCCGAGCCTTCTCGCTATCCCCATCTCCTCGAAATCTCCGTGAGGCGCGGGCCCCGGTAAACTCGCGCCCCCTCCCCGTTGTCGACCGTTCCTGGCATCCCACGGGATGCGCCCTTTGGTGGAAGGATCCGGCGATCCAACCGACGGAAGGCGCGAGTCCTCACGGCGACGGCATGTGGATTTCGACGGACCCGACACCGCGATTCACGTACGAGCTCCCGCTTCCCGGCGCCGGCCCAAGCGCCCCGACGTCGGCCGCCGAGGGCGTTGCGGAGGTTTTGCGCGAGGCCCTGCTGGTCGGCAACCTACTCTGGTTTGCACGGTTGCGCTGGGCGGCAATCTCCGTCCTGGCAGTCTTCGGTGTTGCCGGTCTGATCGTCCACGATCTCTTTTCCTTCCTCGGTCTTCGCCCCCCGATCGGTTGGCCNTTTCTCATCGCGGCGCTCCTGCTTCTCGCGAATATCGCGTATCTCGGCCACGCCCACCGGATCGTCCGGAATCCGTCGCCTCGGTCTGCCACCTGGAACCTGTGGACGCAAATCGTGGTGGATCTCCTGGCTCTCACCATGGTCGTACACTTCCTCGGAAGCCTTGAGACGGTCACCCCGTTCCTGTACCTGGCGCACGTCGTGCTGGCGTGCATCTTTTTTTCGCGCCGACAGAGCTTAGTCGTAGTCGCCGTCGCCAGTAGTCTCTACGTCGCCTGCGTCGGTCTGGAGCGCTGGCAGATCGTGTCTGCCGCGGGCATCTACCTCGACCCCGGAATTCGCCAGGGAATGACGAGTCATTCCGCGTTCCCGTGGCTCACGGTGTGGTCGGCGCTGGGGATCTATTTCGTGGTCTGGTTTCTGACTTCTCACCTCTCCGGGTTGGTTCGCGGGCAAGAAGCGGAACTGGCCCAGGCCAACCGTCTGCTCACGATTGCCCAGCAGGAGAAGACGCGGCACATGCTGCGCACCACGCACGAACTCAAGGCCCCGTTCGCGGCCATCGCCGCCAACGCCCAATTGCTGCTCAAAGGACACTGCGGGGCCCTCCCTGACGCGGCCACCGAGGTGGTGCGCAGGATCGCCATTCGCTGCCGGAGGCTTGCGGTCGAAATTCAAGAGATGCTCCAGCTTGCGAACCTCCAGTCGGCCGACACGCCGCCCCAGCCGGCCTCACTCGACCTGGCGGAAACAGCGCGGTGGGCTATTGCCCGCGTGGGCGCCGTGGCACAGGNGCGGCGGGTGACGGTGGANGAGCANCTCGAGTCCGCGTTCGTCGTNGCCGTCGAAGATCACCTCAAGATGCTCCTGACGAACGTCATATCCAACGCGATCGTGTACTCCGTCGAGGGTGGGGTCGTGCGCGTGCGGTGCGACGCGACGCCTCCCGAGGGGCCCGTCGTCACGATCGACGATGAGGGCATCGGCATCCCCCAGGAAAAGTTGCCGCGCATCTTCGACGAGTACTATCGCACCGAGGAGGCGATACGCCACAACAAGGATTCGACCGGGCTCGGTCTGGCCATCGTGCGGCATGTGGCATTGAACCATGGAATCCGGGTGCGTGTGGAAAGCGCACCGGGCCGCGGGACGCGATTTTCGCTTCGTTTTCCATCCATCGGATGAGAGGATTCCGCCAACGCGGAAAAGGAGTCGAAGATGTCTTACCTGCTGATCGTGGACGACGACGAGGATTTCGCCACGGCGGTAGCCACGGTGCTGCGCGGTGGTGGGCACGACGTGCGAATCGAGTCGGAACTCTCCGCCGCGATCCGCACCATGACCGAGCGGCGGCCCGATCTGGTCGTCCTCGACGTGATGTTCCCGGAGGACAGCACCGGCGGTTTCGAGGTCGCGCGCCAGATGCGTCGGCACCACGACACCTTGAAGGACGTCCCCATCCTGATGCTGACCGCAGTCAATACGCGATTCCCCCTCGGCTTCAGCTCCCAGGATATCGACGAAGACTGGTTGCCGGTCACCGACTTCCTGGAGAAGCCGGTCGACCTGGACGTGCTGGCGGAACGCGTGGCCGCGATCCTCACCAACCGGCAGAGCGCGCAAGCCTCCGTGCCCCGTCAGGCCCNATAGATGATAATCGAGGCCTCATGAAGCACAGCGCGTTCACGGTCCTGCTCCCCAATCGTAGCCTCGACGAGGCCTTCGATCTCCTGAGACGGCTCGGCTACGACGGGGTCGAGTTGCGGATCAAGGAAGACTACCACGTGCCCCCGGACCAGATCCTGGCCCGGGTCAACAGACTGACCGGCCTGATGTCTCGGACGGGACTCGAGATTCCCGTCCTCGCCACGTATCTGTCCCTGAACCACCGAGAGGCGTTGGTACCGGTTTTCGAAGCGGCAGATCGCGTGGGGGCCATGGGGGTCCGGGTGTCTCTGGGCTCCCCACTCGACGGCAGCCGCCCATACTGGGAGATTCTGGGTGAAGCCCAGCGCGGCGTGGAGGCCCTGATCGCCACCATCGCACCGTTTCGGGCCAAGGCGCTCTTCGAGATCCATTTCCGGACGGTCATCTCGAGCCCCAGCCTGGCGCACCTCCTCCTCAAGCCGTTCGACCCGGCGCGGGTCGGGGTGATCTGGGACCCCGCCAACATGATCGTGGAGGGCCGGGAGGACTGGAGGCTCGGCCTCGATCTGGTGGGAGACTACCTGGGGCACGTGCACGTCAAGAACACCGCCTGGTACCGGGGCGGGGGCTGGGCGTGGCGCTGGGAGGAGCTGGACGCGGGGATCGTGGACTGGGAGGAGATGATCGGCATCCTGGCGACCCGCGATTACACTGGCTATCTTTCGAACGAAAACCTGAGCGGCGTCGTCCTGCCGGGGGCCACCGGGTTCATCGGCGAGACGCTGTCGCAGACGACGAGCCGCGCCGCACCGCCAAGCGACATCAAGCTCAGCCGTGATCTAGCATATCTGAAGGACCTCGAGCGGAAGGTCGGGGATGCAGTACGGTAGCAGGCGATGAAGGGTTTCTGTTCGAAGGCTGACATGGACTGTTGAGCGCTTTGCGGATTGATTGGCGAATTGGCTGATTCATCGATTGGCCGCTTCGAAGCAACCGGCCGACGGGTCGACCAGCTGACCAAGTGACTCCCGCCTCACGCTGGCCCTGCGCACTTCCCCCTTGCCCTTCTCCCATTGAACGTACTAGCATACCGTGATTGGAGGGCAAGAGCGCATGGCGACCGAGATCTATCTGGACGTCGAGACGCAGCGACTCTCCAGCGAGGTACCGGGGGGCTGGAACAACATCCGGGCCTTCGGAGTTTCCGTGGCGGTGACCTGGGACGAGCCAGCCGGATTCCGGGACTGGTACGAGGCCGACGTCGCCCGGCTGATCGAGGAACTCGCGGCCTTCGACCGGGTGATCACCTACAACGGGATCCGGTTCGACCTGGAGGTCCTGGCGGCGTACGGCGACGTCGCCGCCCTGCACGCCAAGAGCCTGGACGTGCTCAAGGATCTGGAGCGCCGGCTGGGGTTTCGCCCCAAGCTCCAGGACGTGGCCCAGGCCACCTTAGGAAAGCAGAAGACCGGTTCGGGACCCGAGGCCGTGAAATGGTGGCGATCGGGGGATCCCGCCCTGCGGCAACGCGTGGTGGATTATTGCCGCATGGACGTGGAAATCCTGCGGGAGGTCGTGGCGCATGGGCGCCGCGAAGGTTTTGTCAAAGTTCCCTCCCAGGGCAAGGACCGTACGGTCTTTGTCGCGTGGGAGGTATGAGGCGTGCCCGGTGCCGGGTCGCCCCTTTTCGAGACACGGGAGCGGGTGAAGACCATGACGGATTTGTCGGATCGTTTGAGCGAGATCGTGGCGGCCGTGGGGCGGCAGGGCCTGCTGGTTTATCCGGGGTACGTCGCCGAAGACCTGCCCACCGTCTGGTGGCAGAGTAACCCCGACCAGTGGCCGGATTTCCTCGGCATCGCGAAAGCCGAGGGGGTGCGGACGCTCTTCGTCGGCCGCGCAACGCTCGAGGCGGAGGATCTCCAGGAACTTGCCGATTGGGTGGACGAGAAGGAGGGGCCCGGCCCCAGCAACGGCGATCGCGCCCGGCTGAAGACCTTCGAGCGCTACCTCGGCCTGATCGGCGAGATTCGCATGGGCTGGATCAAGGATGGTGTGGCCTTCATCCTCCAGCAACGTACCGACTGGTACGAGGACTTCCTCGACCTCATGCAGGAAGTGGAAGACGAGGACGAGCTGGAGGATTAAGGCGATACCCGATGAGCGATACGTTCGCACCCGACGAGATCGCGATCCTGCAGCCCTACGTGACCAACGTGGAGCGGCCGATTTTCGCCCTGCGGAACCTGCCCGAAGAGGTGGTGGCGGTTCTGTTTGCCTATTACAGCCGCAGCCGCGAGAGCCTCCGACGGAATCTCCTCAAGCTGATCCAGGAGCAGGACCTCGACCTCGATCGCCGCCTCCGCTGGGCGGACCTCGCCCAGAACGATCTCGCCTCGGCCAAGCGGAAAGCCCGGGAGTTCCACGAGAAGTGGGTGGTGGGTTACGGTCACGCCTCGGTCGCCGAACACGCCGTGGCCCATCTGGCCATCGAAGACGTCTCCATCGTCGCGAGCAAGATCGTCGAGGACGCCCGTCTCGCCTCCTACACCGAGAAATCCACCCGGTACGTGGTCTTCGATCGCGACAAGTTCTACCGCGAGCCGACCATCCTGCATTCGCGACACGCGCGGCGCTATCAGGAGACGTGCGGCGCGCTTCTCGACACCTACACGCGCCTGACCGACCCGCTCCTGGCCGCGATCATGCGGGACACGCCGCGCGGCGCGCGGCAAGGCGACCGCGCCTTCGAAGNGGCCTGCCGCGCCAAGGCGTGCGACGTCCTGCGCTACCTCTTACCGGCCGCCACCCTGACCAATATCGGCATGACGATCAACGGCCGCGCCCTGGAACAGTTGATCGCCAAGCTCCTGTCTCACCCCCTCGCCGAGGCGCAACAGGTCGGGGCCGCCATAAAGGCCGAGGCGCAGCAGATCATTCCGACCTTGATCAAGTATGCCGATGTGAATCCGTATCTGGTGGAGACCCGGCGGGCCATGGAGAGTTGTGCGGCGNACGCCCTCGAGGGGACGCCGCCGACGGGCAGCGCGGAGGCCACGCTGGTTCGTTACCCCGCGGATGCCGAGGACCAGTTGGTGGCCGCCCTCCTGTACGGGTACGCGGCCCACCCGCTGGTCCAGATCGACGCCCGCGTGCGCGCTCTCGCGAAGGACGAGAAGGTCCGGATTCTCGACGAGTATCTGAAGCGCCGCGGGCCGCACGACCAGCCGTTACGCGCGCTGGAGCACCTGACGTACACCTTCGACATCCTGGTGGATTTTGGCGCCTATCGCGACATCCAGCGACACCGGATGGTCACCCAGACACCCCAGGAAACCACGGCGCTCCACGGGTACGGCACCCCGCCCGAGATCGAGCGTTACGGCCTCACGGACGCGTACTGCGCGCGCATGGACGAGGCCGCCGCCACGTACGCCGCCATCGCCGCGGACCTTCCGCGGGAGGCCCAGTACGTCTTGCCCCTTGCCTACAAGAAGCGTGCGCTCTTCACCTGGAACCTACGCGAGATCCATCACTTCGTCCAGCTCCGCTCCTCTCGCCAGGGCCACGAGGCCTACCGGCGAATCGCCCACCAAGTCTTCCGGGAACTCGAGCGCGTCCAGCCGCTCCTGGCGACGTACATCCGCGTGGATCTGGCGGACTACTCGCTCGCCCGGGGATAGGCTGAAACCCTCTCAGCGAGCCCTACGGCTGCGTCCGAAGGGCCGCCGAGATGCGGCCAAAGAGCGACTCGGTCGCCTCCCTGTTTCCGTATTCTCCGATGCGCACTCGCACCTGCGTGACGGCNTCTCCCGTTTGCTCCATCCGGACGACGAGGGGCCCCNCGCTCGGCCAGGTGCCGTCGATGTCTCCGCCGCGGTTGTCGCGGNCGCTNTCCCGCACCTCGGCACGCGATTCGCGCAACGCCTCNAGCGCGGCCGGCCACACCCGGTCCAGCGGCGCCGCGAAATCCCTCGAGACCTCTCCCTTCGCCTCAAGATAGCTCCCGGTGAGCACCGCCGCGGGAACGCACCCGGACAGCCAGAGCGAAAGCCATATCACCCCCGACAACCGCCCAGTTCGCCACGCGTTATGCATTCGTCGTCTCGCGTGGTCCGGCCGCGCCATCCACCATCCGCACCCTGACGTCCCGCTGCGGGGATGCGACTGCGATCCCGGCCCCAACCAGCGCCGCGTTCAGGGCAACGGTGAGTTCGCTCCGAATCAGCACCCATTCGCCGACCCAGTCCGTCCAGGCCCGCAGCTCGAAATTCAAGGCGCTCTCCCCGAACCCGAGAAAGAGGGCCATCGGTCCTGGCTCGCGCAGCACCTTCGCGTGCTCCGCCGCCACCCGGAGCAGCAGGTCGATCATGCGCTGGGGGTCCGTGCCGTATACCACGCCAACCCGGATGTCCATCCGCCGCATGGGTTCCGCAAATGTCCAGTTGGCCACTCGCTCCGAGACCAGATGCGAATTCGGGACGATCACGTCGGCGCCTTCCCAGGTCCGCACCGTGCTCGCGCGTATGCCGATGCGGCGCACCTCGCCCTGAAACTCGCCGATCTGGATCGCATCCCCGACGCGAATGGGCCGCTCGAAGAGGAGGATCAGACCGGAGATGAAGTTGTTGACGATGGTCTGGAGCCCGAACCCGACGCCGACCCCGACGGCCCCTGCCAGTATCGTCACCTTGGTCAGGTCCAGGCCGAGGACGCCCAGCGCCATGGAGAACCCGACGAACAGTATCGCATACCGGGCCATCCGCGAGAGCGCCAGGGGCAGCCCCTTCGCAAGCTGGACCCGGGGAAAGACATCTTCCTCCAGCAGAAACCGGACACCGTTGGATACCAGGAAGGACAGCCAGGCCACCAGCGTGAAGAGGAGCAGGTCCCCCAGGGACATCCGCACGGCGCCCCATCCCCATTCCGTCAACAGGATCGGGCGTAACAGCCCCACCACGCCCTCCAGAGCGTTGAACGCCGCGAACGACGCGAACCACCAGGCGACGACCCCGATCCAGGTCACGAGCTGACGGGCCAACCCCTCCAGGCGGGCGCGATGGCGGGCGACGGACGCCAGGCGGTGTAGCGGCCAGAGGTAGAGCGCGCAGGAGATCAGTCCCGTGGCAATGTGGGTACCCGCAAAGATCGCCAATCCGGCAAAGCAACTCGC
>JGI20214J51650_10002759_pt1 | contig 11044 bp, 8 predicted proteins | sample WetSurMetagenome_FD_51650 | JGI IMG/M metagenome (IMG submission 51650)
AAGTTCTCGGGTATTTTCACTGGCACACCTTCCGCTTCCGCTACTTCCTTGACGATTTCGGGTGGAAGTCCATGGGAATCGTAAAGTTCGGACAACGTATCTTCCCCAATAAGAACCTCACCAGCTGGCGACTCCTTGCGTTCCTTCAGTTGGGTAATTAGTCGCTTTACCATGCCTTCGCCACGTTTGAGCGTGTCCTCAAACTTCACCTGCTCAACCTTAAGCATCTCGATGATTTCGCCGCGCATCTGCTTAATCTGCGAGAAATCGTCACCCCACTTCTTAACCTGCAACTCCACAATGTCGTAGAATCTGTCAGGGTTCATGTTTAACCCACGCATCAAACGGTATGCTCTGCGGAAAAGCAGCCTTGCAAGGTAACCTTCTTGGATGTTGCTTGGCACGACGCCTTCGCTGAGCATGAAGCAGAGGGTTTTTGTGTGGTCGGTGAGTGCCCAAGCGTTCTCGATCGGAATCAGCTCCTTCTCTAACGTTGGCATATCTATGCCTGTGAGTTGTGAGACTCGTTTGCGCAGAACCATACGGTTTGCTGTTTTGTCTACGTTCACTAAACCTGAATACACGCCGACACGCGCAAGGAAATCGTTATCGACTTTGGTGATGTTTGCCATATCGTAGACTTTGTCCAGCATGTCGCCGTAAATTGCTTGGAACAAGCTGGGTGTGCCTTGGCTAATCCATGCGAACCGATCAATGCCATAGCCAGTGTCCACGGTGCGAATGGGCAACTCGACGAATTCGTCGTTCACGACTTTGTACTGCATGAAAACCAGCGTGCCAACTTCTAAGCCTCTGACAATGCATTCCACGTCTGGTCCAGCGTTTCCGCCGCCAATCCAAACGCCTTCCTTGTAGACAACTTCGTCACCTTTTATGCCAAGGGCTTCAGTGGCGAATTGCTGGTGGAAACGGACTGTTTGGTCTTTCCAGTAAATCTCCTTGTCCACCGTGTTGAAGGCGTGTGCGCCACCCATCTCGAAGATTGTTAAGTGCCTGCCGAATGTTGGTCCTGTGTTGGGTATGTCTGTGAGTCTGATGCTTGGCTGCGAAATCACCAGAGGATTTGCTGGTGGCGGCGAAATTCCCTCTGTCACGTAAGGCTGGAAATCTATGATGCTGGCGTGTGTGAGGTAGATGTCGCTTCTCCAACGCGCAACCACCGGGTAAGGCTTAATCCTTGTGTGCCCATGCTTCTCGAAGAAGCTCAAGAAAGCTTCCCGCATTTCAGGCAAACTGAACGCTTTTTTGGTTGCTGGTTTACCTATAAACGAGTAGTATCCGCATTCGTCGCTGCCTGCTTCGCCGCAGGTTTCCATCTCGGCGTTTTGGGTCCAGAAGTATTCGCCGCATTTGGGGCACTTCTTTCGGATGAAGCCTTCTTGTTTGAAGAAGGGTAATTGGTACATTTCAGCTGGGAATTCCTTCATTCTTGGCAGACTCCGTGTGACTGTGATTTTGGGTTGCTTGCTGGGTTTATGGACTTCGCGGATTTAATCATTATGCATTGGCATAGATGACTTCGCTTGAGGCTTTGTTCTTCACAGATGGAAAAATCTCAGTGAGGAACATCAACTTTGGGACTTGTTGTATCATAACCTAAAAATGCCCGTTTCTTCCTGTCAGTATTCACCTTGAAATATCAAAACGTGGTCTTTCCCGATTCCGTGGATTTTCAATGCAGAAACTGTGGCGCTTGTTGTCGCTTGCAGCCACCTGACGTAACTTTAGCGGAGCAGAAGCAAATCGAAGCTAAGGGATTCCGCGATTTTTTGGATTGCTCGGATGAAAAGGGAATTCTGTGGATTCGCAGAAAACAGGACGGCAGTTGCCATTTCCTCACCAAAGACAACAAGTGCGCAGTTTACAGTGTGCGACCAGCAATTTGCAGGATGGAACCCTTCACCATCAAAGACTACGATTACGAGCGGAATAGGATTGAGTTGGAGCTGAATTTTCCGTTTGTTTGCGTTTGCGAAGGGGTCTGTGAAGGAGAAAAATTGCCTTTGGAAGTTATTGGGAACGCTGCACAGGCGATGATTCAGAAGATTTTGGTTGCTACCGCAAAAGACCTTAAACTTCCAGTTACGGATAAGCGGGTTGCTTCGGAAGCAAGAGCAAGAATTCTACGAATATACGTGCAAAAAGCGGACATAATAGTGGAACCCCAAGACTTCTAGACGTGCTGGCTAGGAATGCCAGTTCTCAATCAGGTTCCCAACAGTGGGATGCTGCTTCTCCAAGCCGTAACGTCGAAGCGGTTTAGTCAAATGCCTTTGGGAACGAGTAGAAGTAACGTATAATCCAGGTTCGAGTTCGCGTTCCACAGCGACCTCGCTTTTGGCTGCGGTTGGGTAACGTTTTTTGCATATTTCGCATCGGAAACCCTGATTCTTGCCCATAGATTTCAGATGTTTTCCGCAGTCAGGACACACTGGATTCTGCAGTTGCGTTGCGGGTGCAAGGTGGATTACACGGATTTTTTCCAGATTAATGGTTAAGGGTTTGGTTTTGGTGGATTTTTTCACTGCACCGTAAACTGCTATCGTGTCTCCGATTTGGAGTTCCCTTGCGATTTTGCGCAAAGCACCAGTTGGTTCATATGCTGCACAATCCACTTCTGCCATGTCATCTTTTATGGCGAAAACCACATGACGCAGTGGAACGATGTGTGGGTTCTGTGAAACTGTGCCTTTTGCGATGACGGAGCTGTAAGGTTGTAGGTCGCTGAGGTTCTTTACGTGGGTTAAGTGTGCGTCTGTGCCTTGGTTGCTGCGGAAAATCATCCAGCGTTCCACAGATTCCAGCAGCTTAACCATGCTGAAGGCTTGCTTGACGGTTTCGGCTGTTTCACCGCGGATGCCAAACAAGATTGGGTCTGGTCCACGTGGCGTGATGATTACGCGGTTTTTCTCAGTGTCCACGTTGTTGAATGTGTATGGCTGCAGTTTTTGGTCCATTTGGAAGATGCTTTCGATATCGACTTTGCGCTTGGTGCCGATGTTTTCAGGTTTACGGTAAGCAATGAGCTCAAAAGTGTGGTCTTGCTGGAGGGTTTCGCCTATGGCTGCCGTTGCGCCGATGATCCCGCGTTGCGTGTTGTAGCCTAAAGCTTCAGCGTGGTGCTTCTTGATGAGGTCGAGTGCTTGTTTGAGGGTGACGATGGTGGTTGTGGCTGCTTTTGCGAAAGCTGTGAGGTCTATGGGGATGGTTTGGGTTTTGAGGAAGACGATTCCTGGGTCTGTGCCTTTCCAAGCGAGGTCTGAGTTTGCTTCGACGAGTTCGATGGTGGTTTCTTTTATTTCCTCTTCCACGTCTGGGCTATACTGGATGCGGAGACAAAGTGCTCCGTTCCCACGTGTTTTCCAGGGCACGTTGGGGTTGAGCCTGATGAGGTTTGGGTAGTCGAGGAATTTCGCGCCCATTTTTTCCAGTTTTTCGGCTAGGAGTGCTGCGATGTAGGTGGTGCAGCCTTGTCTGGTGGAGTCTGTGTCGTCTAAGCCGATGTGCATGTATCCGAGTTCTGGGTTTGGCATGTTGGGTGCGTGTTTAACTTGGGTTGGTGCGCTAAAAAACCTTGCCACAATCAATTGTCAGTGTGGCTTGAGTTTCGCTTAGAAGTTCAGCGATGCACTGAGTTTTTGTTGCTCTCCTGAGCCTCCCTATCCCCTATTTAAAGCGTGAAGTGTAGATTGGAACTTGTTGTGCATGTGTTTTGTTTTTTTTAGGTTCGCTTTCGATTAGATTATTTGTGCATTTGGCATCGGTTGTTAAAGGCAGGTTTTAATTCGTGCTTCACGTATCGTGACTGAGAAGTCTATGAGCATCAGTGACTTGGAAATTCGAGGCGTCAAGATGCCGCCGCCCGAAACATTCCTGGACGATTTAACCGCGGCGCAAATCGTGGAGAAAATCAACAGCTTCCACATGCGCCTCAGCCGCGAATCACGACTGGATGTAGCGGCATTCGCCGAAACTTACTTCCTAAACCTCATAGCACTCTACCCCGTAAGCATGTGCAGCAAAACAATGCCTGAATCGCTTAAGCTTGTTGCGGCACTGTTCTATTTTGGCAGCCAACCAAGCAAAAGTGAAAAGCGAAACCCAACTGAAGAAGACGGCAAGTTCAAAGAACTTTTCCCCTCCATAACGCCCAGCCCTATTTACCGAGGCTACAGTTTTGATGATTTAGCGTTGATTTTTGACAGAAGCCGAACCGTTATCGCTGAAGCAATCGTGAAGAAAGAGGAAGAAGCCAAAATCATCCTTGAGGAAGCCTCGCTTCGAAGCAAGTCTGAGACGGTTTCAGTGGAACAGCTAGTGGATGATGGAAAAAAACTCCTGTAAGCACTGCTTTTCCTATTCTCGGATGTGTCCTCGACCTAAGACAAAGTACTTTGTCGTTGTTAAATGCTGCGCACTCATAGGTCCCCGTGCATGCAGCTTCTGGGTGCTGATGCCAATTTCCGCGCCTAACCCGAATTGGTTGCCGTCCGTGAAGCGTGTGCTTGCGTTCCAGTAGACCGCGGCGGAGTCAACTTGCTTGATGAATCGGAGGGCTTTGTCGAAGCTGGCGGTGAGGATGCTGTCACTGTGGTGGCTTCCGTACTTGTTGATGTGCGCAACTGCTTCATCCATGTCAGTTACGACTTTGACGCCGATTATGAGGTCCAGATACTCGGTGTACCAGTCCTGCTCCGTGGCAAGCTTCACATCGGGCACTATTCGCTTGACTTCTTCGTCGCCGCGGACTTCCACTTTATTCTTGCGTAACTCAGCGATTGCTTTGGGTAGGAAGGTTTTTGCGATGCTTTTGTCCACGATGACTTTCTCGGCGGCGTTGCAGACTCCGGGACGCTGACACTTCGCGTTGATGATTATGGGAACTGCACGTTCTAGGTCGGCGTCTTCGCTGACGTAGATGTGACAGTTGCCCGTGCCCGTTTCTATTACGGGGATCCGTGACTTCTCCACGACCGTTTTGATGAGGTCAGCACCTCCCCGGGGCACGAGGACGTCTATGTATTCGCGCATGCTCATCAACTCTTCCGCTGCGGCGCGGTCAGGGTTCGCCAGAACTTGAATGGCGTCTGCAGGTACACCCGTGCCCGTTAAGGCTTCTCGGAGAACTTCGCCTACGGCGACGTTACTGTTAATGGCGTCGGTTCCGCCTCGGAGTATAACTGCGTTTCCTGACTTGATACATATGCCCGCGGCGTCTGAAGTGACGTTGGGTCTGGACTCGTAAATCACGCCGACTACGCCCATGGGAACTCGCATGAGCCCAATGATTAAGCCGTTGGGGCGGGTCCAGGTGCGTTCGATGCTGCCTACAGGGTCAGCCAACGCAGAGACTTCCCGCAACTCCTTAGCCATGCCATTAATCTTCTTTGCATCCAGCGCCAGCCTGTCCAGCAACGCGGGTTTCATGCCCTTAGCCTTTGCAACTTCTACATCTATCTTGTTTGACGCGAGGATTTTTTGCTGGTTTGCCTCCAAAGCGTTTGCCATGTGGCATAAGGCGAGGTTTTTCTGGTCTACGCTAAGCTGCGCCATGATGTAGGAGGCGGCTCGTGCTTTTTTGCAGATTTCTAGAACGCTCATTTTTCTCCCTCAATAAGGTGGATGTTTCGGTGTTCGATGATTTCTTTGGGGCAGTCTGCTCCAAGCTTCTGTTTAACCTCAGTTACCTGCAATCCTTTAATTAGGTTTACTTCGCCGCTGCCAAGGTTCGGATTGCCCTTAGCAAACTCCACGCCAGCATCATCCATGACGCTGACGACGTCGCAGGCTTGGAAGGTGCCCACCACTTTCGTGACGCCCACAGGCAAGAGGCTATGTCCTTCCAAGATAGCTTTCTTTGCACCAGCGTTTACATGGATCTGCCCCTTCACGGCTGCGCCGTAAGCTATCCAGCGTTTATGAGCAGGCATCCTTTGCTGAGGCTTAAAGTACGTGCCCACCTCTTTGCCTGCGAGGATGTCGACAATTACGTTTTCCCTGTGCGTATTCGCGATGACTAGGGGGATGCCGCAGGTGGTTGCGATTTCCGCAGCGCGCACCTTGCTCTGAATGCCTCCTCTGCCCAGTTTGCTTTTGCCGTTCAGGGCGTTTTTTAGCTCCATGGTGATGTTATCGACGATGCGGATGATTTGCGCGTCAGGCTTTGAGGGATCAGTGGTGTACAAGCCTTCCACATCTGAGAGGATGATGACAAGGTCGGCGCCGATGGCGTTAGCTACCAGCACGCTGAGGATGTCGTTGTCGCTGAAGTTCACCCGGTAACCCTTGTTTACGGGCATAAGTTCATCGACGCTGGTGACGTCGTTCTCATTAATTATTGGAACTACATCCAGCTTCAGGAGCATGCTCAGCACGTTGCAGGTGTGCACGTAGGAAGCGCGGTTCGAAAGATCCTCCGCTGTGAGCAGGATTTGCGCCACCTTCAAGCTTTCCACGGCGAAAAGTTTGCGGTACTTCTCCATCAATACGCCCTGCCCAGCTGCGGCTGCTGCCTGCTGGAACACGATGTCCTTGGGTTTACCCGCGGTGCCCAGCTCCGCTATCCCTGCGGCGACGGCGCCTGAGGTGACGAAAACGATTTTGTCTCCGCCCTTAACTGCCGCCGCGATTTGCTGCGCTAGCCGCCCCATCTCCGCCTCATCTAAGGCACCTTCGGGGGTGGTTATGCTGCTGGTTCCAACTTTAACGACGACTAATCTTGAAGGCATTCAGATTCCTTTGTGACGTAAATTCCTCTGACACTTGAAGCTATGTACATCTTCCTTAAAAATTAAATCCTGCTCGCCTTGGTCGCAAAATTTTTTTGGTTCTTTCGAGCGTTGTTTCCTAAACGCGAGAAAAGATATATAAAACAATCCGTTTCCTCATAACGGCAAAAAGGTCGCTCACTACATGCTACCAGCTTTGCTATCAGTTTTCGGAATCCAAGTTTTCGACTCGCCGTCTGTCTTTTGGATAGCTCCAATCGCAGGCGTGCTCGCCATCGTAGTCTCACTCTTACTCATGCGCCGCATCGGCAAAATGAGCCCAGGCGGACCAAAAGCCGTTGAAGTCGGCGATGCCATCCGTGAAGGAGCTTACGCCTTCCTCAAACGGCAATACAAAACCATCGCGATAATCACCGCTATCATATTTGTCCTGCTCACTGTGGGTCTCGGAATAAACACCGCAGTAGCCTTCTTAGTTGGGGCAGTGGCGTCACTCGCCGCAGGCTACATAGCGATGGATAACGCCACTAAAGCTAACGTGCGAACTGTGGCAGCCGCGAAAAACGGTGCAGAAGCCGCCCTCAAAACCGCGTTTTACGGTGGAGCCACAATGGGCTTTGCCGTTGTCGGGTTATCGCTTTTGGGTGTTAGTTTTCTGTTCCTCATTTATGGCGGCTACAACGCCCTTTTCAACACCATCTCAGTTGCAGACGCAGCAGAACTGGGACGGACCGCTGCAAGCGGCATAGTCGGCATGGGTTTTGGCGCTTCCCTAATTGCCTTGTTTGCCCAGTTGGGCGGAGGAATCTTCACTAAAGCCGCCGACATCGGAGCAGACATAGTGGGCAAAGTGGAAGCAGGCATCCCTGAAGATGACCCCCGCAATCCCGCTTGCATTGCCGACAACGTCGGAGACAACGTGGGCGACTCCGCAGGCAGAGGCGCAGACCTGTTTGAATCCGCCACTGGAGAAAACATCGGCGGCATGGTCATCGGAGGCTTAATCACTATAGCCGTTGGTCAAGCTACGGGTCAATACAACTTGATTTTCTTGATTTTCCCGCTTATAGCTCGCGCTCTAGGCATTTTCGCGACGCTCATCGGAATGCCCTTCGTGAAACTCACGGAAGCAGAAGCAAAGCACCCGATGAAAGCACTCCGAAAAGGGCTCCTCGTAACAACTATAGTGTCAGCGGTGCTGTTTGGCGTAGTCACTTTATTCTTGTTAGGCAACGTGTGGCTTTACTATTGCTTGCTCGCAGGGTTAGCTGCCAGCGTAGCCATCGACTACATCACAGACTACTATACCGGGCGAGACCGCGGTCCAGTTATGAGAATCGCGAAAGCCAGCGAAACAGGAAGCGCAACCAACATCATCACGGGCTTAGCGGTTGGCTTGGAAACAACTGCCATGCCCATAATATCGCTCGTCATCGCACTCATAGCATCTTACTGGTTCGGCACACAATTCGCAGGCCAAATAGGCATAGACCCCTTCATAGGCGGCATATACGGAACCACCCTTGCAACCATGGGCATGCTCGCCGTGATGGGTATGGTCTTGGCGCTTGACGGCTTTGGACCAATCGCCGACAACGCCGCAGGCATAGCGGAAATGTCCGGGGAGAAAGGCGCTGAAGAAACCATGGAAGCCCTTGACGCAGTCGGCAACACCACCAAAGCACTAACTAAAGGCTTCGCGTTAGGCTCAGCATTACTAGCTGCGCAGTTGCTGTTCCAGACGTACTCGCAAGAAGTCACCGCCCAACTACACTTTACTTTAGCAATTGACATATCCCGACCCGTCGTGCTCGTCGCCGCATTCATCGGCGCCATGATGCCCTTCCTGTTCTCAGCCCAAGCCATCAGCGCTGTAGGCAAAGCAGCCAGCGAAATGGTCGCGGAAGTTCGACGCCAATTCAAAGAAATGCCCGGCATCCTTGAAGGAACTCAAAAGCCTGACTACGGCAGAGCAGTGGACATCAGCACCAAATCCGCGTTGAAAGGCATGGTGCTTCCAGGGCTAGTGGTTCTGGTTATTCCACTCGTGGTCGGTGTCCTCATGGGACCAGAAGCAGTAGGTGCACTCGTCATAGGCGCAACCTTAACCGCTGTGCCACTGGCGCTGCTCATGAACACAGGTGGAGGCGCTTGGGACAACGCCAAGAAGCACATTGAAGCAGGCAACCTCGGAGGCAAAAACAGCCCCGCACACCAAGCCGCAGTTGTAGGCGACACCGTCGGCGACCCACTCAAAGACACCGCTGGACCCAGCTTGCACGTGCTAATCAAGCTGCTGAGCACACTAAGCATCGTGTTCATTCCGCTGTTCATCAACCTGCTCCACCTCATATAACCGCCCCAAGGGAATTTTATCCTTCCTTTTTCCTTTGTTTTGCCTCTTCACTACACGTGCCTCTTTCCCATTTTCTGCATCGAGTTTCTAAGTAGTTCCAAATATGCTGGTAGTTGACTCTGTAATCTTCGTGGAGGGAAGAAAATATAACAGACCTCTGACATAATTACTATTGGACAAAGTTGAAAGTAGGTCAGTCCCAGCCTGACCCTGAGAAGGTTAACGGATGTCCCTTTTTGCAGATCGAGTTGATGCGGGTAAACGCTTAGCTGAGGCGCTGAAACCCGCGAACAAAGATGCCCTCGTCCTTGCCATTCCGCGGGGCGGTGTCGTTGTCGGCTACGAAGTGGCGCATGCATTGGACCTCCCGTTTGATGTGATTATTGCAAAGAAAATTGGGGCACCCGACAACCTCGAGCTAGCCATCGGAGCCGTAGCGGAAGACGGCGTAGTTATCGTCGACCAGCATCTTGTGCGGCAACTGGGCGTCTCCAAGCAGTACATAGACGAGGAAGCGGACCGGCAGATTGAGGAAATCCGCAGCCGCCTCAAAATCTACCGCGGCGATATGCCCTACCCACGAGTCCTTAACCGCGACATCATCCTTGTAGACGACGGCGTCGCCACAGGCTCGACCCTAAAAGCGGCACTGAAAGTTCTCCGAGGCAAAGGAGCCAAATCCGTAACCGTCGCCGTTCCAGTTGGACCGCCTGGCACCATTGCGGAACTAAAGCGTGAATCAAACAGCGTCGTCTGCCTCCTAACGCCTGAACCCTTCTACGCCATCGGACAGTTCTACGAACATTTTGACCAAACATCCCACGAAGAAGTAACCCGCCTCCTAAAACGCCGCAAGCACGAGTTGCAGGCGGAGGAGGTGACAGCATGACTAAAGTGGAAACGCAGGACCGAACGTGGATAAAAATCAAATCTGGAGCCGCATACATAAACGGCAACCTCGCCATCCCCCACGGCGCCCAAAGCGTCGTAATTTTCGCGCATGGCAGCGGCAGCACCCGATTTAGCCCCAGAAACACGGCAGTGGCGCGTGAACTCAACAACGCCAACATCGCCACCCTGCTCATTGATCTGCTTACGGATGCGGAAGAAGAAGTGGACATCCTCACCGCGGAGTACCGCTTCAACATAGACCTGCTTGCACAGCGGCTAATGGATGCTTCAGCTTGGGTTAGCAGAAAAAACGAAACCGAGCACTTCTCCATCGGGTACTTCGGAGCCAGCACAGGCGCCTCAGCAGCCCTTATAGCCGCAGCCAAACTACCTGAAGAAGTGAACGCGGTGGTTTCGCGGGGAGGCAGACCTGACCTCGCTGAAAACTACCTGGAAGAAGTTAAGGCACCCACACTCTTCATAGTCGGCGGAGACGACCCCATCGTTCAGGAGCTAAACAAACGGGCACTGCAGAAGCTGACCGTGGAGAAGAAACTGGAAGTGGTTGCCGGAGCAACGCATCTGTTCGAGGAACCCGGCGCCATGGAGCAAGTCTCCCTGCTAGCCATTAACTGGTTCACGAGCCACCTAAACAAGTAAGTGCCACAAACCCTTTTCCAGCGTAATTCTATGTTTTAGAGGTTACAGATTGCCCAAAAAAGCTCACAGAAAACGTGGGCAAAGAAGGAAAGAAAGCGGGAACCCATAGAAACGGGTTCAGACACCGCTTTGAGTCTGACTGAGTTGTTGGCTATTGTGACAGGTAGGTTGAGGGACTCAGCAGCTTCTCGTGCTCCTCAGTCAACAATCCCTCGGCTTTGATGGCTTCAGCCATCTTCTGNCCCAAGTCTGTCAGGCAATAGAACTTGTAAGTGTTNCGCCCGTTTCGAGTAACTCGGGTGTCCTCATTGAAAATNCCCGCGTCTCGGAGTAACTCGCAGTTTTTGAGGTCTGAGGAAGGAAAAACCATGCCTTCGCTGGATTCTAA
>JGI20214J51650_10002760_pt1 | contig 11044 bp, 4 predicted proteins | sample WetSurMetagenome_FD_51650 | JGI IMG/M metagenome (IMG submission 51650)
CCGAACAACACATCCGCAATAGCATTTCCTGCCGAAGAACCTTCATACCATGCTTCCATGATGCCCGGAACTTTTTTAACCCACGGCATAGCCACAGCCCCGCCGCTTATAATAACTACTGCCAAATTAGGATTGCTCTCTGCTAAAGCCGATATAAGACGATCTTGTCCGTATGGCAGTTGCAATGTTGTACGGTCGTCACCTTCACAATCTTCTTTAGGATTTTTATTTAATCCACCTACATAAACAACGACATCTACGTTTTTAGCAGCCTGCACTGCATAATCAAATAAAGAATCATTATTAATAGGTTTTACCAACGGAGATTTAGCGTCTTTCACATCTTGCTCGGCTGTAGCCGGAGATTCATATCCTTTGGTATAAGTAATTTCTATATTATCTTTTTTCGCNCGTTCGGTTATNCCCAGTAACGGAGATACTTCGCATTTAACTTTAAGCGACGAAGAGCCACCTCCAATTGTCATTCTCTTAGTTGCATTTTCACCGACTACTAATATCCTTTTTACTTTATTGGCATTTATCGGAAGTACCGAATGCTTGTTTTGTAACAGTACAATACCTTCTTGTGCTATTTTTCTTCCGGCTTCAAAATGTTCATCTGTAGCAAACGACCCGTAAGGGCGATGCGTATTCATATTAGTACGGAATACCAACCTGAGTATTCGGCGAACTTTATCATTCAATTCATTCTCTGTAAGCTCACCGTTTTCTATCATTTTTAAATATGGTTCAGCCATATAGTAACTATCATAAGCATTGCTCACTCCCCAAGTCAGTCCGTTTGTCCACGAACCGAATTCCATATCAAGCCCGTTTTTCACACACTGCAATGTATTATGTGCACCACCCCAATCTGATATTACAACACCGTCAAATCCCCAATCATGTTTAAGAATATCGTTAAGCAAATATTGGTTTTGGCAACAATGTTGATCTTTATATCGGTTATATGAACCCATAATAGCCCATGCATGTCCTTTCTGCACAGCAGCTTTGAATGCAGGCAAATATATTTCGTTTAAAGTACGTTCGTCTACAATGACATTTATAGTATCACGATACTTTTCCTGATCATTTAAGGCAAAGTGTTTTACACACGATGCCACACCGTTAGATTGTACTCCTTCAATGTATGGCACAACCATGCAAGATGTAAGATACGGGTCTTCACCCATATATTCAAAATTACGACCGTTGAGAGGTGTACGGCAAATGTTTACCCCCGGACCTAACAATACATTTTTATTTCTGTATCTGGCTTCTTCACCTATACTTTTACCATATAAATTTGCCATTTGCGGATTCCATGTAGCAGCCAAACATGTCAATGCAGGGAATGCCGTGCAAGAATCGTTTGTCCAGTTTGCCCCATACCATTCGTCCCACATCACTTCTGCACGAATCCCGTGAGGACCGTCAGACATCCAATTCTCAGGAATACCCAACCGTGGAACACCAGGTGAACTGAATTTTGATTGTGCATGTATCATCGCGATCTTCTCTTTTAGAGTCATACGCGATAGAGCATCTTCAACACGTTGCTCAATAGGTTTTGAATCATCCAAATAGACAGGACGATTTTGAGCAATGATGCCGGGAGTGAATAAGATCACTCCCAGCATCATTGACTTTAAACATTTATTCATGTTATATTATTTATTCATTAAAGATATTTCGCTACTAAAATTAGTTCTTCATAAGTAAGAAAATACGATAATAAAAATTACCATCCCGGATTTTGTACTAATTTTTTACATAAGTTGATTTCATCTTGTGGTATTGGATAAAGATACATAGCTTTTCTCCATATCCTTTTTTCAATTACAGTACGAGTATAATAAGAATCTGCAGACCCAATAGTTTTATTAGGATCACCATATTCATTCATACCTGTAAACAATGTTTGGTCGGCATCTTGTCCTGATCCGCAAATCATCCAACGTCTAATATCAAAATAACGCTGCCCTTCACAAAAAAGTTCTACAAAACGTTCTTGTTGTATTGCTTTGCGCTGTTCTACTTGATTGCCAATAATATTTTTCTTTCCACTGCTAACCAAATCATTATATCCTGGTACACCGGCACGTGTACGTACTTTATCCAAATAAGTAATTATATCAGGATCAGAAGGATCAACTTCATTGCATGCCTCAGCATAATATAGATAGAAATCTGCTAAACGAAACAATGTCCAAGGGCGATAATAAGATGTAATATAACCATTGGTATTTAAAATTTTACGATTCTTAAATTTACCTAACAAATAGCCGACCATTGGTGTATCTGATGAAGATGGACCGACACCTCCTTTTGCAGAAAAATCAACATAATAATTTGGATTACTAGTAGGTTGTATATGCCAGCTCTTCCCCTGATAAATAACATCTGCATAAAAACGAGGTTCTCTATTGGCATACATATTAAATACATTAGCATCAACTCTTTTATTCTCATTACAAACATTCGTCACACTCACTAAACCATTTTCTTTATACCCGGAACCATTATCAGATATCGAAAGTCCATTACTCATAAAGAAATTATCAACGGATTCTTGACTCGGTCCTATGGTACCATAACTGTTATAAATATCACGCGGTGTAGTTCGCGGTTCCATAAGCCATTGACTACTGTAACTGTTATTTGTAGTAGCCCATAATGTTTCACAATTATAACATTGAAACAATTTATATAAAGTTTGATTCACATCCTCTGTACCGGCATCATTTGCAACAGTATATAAACTATGTCCATTTGCTTCAGCATAATCAATCAACGCTTTTACGTATTTCTTAGCAGTAGCCCATTTTTGTGCATTATAAGCCGGAAAAATTTGCGTTCCATCATTATTTTTCAACTTCATCGCTTCTTCATAACCACCATTAAACAGAGGAGATGCCGCAAACATCCATAATTTTGCACGTAACGCCATGGCTGCCACTTTAGTAGGGCGAACCATTTCATTCAAGTCTGTAACAGTATTTGGTATATTATTACGCGTTATGACCCCGTTTAATAAAGAATCTACGTATGAAACATATTGATCGACCGAAGGACGTGCATAGTCTCTTTTCGACGGTTCTTCTGCATTCTCTAATTCCGTAATGATAGGAGCAGGACCATACTGTTCAAAAAGTGACACATAACAATATGCTATCAAAAATCTTGCATCATCTTTCATACGATTTATCTCATCTTCAGTTATAACAGATTCATCTGTAGTGCTTCCAACAGCTTTACCGTATTTTATAAAAATCATAGCTTGACGAATATACTGATATAACGACCCCCAACGTTGCAACTGCGCATCACCGGCTGTATATCCTGATGTCTCTACATCTTTATAAGGAGATATTTGCGATGAAATTTCCCCGCATAAATTTGACCATGGATTTTTAAATGCATTACAGTCTGACCCTGTTTCAGAATACTCTGAAATACAATTATAGATATTAGCATACCAACTCTTTGTGTATGTAGGACTGTTAAAAACATCTTCCATTGATAAATTTTGTGTCATTTCATCTGAGACATCTAAATAATTACTGCAAGATGAAATTGTTAGTGCAACTATAGCAACAATAACATATATAATTTTTTTATTATTCATGATTTTATAATTTAAAATGTCATTTCTAACCCCAATGTCCAAACACGTGATAAAGGATATTTTGCTCCCGAATTTGCACCGCCAAGTTCAGGATCCCAATATTTCAAGTGATCCCATGTAATTAAATTAGTACCTTGGATATACAATCTTAAGTTTTGCATTTGATAACGCCTTAGCACATTTTTACTAAATTGATATCCTAATTCAACATTCTTCAATCTTATAAAACTGGCATCTCTATACCACCATGTACTCGGACGCTCATTATATTTGAATTCAGAACTATGCATACGTGGATAAATGACGTCTTGATTATATGGATCAGCTACTCTCCATCTATTCATCACTTCACTCCTTGCAGAAGAAGCATCTCTACCTCCATTTACGAAAGGCATGAAATTAGCTGTTTGCGTTAGTAAGTTAACTGAAGCTTTTCCTACACCCTGAAAGAAAACGCCACCATATAAGCCTTTATATTCCGCATTCAAGCCGAAGCCATAAACAATAGCCGGAGTTTCCGAATGAAATTTGTTATGGTAAGTTTTGTCATAATCGTCAATTGTACCATCATTATTTAAATCAGCATACTTAATATCACCGGGACTAACAGAAACATTAGGATTTGCCAATCCTGTTTTCAATTTATATGTTTGTGCTCCGGTTGTAGAATTCGTTGTAATTATGAAATCATCCGGTGTATATAGCCCAATAGATTTATATAATAGAGGTTGACCTATACTATTACCTGTATAATTTTGATAAGAATACGTATGACCAATTTCATCATATTCAACAATTTTATTTTTTGCATATGTGAAATTACCACGAAAAGTCAAAACAAGTTTATTAATATTTTGTTTCATCACAATATTTCCATCAATACCTTGGTTGGTAACTATACCATAATTCTGCATAGGGTTATTGCGCAATCCGCTAATTTCAGGTACAGTCTGTCTCTGCAATAATATATTATGACGACGATAATAAAAATAATCGGTAGACATATCTATACGACCATTAAATAAGCCTAAATCTATACCATAATTTTGTTCATCTTCAATTTCCCAACTCAAATGTGGAGATGCTGCTGTGTTTTCAATAATACCATTACCATACCAATTTGTTGCACTTCCGCCTTCAGCGGCTGTAATACCTAAATTATATCCACCGCCACTCTCATTAAGACTTGCCTGATAGGGGAAACGACTTAAAGAAGAAGATAAATCATCATTTCCTGTACGTCCATAAGAAGCTCTCAATTTCAATTTATTTATTGTTGGCAATATACTTGCCATAAATTTTTCATGGCTTATATACCATGCAGCACCTACAGCAGGGAAAAAGCCCCAACGATGACCGGCTGCAAAATTTTCACTTCCTGTCACACCAAAACTAGCTTCAAGCATATAACGATTGTCGTATCCATAAGTGGTACGAGCTACAACATTTTGTTTACGATATGGTAATAACTCCAATCCACTTTTATTTTGATATTGAGTTTCTTTTTGGTTATATAAAAGTAAACCTGTCAAATCATTTTTACCAAATGTGCGTTTATAATTTAATGAGGTCTCAATATATATACTTTTATTACCTCCACTTGATCCACTTGTCGGATTTCCCAATGCAGATCCTTCATTGATTGTTTTCTTTATCAACTTACCATTAGAATCTCGTCCTGTAGCATAATAAGAGTGAGCTGTCATTTCACGATTAATGAATTGCTCCGAATAAGCATCAAAACTAACGCATCCTTTTACAGATAATCCTTTTGTAATAAAGTCCAATTTCTGTTCTAAAGAAATTTTAGATTGAACTGTTGCCGACCATGACTTATCATAACCTTTAAAATTCAACAAATTATATGGATTAGCTCTATTATAACTGNCATCAGCATTAGGATGTTCAGATGCAGTTCCATCAGAATAAATCATAGGTATTACATGCACTGGAAATACCGTCATAATAGTAAATAGTTTGTCTGCTGTCGTTATAGGTGCTGTTTTTGTAAAATATTGTTCACTCATATCTACAGACATAAGAGTTGTTTTCGATAAATTGAAATCTACATTGGATCGTAAATTATAACGCTTAATATCTACATTAGAATCATATTGTTTCATCGGATTATTTTTATAAATACCATCAGCATTATAATATGAACCTGATACAAAGAAGTGTACTTTCTCACCACCGCCACGGAAATTTATAGTATATCGCGAACTTTGAGTATGCTTTTTTAACATATCCATCCAATTTACACTCGGATATAAATCAGTATCAGCACCTGTACGATATTTTTCCAATATTTCATCTGATGTCGGTTGTTGGAACCCGACCAAAGGATTTCCTTGATCGTTCCAAGTTGCTTCGTTGTACAAATTTAAATATTCATAAGAATTCATTAAGCTAGGCAGGCGCATTGGCGTATCGAATCCGTGCTCTGCGGTTAAATTAACAGCTGTTTTTTGAGCTTTACCTCGTTTTGAAGTCACCAAAATAACACCATTTGCACCTTCAGCACCGTATACGGCTGTAGCAGCAGCATCTTTTAATACTGTAAAAGATTCTATTTCATCAACATCTATATTATCCATACTACGTGGTATACCATCAACCAATACCAATGGATCTGTACCACCTGCATACGAACTCATACCTCTAATCCAAAATTGAGCATCATCCCATCCCGGTTCTCCGGTACGAGTAACAGCAATAACACCGGATATTTTACCTGCTATGCTGTTAGTTAAACTTCTATTTGCTATATTCAACTCATCCGAACCTATACTACTAATAGAAGCAACAACACTTTCCTTCTTTTGTTGACCGTATCCGACAACAACAACATCACTCAAATTTACTGATGAAGCCACCATTTGTATATTAATTATTCTTACACCTTTTTTAATAGTACGTTCTTCTGTATTATAACCGATGTATCTATATGCAATGGTTTCGCCATCAGCAATTCTAATCGTGTATCTACCGTTTTCATTTGTAGTAGTCCCCCTATTAGTACCTTTTACCATGACGGTAGCTCCAATAATAGGATCACCGCTTGACTCCGTTAACAATCCTGTTATTGTTCTCAAAGAATCTTGCTGATTTATCCCTTGTATTTGTCCTACATTTTGTTTTGCCGCTATATTTATTGGCAAACAAAATATAAACATTGTGATAAGCACAAATATATTTATATTTTTCATTTTCTTAGTTTTTTATGATTATTCTACTTCTGGAATTTCGTCAACCTCGTCACAAGTCATCACAGCTTGTGATGTCGGGAAATTAGAAGGTAATGTCAATGTCAAAATATAATATTTGCCATTAGTCATATTTTGTGTTCCTGCATATATATTTCCATCGCTACCGGAAACAGCATTTATCTTAAAGAAAGGAGAAGATGTAGTATAATACTGACTCGTAACTTCAACACCCCAGCCCTTTTGCCCAAAGAATTTAAAATTGACATTATTAGGATCTATTGTTTGTCCGGCTTCTAAAATAATCTGGTATTTTTTATCGGCCAATTGAACCAGACACATAGGTTTATCTTCAGAATTGTACGGATCCCAGTTAATTGAATTAGTTGCGTATGAAGGTTTACCAATGCCATTATCTCCAATAGTCCACAACGTCCCTTCACCTGTACTTAAAGTAAACGCACCTAAATCTTCGCCATCCATTTTTTCAACATTAAAATATTTCAAGGCCTTATTTACAGTTACTTTATATTTTCCATCCATTCCACGGAATATTAAAGTTTTACCATTTGTTCCCTTCTTAATATTGAAAAATGTAGGATCTATCCAATAGTTAGCATAATCACTCTTAAGCCCTGTGATTTTAATTTCCTGATTCTGTGTCAAATTCATGTTTACATACCAATGGTTATCATCCTTTTTAATAAACTCATTATCGTTTAATGCGAATTTAACAAAAGGCGTACCTGCAAATGAAAGTGTATTAAATGTTATTTGATAAGCACCATCTGTATCAGCCGTAAAATCAATATCATTATTGGTACCTTCAACTATACTCCCGTCAGATGATCCAAAAGTAATGTCGTTACCATTATTACCATACTTAGGTATTACGATATAAGCTTTTTGTTCACTCGAAAAGTTGCCTGTAACAGCATAAGTATAAGGAGAACCTGACAGTGGAGTCATTTGGTATTCATTACCATCATCCGTCTTAAGTAAAAGATACGGATATGCAGGGCGAGATACTACGATACTGGTATCAACAACATCACTTGCATATCTGGCATTTTTTACTCGGACTTTAAGCGATGCCTTCCCATCTGGAATATTCTTTAGCAACGGAACATATATTTTCCCGATGTATTCTCCTGATTTTCCAGTTATCATCACTCGTTCCGATACAATAGAATCACCATAAAGGAGCTGAAGTTTTGAGTCTGATAGCGGTATTGTTCCGTTATCTGTAATTTTATAAGAAATAGATACACTATCTCCCATATAAGCACTTTTGGGTGCATTAACCGAAACCACAGTTGCACTACCCACATCATCATATTCATCATTTTTATCATTACATGATGATAAATAGATAAAGCCTAGTAATGCTAACACAATACATAACTTTGTTTTCATATTATTATTTTTAAAATTAAGAATGTTATTTCCAAGAAGTTGAAACAATTGACATCGCAGGCAAATTACACGTGAAATTTCGCGTACCATCACTAACAACAATTGATTTTACTGTACTAGATTTATTGATTATAATAAAAGCATAACTATTGTCTTTATTGCGAAAAGCCTGATATTCTATATCATCACTTTCATATCCTGAGACACCTACACGAATTGCACCCGGTTTAACAACAGCAGAAGTTTGCGCTACAACATAATATTGTGAATTGCGCGTGATTGTTTTATAATCATAATTAATATCTACCGCGCCGTAACAAGTGGAACAACCACCTTCGTCACCTCTATTAGGACCACGATCATAATCCAGCATTAAGTTCCACACAATAATTCCGGTACACCAATTTTTAACATTCCCAAACATTAAATTTTCCATATCACTAAGTAACCTTACCTCCAAATTACGCCCTGAATTCCATGTACCTATAGAAGACTCCGTAAAAAGGATACCTTTATTTGGGAACTCTTGATGTACCATATTCATTGCATCTTGTGTGCCGGCATAATCATGAAAAGCAGAACCTACAAAACAATCTGCTGCATCACTGCCAAGTACTTTCAATGGATAATCATATCCGTCATAATTGTGATCCCAAGTATAAATTTTTACATCTAATCCAGCATTTTTTAAATGAGGAAACAAAGCATTCTTTACAAAATCTCTTTCCTCATCCCATTCCATATATAAAGAAGCCGAATTACCTGCATTTCTTGGTTCATTTTGAGGAGTAATAGAATATATATTAATGCCTTCATTTTCCATAGATTGTATCCATTTTACAAAGTAAGTAGCATAATCTTGATAATAATCAGGATTTAACCTACCACCTTTATAAGAATTATGAGCTTGTTTTGTTGTCAAATCTTCGACTTTCATCCAAGGCGGACAAGTCCATGGCGTAGCTATTATTTTAATTGATGGATTTATCTTAACGATTTCTTTTAAAACTGGAATTATATAATCATTTTCTTCTCTTTGCAAAGCAAAATGCTCTATACCTTTAGTGTCACAACATGTATAATCGCTTAACGAAAAATCAGAACATCCTATCGGAACACGAACATAACTGAAACCATAACCCTTAGTTGGTGAGAACGTTTCTGTCAAAAAATTTATTCTGTCTGTTTCTGACATTTGCATCAAGTTGAAACAAGTAGATCCCGTAATGGCCGCTCCAAAACCATCCATTGTTTGATAATGTATAGTAGTATCAATAGTAACTGTACTTGGAGACATATTACTTTTTGAACTCAATACCGCACTATCTTTAGCAAGGGAATACCCATTTGTTGATGTAATAAGCAGAATAGCGTTTTTTACAGTATCGCCACCTGAATGGTTTACTGGAGCATCAGTCGCTTTATATCCGCTACTACATGCTGACAAAATAAAAAGTATACATGATACAATCAATGATAATTTTTTTAAACCATAATTTAAATGCACACAACTAACTAACGTTTCCATAATATTGATTTTAATTATTACATGCTTAATGTATTCGATGAACAAAAGTAAAACATATTTCATTATTTTTTTTAAGAACAAACATTCAAAGTGGATTTTTCTTCAATAGCTATTTTATAACTCACAGACAATGAGCAGTATATGCGTTATACATATAAATAGAAAAGTGGATGTCTAGTATTGGTATTTTATGCTTACGGCATACTTTTTACGTCAGTATTCAGCTGAATAGAGCACATCAAATAATGTCATTGGTATTATTCGTTGTTTTAGGTACTTCTTTTTATTAGCTTAACTTATTTGGATTGATGACTTTTAAACGACTTCCGGAAAATACAACTACACCTTTATATATATACTTCATTTATCTGAATATTTTCGACCTCAATTAAGTCTTCATCGACTGAATAGGTTAATTACTTTAAAACCTGAATACATGTATTTAAATTACACTCTCTCAAGGTTATTTATTGTTTATTCTATTCATGTTTCAGATAGCCTTTATTTAGAGGGTATTTCAGCTGATTGGATGAATAGGTATGTTTGTTTTCAGGTATTCAAGATTTTTACATGTATTCGGAATGTTTATTATGTTTATCTGGTGTGTTCAACTATAAGATTTTTAAATCGGTAATTTGCAAAACAGTTGGCCAATAGATCACAAGTTGTTGGCTAACTGTTGCTGAACTATCCGCCAACAGTTGAAGAACTTTTCAGCAACAGTTTTTATTTTATGCTGAAGGCTGTCTTCATGCACGAGGTATTCAGGCTTTCAGGCGTGAAACCATTATAAATAAGGGCGTTCTGAAGCATGAATAGATTATTCAATTTTATGAAATAGAGAGAGATTAGTATGTTATCCGGTTCAACTGACAATGCATAACCATTCACACGAATAAAAATCCTTCCCAAATGTGATCAATTTATAGCATTCAAAGCATAAATTTATATTGAAATATTTCTAAACATTTTTCTACTAAATCGTTAAATAAGTGTAGAAAGTACACTTTTTATTTAATTCATGTTCAACAACATATACACATGTGATACAACAGCTAAAAATAAGTGTTAGATTTACACCATAAATTAATATCATATCGAAAAGCATGAAAAAATTATCACTAACATTATGCTTGGCCTTTCTGTTCATGACTGGCTTCAAAGCAGAATCTCAAACGAAGCTTACAGCTTCCGGTTTAGATCCTAACAACTTTAAAGAAGTTGTAAATGGTAAACAAACAAACTTGTATGTTATGAAAAACA
>JGI20214J51650_10002761_pt1 | contig 11038 bp, 8 predicted proteins | sample WetSurMetagenome_FD_51650 | JGI IMG/M metagenome (IMG submission 51650)
GCAAAGTAATATTCACATCAAAACTGCCATATTCTGAATAGAATTCACCCTGATCGAGATAAGGCATCTGATGCCAGCCATCGCGGTCATATACTGCAGGTTTGGGATACCACTGAGATATCTGGTACGATTCACCGATATGACCCAATCGCGAAGTAATGCCCAGAGGAATTTTTACATGAAAAGGGGTTGTGATCTTTATGGTATCGCCATGCGCAATTTTCTGATCAAGTCGGATTATACATATATCAGGATGATCCGGTAATAAATTCCACCCTGCAACACTACCGTTTATCCTGAAGTCAAGGGAATCTATATATCCCGCCAGTATGGGATTATTAAATAGCTGTTGCCGGCCTTTTGTCTGAATGAGCTGTCGGGCAAGATCAGTTTTATTAGACGAATAGCCATTCGGCCAGAGGTGAAAATAAATATAACTCAGAGAATCGGGTGAATTGTTTATATATTCAACAGTCTCAAAGGCACTTAATTCATGCTTTCTGTCATTAAGCGAAACCCGGATATTGTAATTGACTTTCTGCTGAAAATAAGCCTGGGAAAAGAGTTGGGAATCGCATCCCAGGATAATCAGGCAACTGACAAGTACAGGCTTGATGTGAAAGCTGATTTTAAATACGGAGCGCAATTATAGACTTTTTACCTCATTTACAAGATTTTGCAGTGTAGATTTTGCGTCGCCAAATAACATTCTTGTCTTGTCATTGAAGAAAAGCATATTTTCTATAGCCGCGTAACCTTTTCCCATTCCGCGTTTCATTACAATTATGTTCCTGGCATCGCGTGCTTTTATGATTGGCATCCCATAAATAGGACTTGACGGATCATCCTCAGCAGCAGGATTTACGACATCATTCGCTCCGATCACAACCAGAACATCAGTATTCGGAAGATCGGGATTGATCTCCTCGCTTTCAATAAGCTGTTCGTATGGAACATCTGCCTCTGCAAGCAATACATTCATATGTCCGGGCATACGTCCTGCTACCGGATGAATAGCGTATTTGACTTCAACGCCCTTCTCCTCGAGCAGTTTATCCAGTTCATGACAGATATGCTGCGCCTGTGCTACAGCAAGACCATAGCCGGGAACGATAACCACCTTTTTTGAATAGCTGAGAAGAACAGCTGCATCGGAGATTGATATTTCCTTTATTGAACCGGCTACGGCGACATTTTCCTGTCCTCCACCGCCGAATACCCCGACAATAACGTTCAGCAACGATCTGTTCATTGCCCTGCACATCAGTATAGTCAGTATTGTGCCTGCTGATCCTACCAGAATACCTCCGGTGAGCATTGCCTGGTTATTATACAGGAATCCTCCCATCGCAGCTGCCACACCTGTAAATGAGTTCAGCAATGAAATAACCACAGGCATATCCGCTCCGCCTATCGGCATGACAAACAATACACCGTAAATTATTGAGATTACGAACATGACATAAATAAAGGGGGTGAGTTCACTGCTGGCCTGAACATGGCGTGTCATAATAAAGACTATGAAACCGATCAGTATTGCGAGAATAGTCAGGTTCACATACCTCATTGCCTTTATCCGCATATCGCCTATCCAGCCGTCGAGCTTGCCGAAAGCTATCATACTTCCTGCCCATGAAACAGTTCCGATCATGAGGCCTAAAAGAATCGCCAGCACATGTCCGTTTGCCATACCGCTTTTGGCTATAAGTTCAGGGCTAACATGAGGAAATTCCATCATAGAAATAAGGGCAGCGGCGGCGCCTCCCATGCCGTTAAAAAAAGAAACGAGCTGCGGCATGGCAGTCATCTTCACCCGTTTTGCAATAATCCATCCGATAATAACCCCAATGCCTATGGCAGCAAGTATCAGTCCGATATTTCCAATAGGTTTTCCGTCTTTCTGGTGGAACAGTATGGTGGCAATAATAGCCAGCCCCATACCAAAAGCGGCCAGGGCATTGCCGCGGCGTGCTGTCAAAGGGTGACTTAACATTTTCAATCCGAGGATGAAAAGGACTGAAGCAATAACATAAGAAATCTCCAGTATTGAGATCCCGGTATGAATTTGAGATAGCTGGTCCATAGGAATGATCTGTTAGGAATTCTTACTGGTTAATTACTTCTTCTTTTTAAACATCTCGAGCATTCTGTCGGTCACAACAAAGCCTCCGACAACATTAAGAGTTCCCAGGACAACTGCCAGAAAACCAAGTATCATTGAGCCTGTTGTATCGGCATGCCCCATAACGATTATGGCACCAATTATAACAACTCCATGGATAGCATTTGCACCTGACATCAGCGGTGTGTGCAGGATCGCCGGCACATGGCTGATCACTTCTATGCCAAGAAATATTGAGAGAATCACTATGAAAATAGCTTCTCTGTGCAACAAGAAAAACCCGAGAATATTTTCCATGTTATTACTAATTAATTTTCAGCATTTGTTTAACTCTCTGACTTACATATTCTCCGGCATGAACTGCAGTGGTGCCGTTCAAAATATCATCCTGAATATTCAGAACCAGTTTCCCTTCCTTATCAACCATAATTTTTAAAAGGTTAATTACATTGCAACCGAACATCTTGCTGGAATCAGACGACATTTCGGAGGCATAATCTGTTTTTCCCAGAATATGAACACCATTGACTACAATATTTTTTCCATTTTCGGTGAGTTCACAATTGCCTCCTGAAGAAGAAGCAAGATCAACAATCACTGAACCTGGTTTCATAGAATAAACCGTATCTTTTAACAGAAGGACGGGAGCCTTTTTGCCGGGGATCTGGGCAGTTCCGATTACCACATCAGAAGCAATTGCACGCTGCTGGATCAGCTCCTGCTGTTTCCTTTTAAACTCTTCTGTCTGCTCAACTGCATATCCCCCTGCAGCGGTATCTTCCTTTGCACCCTCAACTTCAACAAATTTTCCTCCAAGACTCTTTACCTCCTCTTTCACAGCTGACCGCACATCGAATACTTCAACTATTGCTCCCAGTTTCCTGGCAATTGCTATAGCCTGCAATCCTGCCACTCCTGCTCCAAGAATAAGCACCCTTGACGGTTTTATTGTTCCTGCGGCAGACATAAACATAGGAAAAAACCTTGGCAACAATGAGGCGGCATCCAGTACAGCTTTATAACCCGATACAGTTGCCATTGAAGAAAGAATATCCATCGACTGCGCCCTGGTAGTCCGTGGGATAAGGTCAAGAGCCAATACTGATAGTTTATGAAGTCGTGCCTCTTCAAGCCACCGACTGTTGACAACAGGATTGAGAACGGAACAGAGAACCTGGCCAGCCTTAAAAAGATTCAGGTCATCTTCAACAGGAGGATTAACAGAGAGTATCATTTCAGCCTGTGAAATAACCTCACTTCTTGACTTCACTCCTGCTCCGGCTTTAATGTAGTCTTCATCTGATGCGAACGCTCGTTCGCCAGCTTTAGTTTCGACTATTACTTCGATCCCCAGCTTTTTCAGAGCAACGGCTTCTCCGGGCAGGATGGCTACCCTGTTTTCATTTCCTGTTTCTTTTAGGATGCCTATTAACATAAATCGGAAATTTTGAGTTTAAAGTGCCTGAAGTTTTGAAAAGAATTTACTGCCAATATAATAAACAAAAACTCATGATGACAGGAATGCTTATTAAAAATCAGTTCAATGACTTAACTTATTCAGAGTAACCTCAAGAATTAAAGTCTCGCCCGGTGATATTACAAACCTTTTCTGACCCTTAATATCCTTTCCATAAAAACCCGAATTAACTCCGTAAGCCAGATCAGGAGGGATGATGAGCAGCCTCTTCTCTCCTTCCTTCATCTCTGATAATGCTTCATTCAGTCCTTTAACCAGCCCATCCATTCCAATTGTATGCCTGAATTCCGATGGTCTGGTCCCAGAGTCGGGTTTGCCTGCCTCAGCAGTGCTTACAAATGTTAATCCTGAAACAAGTTTCCCTGTGTATTGGATAGCCATAACGGAACCTTCAACCGGTTTGTTTCCGCTTCCCTGAGTCAGCACCTTATATCTTAAACCGTCAGGAAGAGTCGTCAGTCCCTGGAAGTTATCTGCAATGAATTTTTCTGTCCGCTGTTTCTTCAGCTCTTTTTCGTAGTTTACTTTCTTCCACTGTTTTTCTGTAAGAATTTTAAATGTCTCATCAGTTACAATGAAGTTTTCAGCTTCCTGTCCGGCTCTGACAATAGTTATACTATGAGTCGTATCACCCTGGACTATCTTATTCACCACATCCATTCCGTCAACTACCTCGCCGAAAAGCGTATAGTTACCATCAAGATATGACCTGTCGCCGAGAGTTATATAATATTCACAGGTATTGGTATTCGGACCGCTGTTTGCCATCCCGATCATCCCGGCTTTATTATGGCTCAGGTCGCTGATCTCATTCGGAATTTCATATCCGACTGAATTGACTTCAGTATTTGCAGGATCCTTGACAATAGCCGGCTCTCCTCCCTGAATTACATGCCCCTTGACGACCCTGTGCCAGATAGATTCCTTAAAGAACGGAGTTCCAAGGGGATATGACGCATTTGTTAATGTACCCTCAGCAAGACCAACGAAATTGGCAACGGTCATTGGAGTTTTCTTATAATCGAGAAGCACAGAGAATCTTCCCTTGCTGGTGTTAAAATCAGCATAAATGCCATCAGCCATGAAGTTACCCTGACGTGAAAGGAGATGATCAAGATTAGCAATTTTATAGGCTATTACGGCTGTCACCATTGAAGAGTATTCTTCATATTTAGGTATAACCTCATCATAGGTATCAAGAGTTGTATGCCATGTCCGTCCATATACCTGTTCTCCTTTTGTGGAGAATCCGAATGCAGGTACTTCCTTCTGTAAAAATGAGAATGTGTCAGTACTTCCCCTGCCACCTTTTCTGAATTGTCTGGGCCTTTCAGTCAGCTCAAAAGGGTATTTGGGATTGAGCCCGAGTATTGGTTTAACAATTTCCTGAAAGTCGGTCATCATTGATTTTGGCACACTTAATCCGGTAATGCAATTGGTTCCTCCGTCACGATTGAAAACTGCAGAGATCCGCGGGAGTTTGTCGGGATTTTGCTTCACCCATGCTGTTGACCCAAGCAGTCCATACTCTTCTCCGGCCCACAACTGAACCATGATTGTACGCTTTGGTCTTCCCCCGGAAGCAATTATCAGTCTGGCCACTTCCATGGCCACAGTTGCTCCCGAAGCATTATCAACGGCACCTGATCCTCCATCAAAACCATCGAGATGACCGCCCAGAATAACATATTCGTCAGGGAACTGGGTGCCAGGGATCCAGGCAACTACATTGTGGTATTTTACCGGACCCGGCCTGAAGTAATTTCTGATATCAAATTCGAGTATGACTCTCTGTCCCTTCAAAACGAGGTCTTTAATGTCATTATATTGTTTATCAATCAATTTAATATCAGGCAATTCAGGCAGACTTTCCCATGAATCAACTTTTTGGAACAACAGTCTTATCGGGAATGTTGAAAGCTGGATTGTACCAAGTGCTCCGGCTTCCTTCATTAGCCTATTTAGATCAGATACACCAGCTCTGTCCCTTGGCCAGCCTGAATTTGAACCATCAATCAGGACCCAGGCACCTTTAATACTGTCCCTGACAGTCCAGAATTCCTCAACCGATTTTGGTGATATCACAACATGTCCCCTCTGACGGCCTTTTGTTCCGGCTGTATAGGAAGGTGTGCCAAAATCGAGGGTAACCTCTTTTGGAGTGATCATTTTTCCAAACCATGGACCCCTGTTGAAGCCAACCGGCATTTCTCCGGCCTCTTGCATCTCAGCCATCATCCCCCACGATTTCATGATATTGACAGCCCAAACGCAGGCACTGTAATAACCATCCGACCCTGTGAGGCGATCACCGATCCTGTTCGTCAGAACATCCATGTGTTCCATAACCTTGTTATCGGTGGTTCCTAGGTCTATAATTTTGTTGATTACGGGGTCATTCTGACCGGTGGCAGTAAGCGCAGTTAAAAGAAAGATGCCAGGAAGAAAAGATCTGATAAAGTTCATCTTAGATATAATTTTTTCAGTTTTATTTAATATAACCTTGTTCGTAAGGCCCCTCTCCCGCTAAAGCGGGATCTCCCCTAAAGGGGAGAAAATTTCAGGACAAAAGAAGATTTCTGATGTTCCTGAATTTTACCCCCCTTCAGGGGGGCAGGGGGGCTACTGTTCCAGAAACTTACCCCCCTTTAGGGGGGCAGGGGGGCAAGTTCCTTATTTCCCAAAAAAACTCTTCATCCAGAAGCTATTTGCCTCATTCCTTGAATGAGTTGCCTTTGCCCCTCCCCAGCCGTGCCTGCCGCCCGGATACAGCATGAATTGAAAAACTTTTCCCTCATCCTCAAGTTTTGAAATAAGGTAAATTGAATTCTGCATATGGACATTATCATCCATATCACCGTGAGTGAAGTAAAGTTTTCCGGTATAATTTTTAGCATAGGTCAGAACTGAAGCGTCTTTATAGCCATCCGGATTATCCTGAGGTGTATCCATATAGCGCTCAGTATAAACGTTATCATACAGTCGCCAGTCGGTAACAGAAGAGCCCCCGAATCCATGTGTCCAGTAACCCGCACCTTTGGTAAGTGCCAGGCATGTCATATAACCTCCGTACGAGCTGCCTGTAATTCCGATTCTCGTTGAGTCGACAAAAGGCTTTGCCCGAAGCCATTTAACGGCATCCTCATAATCGAGAATCTCCCATTTTCCAAGGGAACGATGAAGATAATCGAGTCCTTTCTTTCCAAACTGGCCCGATCCGCGGTGATCGACGGTGAATGTGATTATGCCATTCTGTGCATTCCAGGAAGGAGTGTTCCCCTGCCACCTGTTGCTTACATTCTTGAAATCAGGTCCGCCGTAGATTGCAAAGATTACAGGGTATTTTTTCGACGGATCAAAATTTACCGGATAGGTAATAATAGCGGGCATATTGAAAAGCCCGTCGGATGTCATGATCTTGACAAACTCAGCTTTCGCGCTTTTTGCAGGATCAAATGCGGGCTGCTCGAACTTATAAATTTCCTTCAGCAGTTTTTTGCTTTTATTATACAGGACAATACTCCCTGCGCTTGCGATACTGTTGTGTGTGTCAATAAAATAGGTGCCTTTTGGGGAGACACTCAGATTATGTGATCCACTGCCTTCTGTCAGTTGAATTACATTCTTACCGTCCAGTCCTACACGGAATGCATGAGAATCAGTCGATTCCGGACCTGTTGCAGAAAAATATACAGTTTTCAGATCTTCATCCACCCTGTCAATAGCGGTTACCCTGAAATTGAAGTTTGTAAGTTGAGATATGAGTTTGCCATCCCAGCCATAATAATAAAGGTTCTCCCAGTCATTTCTGTAGCTTTTCAGGATAAAACCCGATCCGTTCTTCATCACGTATATATCCTCATAAAATTCGACCCAGGTTTTCCTTGTTTCGGAATATATCTGAATAAAATCACCGGTAGAAGGATCAGCCAGCACAATTTTAAGCTCTGTCTGGTCGCGATCGAGGACCTGTACTGCAAGTTTCCTGCTGTCGGGGCTCCAGAAAGGCCATGCGATATACTGATCAATATTGTAATCTGTTTTAACCCAGGTTGTTTTTCCTGAGGCCAGATCTGCAATACCCATTTTAACTTTTGGATTGGGATCGCCGGGTTTCGGATAATGTGTAGCTTCTATCAGACCGTGTATTCCATCAGCCTCATCAAGCCGGTTAAGGGTAAAAACAGGCACATCAGTTTCATCCGTCCTCAGATAGGCTATGCTTTTGCTATCGGGTGACCACCAGAATGCGGCATACCTGCCGGCCCGTCCAAGGATCTCTTCCATGTATACCCATGATGAGTATCCGTTGTAAACCTTTTCCGATGCATCAGTTGTAAGCCTGATCTCTTTGCCCGATACCAGGTCATAATAATATAGGTCTTTGTTTTTGGTAAATGCTATTTTTTTACCGTCAGGAGAAAACCTGGCATTCACTTCAGGTGATTTATCGTTTATAAGTCTTTTCAGCTCTTTATCACCAATCATAAAATAGTAAAGGTCATTATCCTTATTGATTACTACGCTTTTTGAATCAGGACTTACGACATCATTCATTGTTATCGTAACTCCTGAAGGAAGGGACTGCACAAGTAAATCCCTGTCAGTTTTAACAGCCGGTAAAACAATACTTTTACCTGTTTTAACATCGTAAGTCTCAATTATTTGTTTCTTATCGGAATCGAAATTCCGTAGTTGAAAATGGGAATCATCGCTCCAACCGATTACCGCAACCTGTGATGCACCGCGTTGGGGCATCTGGGCAATCAGGTTACTTCCGGGCAAAGCGAGGACCGTTAACAGAATAGTTAAAATCTGAAGAATAGAGTGTCTTCTCATGGTATAGATATTTTGATAGTGAATATTCATGAACAGAAAAACAAAAATAGGAATTTTTGCTTTGAATACAGTCCTTGTGCTCAATATCACTAAGCCATAAACTGACATTATTTTTCGTACATTTACATAATAAAATGAAGGGAAAGGGGAATAATACAAAATCGATTCAGGAGATCGGGTGGTTAAAGCTTGATAATGCAGCCAAGCTGTTCCCCGCAATTATGACAGGGGAGCTTACGGCGGTATTCAGGATAACTGCATCTCTGAAGAAGCCTGTCAGGTTTTCAATCATTAGGGAAGCAGCAGAGATCACTTCAAAAAGATTTCCCTACTTCAGCGTATCTTTAGGCAGCGGACTATTCTGGCATTATCTCGAATTTAACAATAAGCTGCCAAGGATCCAGACAGAAGATAAAACTCCATGTACGGCATTCGCCGCTCACAGGAGAAACGAACCGCTTTACAGGATCCTCGTAAGGCAAAACCGGATATCAGTGGAGTTTTTCCACATACTGACCGACGGAGGCGGGGCTCTTGAATATCTTAAGTCCCTTTTGCTCACATATTTCAGACTGGCAGGGAATGAGTTTACATCAACTGAAGGAATTATGTCTCCTGAAACCGCGATTACTGAAGAGGAGATGGAGGATGGATATAAAAGATTTTTCAGGAAGGAAACTCCTCCTCCGGGAAAGCTGACCAAAGCATGGCATCTCCCCTACAACCTCAATGAGAAGCCCCGGCTTAAAGTAATACGTTCTGAGATTGATCTGTGCAGGATCCTCGAAGTGGCAAGGAATAATAATGTAACGCTTACCGAATATATAGTTTCTGTATACCTGTTTACTCTTCAGAAGATCTATCTCGAGGAGAAAGCGAAGGTGAAAAAACTTAAAAGAGGAGTACTCCGAATTGAAGTCCCGGTTAACATGAGAAAAAAGCTTCCGAGTAAAACTATGCGAAATTTTTCGCTGTTTGTCCTGCCGGAAATTGACCTCAGGTTAGGGGAATATTCATTTGAAGAAATACTCAAAATTGTGAATTATCAGATTCAGACGGGTGCCGACCTTAAACAGATTGGCCGGTTTTTGTCTCAGAATGTTGGACATGAGCATAGCTTTCTGGTCAGGATTCTTCCCCTCTTTATCAAATCGATGGCTATTTCGGCAGTCTACAGGAGGCTTGGGACAAATCAATGCTCAGGAATAATTTCGAACCTTGGAAGCATAAAGCTGCCTGATGAGATAAGCGAACTTATAGAATCATTCGAGCTGGTGCCAACCCCTCCGAATACTCACGTCAAAATAAGCTCAGCCATGGTATCATTCAGGGATAAACTTCACCTGATTTTCTCCAATGTATCAAATTCAACTAACTTTGAAATGCACTTTTTCAAATTCCTGACAGAAAAGGGAATTCCTGTTAAAATAGTGAATTACAAATAAATATTACGATTATGAGTTATTGTGCGAATTGTGGTGTGGAACTGGATGATGGACTTAATTCATGTCCGTTATGCAGCTATAACTCAGCCAATGACCAGAAGTCGGAAGCCACTGAACAGTCTGAACTCTACCCATCCGATATAATCCTGCTTTATAAAAAGGAAACAAGAAGGCATATCTGGGAACTTTCAGGGATAATCTCCTTTTCAGGAATTGCCGTCTGCACGATTGTTGATCTAGTAATTAAGAAGAGTCTTACCTGGTCACTCTACGCTGATACTTCTATCTTTGCATCCTGGATATTTCTTACACTTATTCTCCTGGCTTTCAGAAAATATTTCATAATAATTCCGGGATTTCTTTTTACTGTACTCTCATCACTGTTTCTGTTCAACCTTTTCACTCCCCCTATAAACTGGTTTTATGGAATAGGGTTACCTATGACCCTGGCTCTTTTCGCGTGTGTCATCATAATGACCATACTTTGGAAAGTCGCCCATTTTAAAGGATTTAACATACTGGCCTTTTCTTTTATAATTCTTTCAGCATTCTGTATGGTTTCAGAAGCATTCATTGATAAATTTCTCAGGAATTCCGTCGATCTGAAATGGTCAGCTATAGTTGCAATTTCCGTACTCCCGGTAGCACTGGTTCTTTTGTTTGTTCATTACAGGATGCACAGAGGAAAAAGACTCGATTCCTATTTTCACGTATGAAAAAGCCCTTTTATTATCGCTGCAATCTAATGCAGAACAGATAATACATTTACATTTTTTCACCACGAAAGACTCAATTTATTAAGCTTGCCGACCTGTTTTTAAGCAGATTGAAATATTTTTTATGGGATTTGAAAAAAGATTATATTTATCCCCCTGAACCAAATCCATAATAATGAAAAAGACCATTCTGGCTATTCTGGCCTCTGCATTGATGATTTCCACACTTAACTCGCAGACAGTAAAATCACCGGATGAGTTTCTCGGTTATGCGCTGGGGACACAATTCACATACCATCACAGGGCGGTAGAGTATTTCAAATACGTTGCAGAGAATTCACCTCTCGCTGAATATCGTGAATATGGTGTTACAAATGAGGGAAGAACTCTCGGGGTCTGTTTTATATCAAGTGAAGAGAATCTTGCCAGGCTTGAAGAG
>JGI20214J51650_10002762_pt1 | contig 11035 bp, 7 predicted proteins | sample WetSurMetagenome_FD_51650 | JGI IMG/M metagenome (IMG submission 51650)
TCACCGCTGTTATAGGTGAAATTGCTTTCAAGAATGTGATGCCATCCATCCGCCTTTTCAATCCGTAATCCCGCCTCATATAGAGTGTCCCCGTTATGGTCAACGGTGACATTTTTAAGAAGGATTTGACCAGAATCGTAGGAATATATACCATTGTTGTTATTATGAAAAACACTGGTATCATTTATCCTTGTATTTGACATATTCCTGAGATCAATTCCTATATCGTTGTAAGAAATTCTTACGTAACCAGATGAGTTGGGCCCTATCAGGACGTTATCTGTGGAGGAAAGGGCCATGCCCGAGCCGCTGTTACCATGAAGATTTACATCTCCCAGTATTTGTACATCCTGTGATCTACTGACTTTTATCCCGATCGGGCTGTTGAAAATTTCAATGCCATCACCAATGGTAACATCAGTAGAATTTGTAATGTTAATTCCTGCCACCTGGTTATCATGACCATAGATCAGGCCTGAAATGTCCACATCGGACGAATTACGGATGAGAATCCCATTTACATCGTTGAAGGTAGACTCGATGGGTCCTGTTATATCTACCACACTGGAATCGGTAACATTAATCCCTGAACCCCGATTGTTATACAGGTAAATGTTATCTCCCAGTGTGATATTCTCACCTGACTGGATAACAATCCCATCGAACCAGTTTGAAATCGAAGAGAAATTTTTGACCTGGATATTCGAAACGTCACCGTTAATAAGTATTCCCACGGTGCCTGGATGGAGAGATTGACCACCTAAATCATTATGTAAACCGTCCAGGACAACATTGGAGACATCGTGAATCCAGATGCCGATATGTGACAACGTATCAAGGTTTATCTCAACCGGGTAATATCCGGGACCGGTCGTCCCATTGATTTCCCACATCTGGCCAGCACCGATCCCTGGTACAAGATTCGTTGTATTCAATGGAGGATCTGTGAGGTTTGCAGCCCATGGAGGATTCACGGTACAAACCGGTGCTGAATCCGGGGCCACACTGTTGTTACTTGCAGACATATTCATTGCAATGGACTGCAGCACGGTGTCTGCACCGAGGCCCCCCTGGTTTCCGGACAGGTTGTTGTTCAGCTCATCAGGCTCTGGAATCATGATTGAATTTCCAGAATTATTAAGAGGAATATCTGCACCTGGCAATGGTTCGGATGACAATGATAAAGAAATTGAAGAATTACTTACAGATACATCCCCGGCAACAGGTGCAGGGTCTCCCGGATTATCCGTTGTTATGAGTAAAGGTAACGAAGAATTAGTGGCTTCATTAATTTCACCAGGGGGGTCTCCCTGGACAACACCCGTCTGCACAAGCGCTTCAGGTTCTACGGGGTTAAAGGGGATCTCCTCATTTGCGGAATTATCACCACTTCCGGGTTCCAGCCCGGAATTATCATCCGTTAACAACCCGCTCCCAGAGGATCCGGGTCCCTGGATAACATCGGGTCCTGTTGATCCATCCTGAACAATAATAAAACCAGCAGGGGCCTGGTTATCAGGTTCAAAAGTGTCAGGTGGAGGATCGTTATTTTCATTGACAAGAATGGTACTTTCATCCGCAGATACCGGAATGACCAGGAATAAAAACAGCAGGAGTAGCAGTACGATACATAATCCGTGGGGTCCAAAACCTCTGGTATAATCCTTGATTGTCATAAAACACCTTCATTTCTCAAACAGAGGTGTAAATCAGCAGCAGCCCAGGAGGGATAACCCTTAATAGAAAATTAAAAATAACGAAGAACCTCATGGCATAACCCCCCCGCGTCAGGCCTGCTATGGACACCTCCTATGCATCTGCCTTTTTTTTAATATAATAAAAACATTATGAAATTGATTTTTTTACGGTGAAATGGTTTTACTGATCGCGACATATTTAACAGGTCTGTCATTTTTGAACCATCTGCGGCCAGTTAATAGATTTCCGTTCGATATTCCCGTATCTTTCCGGGTTAACTGTCCGGGACAATTCATTCCTTAAATAACATGACATTCTTATGATACTGTTAGCCCGTCATGCAAATCATTACCCCTACTTCAATTCTCCGCGAATGGACCGTTGAAGATGCCGAATCACTCGTAAAACATGCGGATAACCCCCATATTTCGGCACTGATGAGGGATGCGTTCCCCTGTCCCTATTCCCTGGACGATGCAAAACGTTTTATAGCGATGGCAACGGGTCCCGGCCCAAACCTGTTCCTGGCAATTGAGGTACATGGTGAAGCAGTGGGTGGTATCGGAATACACCCGAAGAGTGACGTCAGGTGCCGGTCTGCCGAAATCGGCTACTGGCTTTCAGAGCCTTCCTGGGGACAGGGTATCGTGACTGATGCGGTCTCAGCTCTTGTACCGGTCGCATTCGAGCGATATGATATCGTTCGGCTCCAGGCCGGCATTTTTTCTCCGAATACTGCGTCGATGCGTGTCCTGGAAAAATGTGGGTTTACCAGGGAGGCTGTCCATAAAAACGCCATATGGAAAAACGGGCGACTCCTTGATGAAGTAGTGTATGTGTATTTTGGATAAACATGCGGGATCGGATTACCGGCCCTAAGTAAAAAAACTCCGGGTATTCCGGTCGTTATTCCATTTCCCCGCTTATCGTTATGGTATAATCTTTCACCGGGACCTTCTTTCCCGACTTTTCCAGTGCCTGGTCCACAACATATCTGACACCGCTGCAGCATGGGACTTCCATGTGGACAACCGTGATTGAATTAATCGTATGAATGGACACGATTTCTGCGAGTTTCTCGATATATCCCTCAATATCTGAATCCAGTTTCGGGCAGAATATGATCAGGATTTTTCCCCGGAGGACTTCCTGGTGAAACCCGGCATAGGCAAACGGGACGCAGTCGGCTGACACCAGCAGGTCAGCATTTTCAAAATATGGGGCCGCCGGGTTCAGGAGTTTCAGCTGGACCGGCCACTGGCGCAGTTCAGAGCTGGTTGTCCCTGCTGGCTGCGGGGGGCCGGTGCGGGTAACCCTTGCGATGCTCTTTGCTGCAACACCCGGGCATCCTGCAAAGTCAGGGTGACGGTGTTCGGACGGCCCCGGGGGAAAATCTGCCGCGTTGTGGTCCGGGATGGGAAGATTGTGCTCCCTGAGGTAACTGATTGCCTCGCGATAAAGTTCCGCCTGACCGTGACCTGCAAGGTGTTCAAGATGGGCCCTGATAACCGGCTCTCCCTGCCTTACAATGGTCTCCATCACGGCCTTTTCGTCGTACGCACCCGCTTCCCGTTCGATGACTGAAATCGCCCCCTCCGGGCAGGTACCGATACAGGCCCCGAGACCATCGCAGAAGAGGTCGCTTACAAGCCGTGCTTTCCCATCGATGAGTTGCAGGGCCCCTTCCGGACAGTCAGGGATGCACTCCCCGCATCCCGTGCATTTTTCCTCATCGATNCTGATTATTTTTCGCTTCAATCGTGACACTCCACCCCGTATATGCAGGATGATAAGACATACATGTTGCGGTAATGGCAAAAACCCGGCCCGGGGATTTATCGGGGTACACGGCAGCCCGGAAACCGGTATACCCAGGAAAGATTGTCACAACGGGGAATTTTATATCGTTCCTGTATTGAACTGCCAGGATCAGTCTGTTTTAGATGACCCCGCGGTAGTACGCGAGTGGTTCCGCGTATGGCCGGATCGCATCAATCATTTCAGCCTGTTCATCCTCGTCCATCGGAATATGCTCTTTTTCCTGCCGGGCAAGGAATTCGGCCTCCTCCGGGGTTGAGCACCCCGATATCACGATATCCACGTCCTGAGAAAGGGCAAACCGGATCAGGTCACCGGGTGAAAACCCGCCATCCTGGGATATATAGGCCCCTGCTCCCAGGACCTTCATGCCAATTACCCCGATACCCCGTTCCCGGGCTGCCGGTATTACCTGGTCGATAAAACCTCCGATAGCAGCCTCGACCGGACTGACCGGGAGGAGCACTGAATCGAGATCCCAGTTTGCGACCGCATGCAACAGGATTGCCGGATCGTGATGGCCGGTAACCCCTATTCCCCTTACGATCCCGGTCTCGCGTGCCTGGTAGAATGCCCCGAGCGCTCCACCCTGCCCCTCGATCTGCCTGATATCTGCATGGTCCCGCAAATCGTGGATCTGCCAGAGCCCGAGATTCTCCCGTCCCATCCGGGAGAGGGTCTGCTGGAGATCCCCGTTAGCACCTGCAGCATCCCGCTTTGCAGATTTACTCGTCTGGAATGCACGTTCCCTCCACTCCGGGTGCAGGTTCCAGAAGTGCCCGTAATACTGTTCGCTTCCCGAGTATGCCGGGGCGGAATCGAAATACCTGATGCCAGTGGCATATGCCGTTTCAAGCATTGCCAGTGCTTCATGCTCCTTCCCGTACGTCCGGAGCACCCCTTCTCCCCCGAGCCCGATCCTTAGAGGGCTGCCGATCAGCGTCCTAATCCTGCTGTTCCCTGCCATCGTACCTCATCATCTCCGGTACAGGGTATAAAACAGCCGAAGTGGATCGGTGTTACCACCCTGATCCATAAGACCACGGGGCGGAGCCCCGGGAGCGTAGATACATTTCAGAATAATCAGGATTCTGGGTGCCTATTATAGCTTTTGCCATGAAAATGGGTAAACGAACCCCAAAATGAAGAGATTTTGAAAGGGCATTTTCATAATCCTGGTGTGAACTTCCCGTTCATGTGTGTTTCAACAGAGCGGGAATTTACTCTTTCCCATATACGATTGCTCCCCTTACCGGGCAGACTTCAGTACATCTCCCGCAGAGGTAGCACTCCCGTTTGGAGGTGCCGTCCCCTGCAACATGGACCGGGCAGGCCTTCTCACATTTCCTGCATTTAATACATTTCTCTGTACGTTTCAAACGGTACCTGCTAACCTGGGACATGATGGAAAACAGCACCCCGTAGGGGCAGAGGAACCTGCAGACCGGGCGGTATAAGAATGCTGACAGCAGGAGGAGTGCAGCAAAGACAAAAAGCCCTGCCGTGAGGGACAGGCTGAAGAAGTCGTAGACACCGGTGTATCTCATCAGGTCAACCAGATAAACCCCGCTGATGACAACCGCAATAAACACGCAAAACCTGATTATTTCAGGGATTTTTGTCTCCCCGATATCAATTTTTTTAAAAGGTGCATGTGACACAAGTTCCTGGATAGTGCCCACCGGGCAGATATGGCCACAGAACATCCTGCCGACAAGGAGAGAAATGGCCAGCACTGCCAGGATACCGATAACCCCTGGCAGGAGGAGAGGACTCCCGGTTGCAAGCCTGATGAGTCCGATGAATTCCATCGGCATGATCGGTGAAAGGAACACGAAACCGGTGGTTATGCTGAGTACCAGGATAAGCAGCGCTGTTGACCGGTCCATGCTCCCTGTTTTCCAGAGGTATGCCACAACTGGAACGCCAAGCAGCGCTGTTGACCGGTCCATGCTCCCTGTTTTCCAGAGGTATGCCACAACTGGAACGCCNGCGAGCATATAGAGCAGTGCAAAAGGCATACCTGATACGGTCCCCCCCATAAGGGCGAAGACTATGATCTCCGATATTCCGAGCGCAAAAAGCGATGCAGTCGCCAGGAGTGGCCCTTTGGAGTGGGGGATCATTCCCCGTCTGCCAGACCTGAAAACCAGGATAAGGGTTGCACAGATCACAAGAAAGAGCAGGACCCCGATAATTACAGGGCTCACGTGGACAAAATCAAAGAATCCGGGAATATTGGGATCCGGGACGATCCCGGCTGGCTGCACGGTTCCTGGAACAGGGGTTACTGGTGGTGCGTCTACAACAGGGACTGGTGTTTTCGTTACCTGGGTGATGGCCGTGCGGGTATAATCGCAAAGTGAATTACCATCCATGTCAGTGAAAAGGAAGCACCTGCCCGGGTAGACACACCCGCCGATCCCCCGCGGGCAGACAGCCGCACATACCGGTTGGGCAAGTGTGATCGTACCAAGAACTCCTAAAATGGTCAATCCTGCCAGTTTTCTCTTGGATATCATGGTAAGGTCCGCACGGATTTCTTTAAAGATCAATCTCCCGTAATGTAATTTAAACATTACATTATGACATACATACTATACAAAAAATCCCTGCCCTGTAATTAGTACCGGGTTTATTACGGGTAGAATTTTTAATGATCCGGTATTTCCCTGACCTGCAGGATTAGTCATTTAACCGTGCCATGGCCAGTAACTTCCCTTTGCGATACCTATTTTGTAATCCGGGATCCACTGAGTACGTAATGGCCCCCTGTGTCCACCGGATAGAAGTCCGCTATGCCAAGGACCCCCGTCTGAAGACCCGGACTGACCGGGTACGGTCGCTTGGTTTCCCGGTTACCGGGCTGCACCTCGTTGAGGTCTATACCATTACTTCAGGGTCCGGNGATTTTACCGAAGGCGAGCTCAACAGGATTGGCTCACAGCTGATCAACCCGGTAGTCCAGGAGTTTTCGGTTGACAGACCTACCACGGCAGATTTCGATTATGCTGTTGAAGTCGGGTTCCTGCCGGGTGTGACCGACAACGTTGGTACGACGGCACGCCAGACAATCGAAGACTTTTTCCAGGGGAGAGAGGGTGTTGCAGTCTATACCTCACAGCTCTTTTTTGTGTGCGGGAAGTTATCACCCGGTCACCTGCAAAAACTTGCCTCGACCCTTTCTAACCCGCTCGTGAACAGGGTACATTCAAAGACCAGGGCTGAATACGGGAGTTCCGGAATGGGTTGCGAGGTCCCGCTGGTCAGGTTGCACGAACTACCTGCTGCCGGTGAGGTGGACCTCAACCTTGATGACCCGGCACTCACGCGGATCGGGAAAGAGGGTATTGAAGACCCGGTAACACACCAGAGGCGCGGGCCACTGGCACTTGACCTGTCCCAGTTGCACGCGATCCGCGACTATTTTATGAAAAAGGGGCGAAATCCTACGGATGTTGAGCTGGAGTCCCTTGCCCAGACATGGAGCGAGCACTGTAAACATACGATTTTTGCCTCTGCGATGGATGATGACGTCCCGGACGGGCTTTACAAGACCTATATCCAGGCGGCAACCAACAAAATCCGGAAGGAAAAAGGAGAGAACGATATCTGCCTTACGGTATTTACAGACAACTCAGGTGCAATTATCTTTGATGAGCATTACCTCGTGACCCACAAGGTCGAGACCCATAATTCTCCCTCTGCTCTCGACCCGTTTGGCGGAGCCCTGACTGGAATTGTCGGAGTGAACCGCGATACTATCGGGTTCGGTCTCGGGGCAAAACCCTGCATCAACGTGTACGGGTTCTGTGTCGGTGACCCGGAGTCCGATCCTGCCCTGTTCCGCGGCAGGGACATGACCAACCCGATCCTTTCCCCGAGGCGGATCCTTGAAGGGGTCGTTCACGGTGTAGGGGTCGGTGGCAACTGTTCGGGCATCCCGACACCGCAGGGATGGGTATATTTCGATAACCGGTACGTGGGTAAACCCCTGGTGTTCGCAGGAACTGTTGGAATTATGCCGCGTGAACACGCAGGGAGGAAACTCTACCAAAAACAGGCAGAACCCGGTGACCGTATCGTTGTTGCCGGCGGCAGGGTTGGAAAAGACGGTATCCATGGCGCCACCTTCTCATCTGAAGCCCTTGACCCCGGGAGCCCGGTCACAGCGGTGCAGATCGGCGACCCGATTACCCAGAAGAAGCTCTCTGACGTGATTGTCAAGGAAGCCCGGGACCTTGGGCTCTACCGCAGTATCACGGACAACGGGGCGGGTGGCATCTCCTGCTCGGTTGCCGAGATGGCGAAGGAATGCAACGGTTGCCGGGTTTCGCTTGAATTGGTCCCGCTGAAATACCCCGGGATGGCCCCATGGGAGATCTGGATATCCGAGTCGCAGGAACGGATGACCCTTGCCGTACCACCGGAAAAACTGGACCTGTTCATGGAGCTGATGGGGCGGCGCGAAGTGGAAGCAGCAGTCATAGGGGAATTTACCCACAACGGCAGGTGTATCGTGGAGTTCCATGGAGACGTGGTCATGGATGTCGAGCTGGGATTCCTGCACGACGGACTGCCGAAAAAGCACCTGAAGACCACCTATACGGAAAAAACGTACCCCGAACCGGCAGTTCCATGCCCCGGCCGCCTTGATACAACGTTACTCGCAATGCTCGGGCGGAAGAACATCTGCTCAAAGGAGTTCATTTCAGTCCAGTACGACCATACGGTCCAGGGCGGCCATGTCCTCGGTCCTGTGCAGGGAAAGGGGCGGGTCCAGGCAATGGCGACGCTGACAAAGGTGGTTCCCGGTTCAAAGAAAGGTGTGGGACTGTCACAGGGGATGTTCCCCTCTTATTCTGAGATTGACCCGTACCGCATGGCCGCTGCCGGGATCGATACGGCGGTACGGGGCCTTATTGCAATGGGTATACCGATGGAATCGATTGCGATCCTCGATAACTTCTGCTGGTGCTCTTCGGATGACCCTGAACGCCTCGGGCAGCTCAAACGTGCGGCAAAAGGGTGCTACGATGTTGCGACGGCATTCGGTACCCCCTTTATCTCCGGCAAGGACAGCATGTACAACGATTTTTCCGGGTTTGATGCGGAGAATAACCCGGTGAAGGTCTCGGTCCCACCCACCCTGCTTATCTCATCGATCGGTGTCCATGAGGACGTGCTGCAGTCCGTCTCAATTGATGCGAAGATTGAGGGCGACCTTGTCTATGTAATCGGGGAAACAAGAGAAGAGCTGGGGGGTTCAGAGTATTTCGCATATCTCGGAGGTGTGGGGAACCGTGTTCCGTCCCTGGACCCTGTCATAGTAAAAGCACGGTATGATCGGCTGACTGATGTCATCCGGCAGGATCTTGTGGCCTCTGCCTGCCCGGTCACATCCGGTGGACTCGGGGTGACACTTGCAAGGGTTGCTATCTCCGGTATGCTAGGTATGGACCTATCGGTACCTTTTGGGATGCGGCCGGATTATTTCCTGTTCTCCGAGTCACTCGGCCGGTTTGTTGTTACCATTTCACCGGGTAAGCGGGAACTATTTGAAAAGACGATGGGTGACGATGCCATCATGCTTGGCAACGTAACCGGTAACAACCTGAGGGTCCGTGGAAAGGAACTCCTGCTGGAGATCCCGGTGAGTGAGCTTGAACATGCCTACAAGGCACCGTTTAAGGAGTACTGAACCATGACCGCTGCAAATTCCCCCAAAAAAACGTCTCCCGGCCAGGACACTTCATCCTGCCCGGAAATGACTGAGGCAAAAGCCCTCATCATGAGCGGGTCCGGTATTAACTCCGAAATGGAGACACAGGAGGTCTTGTTACGGGCAGGGATGGGATCGGACATAGTCCATATCAACGACCTGATCGCCGGAAGGACAGAACTCGGGCAGTACCGCCTCCTGGTGTTCCCCGGCGGATTCTCCTATGGTGACGATACCGGCGCCGGGAACGCATTTGCCAACAGGGTCCGGAACAACCTCTGGAAGGATGTTGAAGAGTTCATTGACGGTGATAACCTCGTCCTCGGGATCTGCAACGGGTTCCAGATCCTTGCAAACCTCGGGTTAGTGCCGGCGTTTGACCATCGTTTTAAACGGGATATCGCACTCGTGCCCAACCAAAAAGGGGTACTCGAATGCCGGTTCGTTACCCTCAGGCCTGTTGCAGACAACCTCTGGACAAAGGGAATAGAGCGTATCTTCTGCCCGGTTGCCCACGGGGAAGGAAATTTTTCCTGTTCACCGGAGACCCTCCGTCGCCTGAAGGAGCAGGGTATGATCACGTTCACGTACTGCCGTGATGACTTATCCCCGGCAAATGGTGAGTACCCGTTCAATCCCAATGGATCTGTTGAGGATATTGCCGGTATTACCTCGGCAGATGGCAAGGTTCTCGGCCTTATGCCGCACCCTGAACGGGCGATGGAATTCGTTAACCTCTACGACTGGCCACTCCGGAAAGAACAGATGAAACGGAAGGGTATTCCGATACCCACAGAGTCGCTGAACATGCAGTTGTTCAGGAATATCGTGGCCTATTTCCGGTGACGGGGTTACAAGGTATACCTGACAGCTGGATCAAGTTCTGCCTCTCATTCCTTTAAAAGCCGCGGGTATGCCTTTATTATTAAAAAAATCAGCGGTTTATATGAACCACTTTTGCCGGGGGGAACCCGTTGAAGTAGGTGGAAGAGGCATGCGAATACGCCCCGATATTTTCTGAATAGACCAGGTCACCGATATCAAGGTCGGGCAGCTCTGCGCTCAGGGTGATCGTGTCGAAAGCATCACAGGTCGGGCCGAACACGGCGGAAATCTGTGTCTCCCCCTCCCTGAAAGCGAGGACCGGGTACGTAGTGTGGTCGAATACCTGCCCGGAATAGGTGTGGTAAACACCGTCATTGATATAATATGATGGTTTTCCATCACGGAATGCCTTACCGATAACCTTGGCGACGAGTGTACAGGCATTGGCCACCAGGAACCTCCCCGGCTCTGCAAGGACCTGCATATCAGCAGGGAACAGCCTTTTTATCTCGGTATTAAGTTGTTTTGCCAGGATTTTGAAGGACTTTACCTCCGGGTGGTACTTTACCGGGAAACCGCCGCCGATGTCAAGGATCCTGATTTTCTGGCCAGTCCTTGTCTCTGTCTCGCTGATAATATTCTCGGCCAGGTGGAGGGCCTGGACATAATTATCGAAATTCGTGCACTGGCTACCGACATGGAAACTCAAACCCTCAACCACGAGGCCCATGTCAAATGCCTGTGCAATCAGGTCAACCGCCTCACCCGGGTCAGCCCCGAACTTGGAGGAAAGCTCGACCACCGAACCTGTATTAGGGACCCGTATCCGCAATACAAGGCCCGCATGGGGTGCATGCTGCCTGATTTTTTTCAGTTCCTCGCTGTTATCAAACGTGACCAGGGGGTTGTATTTATCGAGAGCTTTTAATGTTTCGATGGGCTTGATGGTATTCGCATAAATGATTTTGTCCC
>JGI20214J51650_10002763_pt1 | contig 11033 bp, 12 predicted proteins | sample WetSurMetagenome_FD_51650 | JGI IMG/M metagenome (IMG submission 51650)
TTTTCAGGAGCAAGGATTTTTGCTGTTTCTGCCATGAATTTAACTCCGGCAAAAAGAATGATGTCGGCATTATTTGCAGCAGCCTTTTGTGACAGGGCAAGTGAATCTCCGACAAAATCCGCTATATCCTGAATATCGTCTGTCTGATAGTAGTGAGCCAGTATAATAGCGTTCTTTTCAGCCTTGAGTTTTTGTATTTCCTTTATATGGTCAGATTTTTCCATTTCCTTAATTCTTCACAATATTAACATCAATAATATTCTTTTTAATAAATAGTTTTAATAATTATTGTAATGATGTTATGCTGTTAATAGTGTTCAAAATAAAATATGATTTGTCTTGCATTTTAAGCTGTCATCATCGGTCCAACACGTTGTTAACAGGGTGTGAAATTCATATTTTTTGAAAGCCAGCATTTTAGCTGTGTAATTAACAATTGTGAGTAACCCGATGTTAATAACGCTGATAAAACAAAATTATGTCTTTTACTGTTCAATTTTGGTTAATTTCTACTGTTAATTTCATTATAAAATTTTCCGTTTCGGTTCATATTCAGAATCTCAACAACGTTATTAACACTTTTCCACAAAATCCTGCGCGATATTAACAGAGTGTTGATCGGGCATTTCAGAACTCCCCAGGAAAGAATAGCTAAACTAAACATTTTATCATTCATGTTGTTATACAACTGACAAGCTGAAATAAAAGATAATAAAATATTTTTTTCTTAAATTGAACCGGTATATCACTAAAACCTAATAAAGTGAAAAATAAGAAGATAGCGATTGTTTCAGACCATGCCGGTTTTTACCTGAAGGAAAAAATAGCTGCTTTTCTTGCCAGGGAGAAGTATGAATTCAAGGATTTTGGCACTTCTTCCGAGGAAGCAGTTGATTATCCGGATATGGCTCATCCGATGGCGAATGCAGTTTCTGAGGGCGAATTTGACCTTGGGATATCAATTTGCGGAACAGGAAACGGCATAAACATGGTTGTAAACAAGCACCCCGGAGTAAGAGGCGCTTTGTGCTGGAATGAAGAAATCAGCAGGCTGGCCAGAGCCCATAACGATGCGAATGTTTGTGCCATTCCCGGGCGCTTTGTAAATGAAGCCGAAGCACTTCTCATTGCCAGGACTTTCCTTGAAACGTCATTTGACGGAGGCCGGCACAAAAGGAGGATTGAAAAGATTCCATTAAAGATATATTGATATGCTATCAAATTCCTGCAGGTACGGTATCAGGGCTGTCGTTTATATTGCCAGCCTGAAAAAGGCAAATGGCAACATCGGGATAAAAAAAATTTCCGAAGCGCTGGAACTGCCGACGCCATATCTGGCAAAGATCCTGCAGCAACTGGCAAAAAATAAAATACTGCTCTCAGCAAAGGGTCCGAACGGTGGATTTTCAATGCTTCGCGATCCTAAAAAAATCTCACTTCTCAACATAGTTGAAATTATCGACGGAAATGATTTTTTCAACAACTGCATTTTTCACAACAGCACCTGTTCGTATATTGACTCACAAAAAATTCCCTGCCCTATACACGACGAATTTGGAAAGGTGAGAGCCGAACTGATCAATATGTTCAGCAACACATCAATATACGACCTCGCAACAAAGGCAGTGGATACGGGAGCTGTGATTATCTGACCATATTGTCTTGCTTCTTTTTCCTGAAGAGAAGAAAGACAAGGACAGAAAAAATAATTCCTCCGGTATTGGCAAGAAGGTCGGCCATGCTCCCCGTGCGGGTACTGGTTATCATTGACTGGAGTATTTCCAGGATGGCGCCAAGAAAGAACGGGATCAGCACGATAATAAAAACAGAAGCCACACCACTGATCCTTTTTCTGTTTTCCAGGATCAGCACGCCGGTCAGAAAAGCATACATGCAAAAATGGACAACCTTATCCATACCCGGAAAATGAATTACGGGAATCTTATTAAGGCTGTCAGCGCTTGCAAGACTCAGATAAAGAATCAGAAGGGCTGAAAAGGCCGACCATTTATTATTCCTGATCATCGTATGCGTTTGCGCCAAAAGTAGTCATAAGTATGATATTTTATTTATACTTTTAACTGTTACAAAAAAAATGGCCGGGATATATATTCATATTCCTTTCTGCAAAAAGCTTTGTCATTATTGCGATTTTTATCATGTTATTTCCAATGACGACAAANAGGCTTTTATCGATGCTATTNGCCGCGAAATAACTTACAGGAAAGATTATACCGGCACTGAAACCGTAAACACACTTTACTTCGGTGGCGGAACGCCATCTGTTCTCTCACCNGCAGAACTCGGCAAAATAGTTGATCTGACAAGAGCCGCTTTTACAATCGACAATGAAAGTGAAATAACCCTGGAAGTAAACCCCGACGACATAAGTCCAGAATACCTGAAAGAGATCCGGGGAACCGGCATTAACCGCATCAGCATGGGTGTTCAGTCGTGGAACGACAAGATCATCCACATGCTAAACAGAAGACATAATGCCAGTCAGGCCGAGGAGGCCCTTGATAACATTTTCAATGCCGGCTTCAGCAACGTAACAATCGACCTGATCTATGGCATCCCGGGGCTGAGCCAGGAAGAGTGGAGAAAGAGCCTGATAAAAACATTTTCGAAACCGGTAACACATCTTTCGGCATATCATCTTACCATCGAACCGGGAACGGTTTTCGGAAAGATGAAGGAGCGGGGCATTCTTACAGAAATAGAAGAGGAGGAGAGCGCTGCCCAGTTTGGCCTTCTGACCGAGCTGGCAGCAGAGGCTGGATTTATTCATTATGAAATTTCAAATTTCGGCAAACCCGGATTCTTTTCTGTCCATAATACGAATTACTGGAAACAGGTACCCTACCTGGGCCTTGGTCCTTCTGCACATTCGTTCAACCGCTATTCGAGGCAATGGAATCTGAGCGACGTTAAGAAGTACATAAAGTATGCAGGGACTGAAAAAGCCGAAGGAGGGAGGGAAGAGCTGGACATCAAGACGCGGTTTAATGAATATATTATGACTTCTCTGAGGACGATGTGGGGAATAGACCTGGAATATACCGAGAGGAATTTCGAGAAGGAAGGATATGATTATGTTGTCAATATAGCCTCAAAATACATCAGTTACGGGATGATGAGGCAGGAAAAAAATACCCTGGTCCTCACAGANCANGGTATTATGATTTCAGATAATATTATTGCCGGATTCATGATGCCCGGCGATAAAAGCTGATATACTATCTCTTTGTAAGCGTGAAGGTGGTTTTACCGATCATATTGCCNTCGAGGTACAATTCAACGGTATAGTTTCCCACAACAAAGTCACCTGTATTATCGAGGAAAATGCACATTTCAACATCCTGATTCATATAATCGGCGGTTCTGTTGGCTGAATAAACAAGTTTGTTGCCCTTGTATTCAAACAGATTGTCAGGACTGGTAGCAATTACCAGGGAATCGGGACGCAAAACACGCATGTAAACATCCTTTGAGCCGGCTTTGGCAAGCGGGTTTTCGCGCAGTGTAAAACAGATCTTCAGCTTGTCGAGCAGCGAGAGCCTGGTTGTGGGCTTCTGCCTTTTATTAAGTGATACTGCAGTGATATCCTTGGCCTGGATAACAGAGGCAATTTCCACTTTGGCGCTAAGCTCCTCCTTTACTTTGTTGAGCTGTGTATTGGTGCTTTGTACCTGGTTTATCTGAGTCTTTATTTCTGTATTTTCGGCCGACAGGATCTTGTTTCTGGTATTCAATGAGTCAATCTGGACAATGTAGCTTTTCATAATCTCGCGCATTGTGGAAATCTCACTCTTGTATTTCTTGATCAGCTGAGTATTTGATGCGTTGATTTCCAGAAGCTTCATGATCCTGACTTTTTGCCTTGATATGTCGGCCTTGATTGAGTCGTTATCTGTTTTCAGGGTATCGTAGCTGGCGGCCATAATCCGGAGCTCCCTTGCCAGAGAATCTTTTTCCTCTGTCAGTGTTGTTTCCATTTCATGCATTTTATTTTTCTGGTCGAAATATCTTACAACCAGGAAAATAAGTGCGGCAGCCAGGATTACTGTAACAGCAATCATTCCTATCGGGGCGCCTTTTTTTGCCTCAGGAATATTTACGGGGGTGTTTTCTTGAGTTGTCATTTTCAGATGTTTAATGGCTATGGTGCAAAATTAATATTATCTGAGGATCTTGAGCATTCAAACTTCATTGTTTACATTTACAATAAACGCAGACTGAGCGCAGCGATATAATTTTAAAATGCTCAGCCCCAGAAAAAAACGGGGCAGAATGTGTTTTATTGTTAAAGAATTTGTTTGTCAACTTCCCGAAGCCTTTCTCTTGCAACCCTGTAGCCAAGATCGTACATTTCATCTGCCCTGTCTGTGTCCAGAATTCCAAATTCACGGAGTTCTTCCGGGGCTATCAGAAGATCAAACAGTTTAGCTTTTTCCTCTGCCTCTTTGGCCTGGTTAAGCATAAAAGTCCTGACAGCAATCCGGATTAGGCCCGATGGTGATTCTTCGTACCCGACAGGATTTACAAAAGAACCGATTATTCTGGTGCAAAGATTCTGTATTGGTTTAATCGGCAGATTATCGACAACGCCGCCGTCGACAAAGTATATCTTGTTAATTATAACGGGTTTGAAAAGAACCGGTATGCTTGATGATGCCAGTACCGCAGTTATCAGTTCCCCTTTTGAGAAATATACGGCCCGGCCATGATTAAGGTCTGTTGCGGCTACTACCAAAGGAATCTTAAGGTCTTCAAATCTTTTTGCAGTGAGATTTTGTTCAAGTAGTTTTGATATCCCCGATATCTGAAGAAGACCGTCTCTGGGCAGCGTCGGCCTCATATAATCGAGGCGGTTGTTAGTCTTCATCATTTTCATGATTTTCTCAGGCGAATGCCCGTCACAGTAAAGGGCCCCGGCGATTGAGCCTGCGCTGGTCCCGGCTATAATATCGGGAAAGATACCTGCCTCATTAAGAGCCTGTAAAACGCCGAGATGAGTAAAGCCCCTGGCGCCGCCGCCGCTCAGAACCAGCCCCAGATTGTATTTTTTATCCTTCATTTTTATTCCTCATGATCATCCGAACACTGTCTCCCAGAAGAGCTTCAGGTTCAGGTATACTACTATTGCTGTTATAAGAATCAGAATGGTGTTCAGGTATGTGCTGTTGGCGTATTTTCCCATCACTTTCTTTGACGAGGTAAGCCAAACCTGTATAGCCACGGTGAAGGGAAGCTGAATACTAAGGAAGACTTGTGAAAGAATAAGTCCTTTGAAGGGGTCGCCGATAAAGAAAATAATTATAAGTCCTCCCACCAGTGAAACAAGCACTCCGGCCCGCGTATGGCTGTCCTTAATATTGTATGGTTCCTGAAACATACCGGATACAATTGTGCCGCCAGCCATTGCAGAGGTTATTGTTGAGGCGATTCCGGAGAAAAGGAGTGCAACGGCAAATACCACCGAGGCATTTGACCCCAGCAGTGGATCCAGAAGGCTTTTTGCCTGTTGAAGTTCGGTTACATTGGTTTTATGGGCAAAAAACGTGGCAGCAGCAAGGATGATTATTGCACTGTTGATACCCCAGCCGGCAATCATTGAAAGGAGAGTATCAACAAACTCGAATTTGAGCTGTTTTTTTATCACTGATTCATCCTCAAGGTTCCACTGCCTGCTCTGAATGATTTCCGAATGAAGGAAGAGATTGTGAGGCATGACAACGGCACCAAGAACACTCATTATCAGCAGCATGGATCCCTGAGGTATCGATGGTTTAACCCACGATACAGCAGCTGTACCCCAATCAACGTCAATGAGGAAAAGCTCGTACAGAAACGAAAGGCCAATGATTGAGACGAATGCAATAATCCACTTTTCAATTTTTTTATATGAATGCGAAAAAAGCATTATTATAACAAAGACCGTTATAAGAATAGCCCCTGTTCTGATGGGTATTTTAAAAAGCATCTGAAGGGCAATCGCACCACCAAGGATCTCTGCAAGAGAAGTCGCGACAGAGGCAAGTTCGGCAAAGCCAAGCATAAACGTTGCCACCCTTCTGTTTGTATAAATAGATGCCGCTTCTGCAAGGCAATAGCCGGTGGCAATGCCAAGGTGGGCGACATTATGCTGAAGGATGGTCAGCATTATTGTTGAAAGGGTTACAACCCACAAAAGCGAATATCCATAATTTGAACCGGCAGCAATATTTGCTGCCCAGTTTCCGGGATCGGTGAATCCAACGGTAACAAGAAGCCCGGGACCAATGTATTTCAATATATCTCCCGCACCAAAAACACGATGATGATCCTTCCTCTTCAGGTCCCTGAAAAAGTGTAACGGATTCATAAATGATTTTAAATCAGCCATAAAACACTATGATTCAATCAATTAATCTTTTCTAATATTTGATTTGAATCCATAATGCAAAGATAATTATTGATTAGTCAATAACTATAACATCTTAACATTGGGTTGGGTTAATTATTTTAAATTTGAATAAAAAAGCATGGCGTACATTCTCACTGCATTTGACGGAACCGATCCGGGGGCGATGGAGCGCAGGATGAGCGCAAGGCCAGGNCACCTTGAAAAAATTGCTCATATTAAAAAGGAAGGGCGGTATATACTGGGGGGCGCAATTCTTAACGATGCGGGAGAGATGATCGGGTCAGTCATTGTTTATAACGTTCCCGACAGGGAAACACTCGACGAAATCCTGAAAGACGAGCCATATATTAATACCGGAGTCTGGAAAACCATTGATATCAGGCCATTTCGTCCGGCAAAAATTGAATAGCATGAACTGGAGAAGCCTTAATCCTGCCGTTGATAAAAAGTATCTGCTGATGACCGCCGGACTAATGTGGTGCGGGGTGGGATTCATGCTGATATCCTTTGCATATTCGTGGCTTGTTCATTATGAAGGGAAGGGAACCTTATTATTTGCCATGGCAGGGATCGCTGCAGGAATGCCGATACATTTCATGGGATTTCTGAAACTAGCCAGAAAGAATATTGACAGGCTCATGGAGCTTCCAGTCAAGAGGTGTTTTTTTTCTTTCATTACCTGGAAAAGCTACCTGATAATTGTGTTTATGGTCACCCTGGGAATAACCCTTCGCCATTCCTCAATACCGAAACAATACCTCTCGATACTCTATAACGGAATAGGCATCGGACTTTTTCTTTCGGGAACCGTATATGTGGCAACGTCCCTCAGGCTATTTTTTCAAAAGCAAACATTCTGAAACCAGTCTTAAAACATATTGAGATGAAAAAAATTGTTGTTCTTTTCTTATTTCTGGCCCCGGCATTGCAGCTTTGGGCTCAGCAAGTTTCGCCAACAGCCCTGCCCTTCAAAATGGAAGAACTTACCTCCCCTGAATTCTCGCAGGCAGTTGTAAAATCGGGAGGTGTTTGTATAATACCCCTCGGAATAATTGAGAAGCATGGTCCGCATCTTCCCCTCGGAACAGATCTTTTTGAAGCCAGGGAAGTAGCTTTCACTGCAGCAAAGAAGGAATATGCAGTTGTATTTCCGCCATATTTTGTCGGACAGATTTTCGAGGCGAAGCATCAGCCCGGGGCAATGGCCTACAGCGCTGACCTGATGTGGAAAATGTTAGATGAGACAATAAATGAACTGTCCAGGAACGGAATGAAGAAAATCATACTTGCAAACGGACACGGAGGCAATAACAGTTTCCTTCAGTATTTCTGCCAGGCGCAGCTTGCTTCTCCGCGCGATTATATAGTAGTTCTTTTCCAGCCCTCTCCGGAACCGGCAACACTGAAAGCCCTGAATGCGCTCAGAAAAACCAATTATGACGGCCATGCCGGGGAGGAGGAGACTTCAATGATGTTTTATATTCGTCCCGATCTTGTACACGGCGATATTGCAAATACACAGTCGGGAGCCGACCAGGGCAGGCTTAAGGATATGCCTTATGGGTATTCAGGTATATGGTGGTATGCAAAATTCCCGAACCACTATGCCGGCGACGGTAGTAAGTACAGCCGTGAAATGGGAGAGCTTCTCATTAAATCAGATGCAGATCAGCTGGCAGACCTGGTAAAATATCTCAAGAAGAGCAACCAGGTGGAAGACCTGATGAAGGAATTTTATTCAAAATCGACAGCCCCGGTAAAATAAATTCTCCGGGAAGGAAGAATCATTTCCCGGGTTTTATCCAGCTAACAAAATTCAGGACCGAAAACAAAGCCCCGATGGATTCTATTTCCCGTAAAGTCATAAGGACCATTCCCGGGCGGAAATAGAATTTTCTGTATGCATAATCGCGAAGCCTTTTTATTTCTTTCGGCGACAGGGATTCATTTCCGATTACAGATTGGGTAAGTTCGTATCGGGTATAATCGTCGCATATGACTGCATATTTTGAAATGGCAATTTTTTCAAGCTCAGTGCCCGGGTACGGAATTGCGCAATAAAACTGGGCGAAAGTCAGGTTTTTGACTGCAAAATCAATGGTTTTCAGAGCCGATTCACGGGTATCGCCGGGCAGCCCGAAAATAAAGTGTCCCATTGACTTTATTCCAGCGTCATGGACCATTTTAACCGCCTTATCAATTTGTTNGGGCGAAGTCCTTTTACGGGCATTGTCAAGGACTGNCTGACTNTATGATTCAATTCCGAGGCCCAGGAGGACGCATCCTGCTTTTTTCATCTTTCCAAGCAAAACNGGATTCAGTGTATCGACCCNNGAAGTCGATGACCAGGTTATNCTGATATTTTTGCTGATAATAGCATCGCATATCGCTTCGCCGTAAACAGGATCCTCGGTAAACGACTCTCCCCAGAACAGGAAATTNGTTATATCGTATTTATTAACACATTCTTCGATTTCAGCAATCACGCTTTCANCTTCCCTTTTACGGAATCTCTTGCCATAATATACGTTTGCCACACAGAAAATGCATCTTTCAGGGCAGCCGCGGCCAACGCTGAGGAGGGTAAATCTCTTACCGTTGGTAGGCAGCCTGTAGGCATTGTTGTCAAGAAGATCGCGTGCAGGGAAAGGCAGATCATCGGGATTGTTTTCTGAGAGGTTTTGTCGCTGTCCGATAATTATTTCACCGTTCTTCCTGAAAACCAGCCCCCTCACATCTTCCACCGGCAATCCTTTTTGTAGAGCTGATGCAAGTTTTGCAACTGCCCATTCGGGTTCGTCCATAATTGCAAAATCGACCTGCGGGAATCTTGAAAGCGCTTCATGCTGGTAGAGGGAAGGATACATTCCGACAACGGTTATGAGTACTTCAGGAANTGTCCTCTTTATTGATTCCGCGGTTTTCATATCGCCGGGAATGGAAGGAATTGCGCTGTTGAGGACTACCATTCCGGGATTAAATTCCATGGTCAGCCGGAGCACTTCCTTTTCTCCCATTTTTGCAGCTATGCAGTCGATGAGTTTTATTTCATGGCCCTCTTTTCGGAGAACGGCAGCGATATAACAAAGAGAGAGCGGCATCCAGAGCGCCGCCCATGACGATTTTGTCTGCATGCAGCGGCCTTCACGGATATAATCCCTGTTTTTCCAGGCGGGAGGATTAACTATAAGGATTCTCATAGGGTGAATCTGAGTTTTATAAGGCTCCACAAGTTATCAGCTCCGTCTGACAGTTTCCTTAATTTGACAGTTCCCACTCTTTTCCTGTAGCTTGAATCTATCTCCCGGGCAAGGAATCTGGTAAAGGCCTTGATCTTAATNTCCTGGCTGAGCGACATTCCTTTGCCTTCAAGCCGTAGACTATTAAGGATTTCTCGTCTGAAAACCCACATGCCGCTCTGCGAGTCTTTGAATCCGAAGCGGAAAAGAATATTTGCAGTCACAGTTAAAACCCTGTTCCCGAACTTATTGAGCGCTAACATCGAGTCATGATCCATCCCGGCAAACCGGTTGGTGTGGATGAAATCGAGTTTCTCTGATTCAAGTATTGAGATAAGGCCGGGAATCTCTTCCATCGGGTAGCTGCAATCCGAATCGGCAGTTACAATTATATCTCCCGTTGCAGAACCAAAGCCTGTAAGGTATTGCCTGCCATAGCCTTTGTGAGAAACGATAACCTTAGCGCCGAGCGATGAAGCGATTGATTGGGTGTTATCTGTGCTGCCGCCGTCGACTATGAGGATCTCGGTATCATATCCGAGAGCATGGATCTCCTCCAGAGGAATCATCGATATCGTAGTTCCGATCGATTCTTCCTCGTTCAGGGCAGGCATTAATATGGTGACAATCTTTTTAATTGATTTTTAAGGTGTTTTGTGAAACAGACGAAAATAAGGAAAAATATTTCAAGTCTTAAACAGGGATGATTTCTTTAATTATTCTTAGGGTTTCTCCGGTATCTTCCAATTCGAATATATGAGGTCGCGTATCTCCGTTATATGGCGAGTGGAGTATCATCATAAGTTTACCCTCAAAAGTGTGAAAAAGCATGGCGTGCCCACCGTTATTATTGAACAGCGGCTCTGCCTGCTGCTTCCAGGGGCCCGCCAGTTTGCCTGATTCAGATATAGCAACGCCAACACCATTCCCCGAGGAACTACCGCTTGTCCATATCATATAAAGCTTTCCGGTTTTTCCCATATAAAGATATGGTCCGTCGGTTACATAGCATCCATACTGTCCGCTTATTCTTCCCCATGGAGCCTGGCTTCCCCGGAAAAGACGGACAGGTTCGCCGGCTGTTTCAGAAAGGTCATCCTTCAGTTGAACATATTCGACGCCGCCATCTGATATCTGGACCCATTCGTGGCAATATACCATATAGGGGATCCCGTTTTCGACCCAAAGCGTTCCGTCGAGCGTCATCATATCGACAGGAAGTGTTGAATGGTTTTGAAATGTTTTAAATGGTCCTGTTGGAGAATCAGATACAAGTACCTGAGATCCTCTTGTGACCCGTGGCAGCCAGCTCCTCCATTGTTCGGAGAATTTATTCCTTGTGTCGAATGTCAGGAACAAATAATATTTTCCCTTGTAATAATGCA
>JGI20214J51650_10002765_pt1 | contig 11024 bp, 9 predicted proteins | sample WetSurMetagenome_FD_51650 | JGI IMG/M metagenome (IMG submission 51650)
CCGTAATCGCAGGTTTTGCAGTCATTTTTTGTATCTTGCCCAAATGGGCACCCCTTCAAATCAGCCATAGGAACGCCTTAATTTAAGTATCAGCGCATTTTNGGCATATAAACCTGTANCTTANGCGAGGCTTCACTGAGAAGATTTCAAATAGCATAAAAAACAGCGCTCTTTTAATTGCTAAAGAACTCAGAGTTTTTCGTATTTCTGAATAATGTGCAAAAGAAGAAGATTCGCAGCAAAATTTTGAATAAGCTTGTTTTAGGTTGCTTTCGGTTTTTAGGGTTTGGATTGGTTGTAGGATGCGGTTGTGAACGGCGCTATTCGGGCGTGTTACGGTCGGAAACGATTGGCATCGGCTCGAAAAGGGAAAATCTTCTTCTTCCACCATTAACCAAAGAAAAACTGGTTCCCTATGATGCACCTCTGAACTTCTTGATCTTAATCCATCTGTAATCCTGACAAAAAGAAACCTAGTGAACAGCCAAAAGACAAGGTGCCTCTGCTTCAAACTGAAGGCTTTAGCGAGGAACCGTATTCAAATCCTTAGGAATGTTTGTTTTTTCAAATCTAGTTTAACAACATCTGATCAATATTTAAATCCTTGAGCGCCAAGAAAGGTTGAATTTAATTTTATGTGTGGTAGCCCGGGAGAGATTCGAACTCTCGTCAAGGGCTCCAGAGGCCCCTATGCTTGACCACTACACCACCGGGCTTTAAGGTTTCAATAAATCATCGTGCCAATTATTAACTTTAACTTTCCGCTTCGAAACAGCTTTTTTTATCAATTCTTACATCCATGTTTTCTTTTGTTTGCTTAACCTGCAAAAGTTTTGTTGGCAACGCAACAACAATATTGTCGTAGACTCTAATTCTTTTAACATAGTATTAACGCAATTATTGCACTTGTTGACCGTTATTGCGCTTCTTCTCTTGTTTTCCGTTATTATTTGAAAAAATCTGGAAGCCCACGATTACTGAGTAGAAACCATATGATGGAAGAAGAATTGGGCGGTGAATAGCATATTTTAGGTCGCTGACAACAAATTCTATGTGTTTTTGCATTGTCCAGACGGTTTCTGGTCTGTAATGGATGCAGCATGGTTCATAGACTCCGAGGACTTTGTAGCCTTTGGATTCTATCCAATCTTTGATGTATCCGTCTTCATATGTGTGTAGCTCAAAGGGAATATTTATGTCCTTAACTGTTTTAGTGCGAACCAAAAGGTCGTGGGTTCCGCCTCGTTGCTCAAAGATTTTCAGTGTGACTCTTTCGAAGAGGCTGAGGATTTTGTTGTTTTTTAGAACTGACCAAATTTCGATTCCCCATACACCGCCGACCTTACTGTTTACTAGTTTTTCTGCTTTGGCAAACCAATTGTTTGATAAAACCACGTCACTGTCTACGAAGACAAACCAATCTGTTTTTACCAGCCCAATCGCTGTTTGCCTTGCGCTGCCTCTTGTTCCCTTCTCTTGAACGAAAATAACGTTGCCGTATTTCTTTTGATATTCGCCAATAATGGACTCTGTTTTATCTGTGGAGAAGCCATCGACGACAATCAGATTATTAACAGGTATGTTTCTGTAGACGGAATCGATGCATTCTCTGAGTTTGCGTTCACTGTTAAAAGTGAGGATTGCTACGTCCACGGGTGTCTTTATGGTTGAGGATCGAGATTGATTTGTGTCTGTCTCTTTTTCTTGTGGTAGCAGATTGGTCAATGCAGTGTTTCTCCATTAGAGCATAGTCATTTTTAGTATCCCATTAAACCGCAGCAACGAGAGCATACTGGAAATACACCGTTATCACAGCTTCTTAGAGCTTTCCTGAACTTGCGGTGTTTTTCCCCGTTGTATATTTCCTGTATGCTTGATTCTTGTATGTTTCCGGTAACGAAGTCTGGGAAATCTCTACATGTAACGGTGTCGCCGTTTGGCATTATGTCAAGTTGGAACCAAGGTGAGACACATTTTTTGTATCCGAAAAAGTTCTCTGGTTCGGTATAGTATGTTCGGATTTGTTCTGCTTTTAGATCTGGTACAAATAGGATAGGCATTTTGAATTTTTCAGATTTTATCTGTTGAACCTGTTTAGTTATTTTTTCAATGTCTAAAACCGAAGTGTCGCGGACATATCCTTTCCACGCGAAAGGGGTTACTCCAAGCTTTTCTTCAGCAATTTTTGTATGTTTTTGCCCAATCGATTCCTTAGTAAACCAGGAATAATAGATTATCATGCCATCTGGTGATAGTTTTTCGGCTTCTCTGGCTGTCTCATAGAGCGTTGATTCGTTGTTTTTTGAGATTGTTGTGAGAACATAGATGCCAGGTTTATTGGTTTTTTTCTCTTTCTTTATTTTTTGTATCGCCATTATTCCTTTGGTTGCGGTCTCTAAAGCTCCAGGTGTGCCTCTGCATTTATCATGGATTTCTTTTGGACCATCGAATGAGACGCAAATCATGTCCCAACCATTGTCAACAATGGTTTGGGCATTTTTTTCCAGTCCCACTCCATTTGTTACTATTTGGACCGTGAGACCCTTTTGTTTCATGTAGTTTACAAGCGGAACTAATTGCTCGTAGAGGAAGGGTTCGCCGCCTGTTATGTAAACATGAACTTTTTTGGGGGCAACTTCATCAATTACTTTCATATAAGTTTCGACTGGTACTTCGCCTGTAACTTTGGGCGTGTCTTCCCGTGCGTTGTAACCAACTTTTCCCCATTGTGCACAGATTGCACATCGATGGTTACAGCGGTGAGTAATTCTTAGACTTAAGAGCCAAAGAGACGAGCTTCTTCCATCTTCATTGCGGTAGTCTATCTTGGATTTAACAAACTGNCGGTATGAACCTCGGGCAAAGCTCTTTACGAGTTGAGGGTTTTTGCATACTGGTCCGAAGAGTTGCGTTGGGATGCGTCTCATGAATACTACCGTTTGTTATGTGCCTTAGGGAAAGTAGAATTTAAATTTGCTCCAAGTCAATTCCTAAATTAATACTCTCTAGATTTCAAATTACCGTTAAGTTGAATAACCATTAACATCAAGATCAATTTTTTCAGGATTCCGAATGTGGCATTAGGTTACTGTATTAAAATTGTTAAAAAACCGATATCATTCGGTTCAGGTGTATTAATAATTTTCCAGTTAGCCTGCTTTGTTCTCAATTGGCATGTGTCTTTTTAAAATATCAATTCTTTTTGAAAGTAGTGGCAAGATTTTCTCTACTGCAAAAAATGCAATGGTTCCATAAGCAATTCCTCCGAAGACGTCAACTATATAGTGTTCGCCTAGGTAAACTGCGCTAAACCATGTCCCAACAGGAATAATGGCAACTGGAAGACTCTTCCATTTCCAAATTTTAAATGCAAAAAGGAAAACTAGCCAAGGCATAGCTGAATGCATGCTGGGAAAAGCAGCAAACAAGTTCCCACCTAAGAAATCAAACAATGTTCTGTAAACTGGAATTCCCAGGTTAACATCAACCGAAGTAGTCAATACTCTCTGGACCATGGGTCCAGTATAGGCGGAAGTGAAAGCAGAGTTAAACTCATACCATGGGGGCGACACAGGGTAAAAGAGGTAGGTTATCAAGGCAGCGTATGTTAGTACGCCGAACGCAACAATATATTTCCAGTAGTTTTTGGGGCTTTTTTTCCAAATTACGAACGCGAATAGAGTTGGTACAAAGAAGTATATTCCATAAAAGACCGCTCCAACATAATCTAAAACTGGAAACCTAAAATTCTGCTGAAGAATCAGGCTTGGCAGCTGACCAAAAATCTGGACATCAAAATTACGTGGTCCAGAATGAAGATTATACAGTGAGACAGTGCCTACGAAACTATACATAATTTCATAAGAGATGAATACTGTAACAAATGGAAGCCAATCCTTCAGAGCGCTCCATGTTCGCTTATTATAGGATGCGTAAAACAATATCCCTAAGACAAAAAATTCTGGCCCTGGAATAACGCTGTATTCTACGCAGAAGATTGTGATTGCCCCAACATAAATTCCCATAAAGAGAAGCGAGAAGAACCTTGAAGAATGGTAGTCAAAATTCAAATCTATCTTTAATTTGTCAAGATTGATCTTTTTGACTTCTTCTTCCTTCTTAACCATTATTTAATCGTCCAGCTTCTATTTACCTTCTATCACCCTTTTTAAAGCCTTTTCCCAATTCACCCATAGAACTCATGCAACAACAAAATATCTGCATGACTATTTGACATTTCGACAAGAAACTTTAGAAACCGCAAGAAACTTTAGAGACCTTTAAACCTATAACGGCTGTGGAACAATGGAAAAAGTTTGGGATGAATTAAAAAAAATCGAAGCCCAAGCAGAGCAAATCCAAAACGATGCTCAAGCTAGGGCAAAAAAAATGGTTTTTCTTGCAAAGCAGGATGCTGAAAAGCTGGTAGAAAACAGTAAAACTTACGCTGAGGCTGAGTCACAGAAACTCTACGCGAAAGCAATTGAGAAAGCTAATCTGGAACGAGATGAACTCTTGAAAACTAATGAGGAAGCTGCTGGGAATCTGAAGTTAAGGGCTGAAAAGCGTATGGATAAAGCGGTTTTACTGGTTGTGAATGCCATACTTGAGGACAACTAACCTTGACTCAGACAACACGCTATGCTTCTGTTCTAGCTAAAATCGGCGCAGAAAGAAGTAAACTTATCAGTGAAACCAAAATTAAAGCACTTGCAGAAAACAAAAACGTCGCTGAATTAGCTGCTCAACTTAGAGATACAAGCTACCAGGAGCAAATCTCTAAATTGTCCATGCCACTCACAAGTCGCAAGCTTGAAAGAGCATTTAACGAAAACCTCATAGACACTTATTTAAAAATAATTAAGTATTCCCCTAAAAGCGCAATTAAATACTTGAGCTTATATCTTCTGCGCTTTGAAATTGAGCAGATAAAGGCGCTTGTAAAGGCAACCAGCGCTAAGATGAATCCTGAACAAAAATTATCGAAAATTTACTTTTCCGTGGAAGATTATTTTAAAAGACGTGCGGTGTTCGAAGAAGCCGTTAAAGCCTCAACTCCCAGTCAATTGATACATGCCTTAAAGGGCACAGAATACTTTTTCCCATTAAACATGGGGCTAAAAAATTACGAAGAAAACGCCTCAACAGCCTCTTTTGATATATTTGTAGACAAGTTCTTTTTTGAAAAACTCTACCAAGGCTACCAGAGCCTTAGCAAAAAAGAGCAGCCTTACGCTAACTTTTATGCAAGTATAGAAAACGATGGCTTCGCATTAGTAACGTTGTTGAGGGGTAAAGCGTTAAACTACGAACCCAATTTTCTACGGTTGGTGATTCCTCAAAACTACTTCAACCTTAACAAATCCATAATTGAGGCTTTAGTAACCGCGGTTGATTTTGAAGCGGCACTTAAAATCGTTCTCGAAAGTTATTACTCAAAATTCTTTGGTAAAGCACAGACTTCAGAGGAAACAATAGGAACCGCTGTGAAAGCCTTCAAGAAAGCTGTTTTTCAACATGCTAAATCAAGCGTAATCAGTGAAACTTTTAACATTGGATTGCCACTTGCCTTTTTAACACAGAAAGAAGTGGAAGTTTACAATCTTAGCGTTTTAAGTTTAGGCGTTGACTCAGGGATGAAGCCTGAAGAAATCCGAAATCAACTTTTACTTTAATTCTTCTTTTTTTAGGGTTGCTTAGCAATTTCTTTTCGTTTTAGTATCATAACGGTATGACTGAATTTCTGTTTGAATGGGTTGAACTCTGTTCCTGTGCCTTGATAGAACTTGCTGAACCATTCATAGAAGTGCAGCCTTAATGTATGGATAAACACAATTAACCCTTCAAGAGCCAGCACAAAAATGTTTCCACCTACGATGACTATTCCTGCAAGAATAAGAGTTAATACTGAAGTCGAACCGACCGGATTGACTAAGTCGGCGACCGTGTAAGTAACAAGGAGCAATGCCCAATGGGCCATAAGTAATGCGAGAATGCGGCTGTACGATATGGTGTTGCTGAGTAAACGAGTAACCAAGTCTCCGCCTTCGAAGAGTCTGCCTGATATTGTGTCTTGTTCTGCATGTTCTCCACCGTGATGCAATTTCGGTTTAGCTGCTAGTAAGTAGATAGGTTTTCCTACAACTAAAATAATGAATGGAATTAGAGGTAATAGGATTGGTCCGCTGAGCCACGCACCGAAATTTAATTGGTAAACAGCAATAAGGTAAATTCCACCAATGTAAAACGCAATTTTTGGTATGGATGTTAAGATGGAATCGATGTATTGGTGTTTTAACGCAAAGTTAGTCATTTCGAGGACTATTCCGCTGATTATCTGAATTATGCCTACAAACAGGCTGAATACGAGGAAAGTGAACACGTTTACAGTTGGGTTTTCAGTCGGGTTAATCCACAGTGGACCCCAGGGTAACGGCTGACCGAATGCCTCTCCGAATACTAAACCAGCAACACATGCGGCAACTCCGCAGGCTGCCATGATGTAACAGACATTTTTAATGGCTCTGTTTCCCTTGATTAGTAACCCAACGATTAATCCGCCAAACAATAAGACTAAACCGTGACCAAGGTCTCCAAACATTAACCCAAAAATAATCGGAAAAGTTATTGCCATTAGAGGAGTCGGATCTACTTCGTCATAATGTGGCAAACCGTAAAGTTTTGTGAGTTCTCCAAAAGGCCTAACAAACCTGTTANTGCTAACTTTTGTCGGAGGATCCTGTGATACGACCACTTCGTTTTCCANAACTAAGACTTTTCCATCCATCATTCCAGATACTTTTTCTTTAAGTTCAAGGAATTTTTTCTTTGGAACAAACCCCTTAACGGTTGCAAGCCGACCTGACTGAAGAATTTTTCTTTCCGCTTGTAAAAGGGTAAGAATGTTCTCTGAAGTTTCCTTCAAAGAAGCAAAGGTATCTTTGTTTTCTTCGCCTAATTTTTTTAGTGAAATGCAAAGGGCTTTTTCTTTATCGTTGTTTTCTTTTTGTTCCTTGTTAACTTCTTTTAACGCCAAAGTTAAGTCATGTGGTAACTCTTGGGGGATGTGAAAAACTTCTGCATGGTAAGTTTTTAGGATTTTCTCTATTTCTGCTTGATATTTAGTTGGGGCAGCTAAACAAACGAAGCTTATTTCCTTGGTTAAGGCGCAGCGGTTAATAAAAATTGGAAATCCTGCGAGGGCTGTCTCTAATCCAATGAAATTCTTGGTTGGTACACTTGCTGTTGCAACATAAATTAGTTTCAATTCTTCCATAGTTGCAAGATCTACATCCAAAAGAACGAGCCTTCCAATCATCTCTTTGGTATAGTTGAGCTGCTCTGTTTTTTCCTGTACGCAAGAAATTTCTTCGTTGAATCTNTCAGTTTCTTTTTTAAGCACCAAAATTTTTTGGCTTGTAGATTCTAAGAGAACCTGCCAATTCTCCGCTGTAACCTGCATTTTGTTTTGTTGAGGTAATCTAAAAATATCCAAAGGACTTGCTTTTTCTTGGATCAGCTGATTAATTAATATATCAATGTCTGCGAGCGATTCTTCGACTTTCTGAATGCTCTGGTTGTACTCAGTTAAACCTGCGTTGTCCTGAGCTGTTTGTTCTATATGAAATTCTCCGAAATTATTCAAAGATTCCAAAATTAGCTCTACGTCTTTCTTAACGCAGATTATTGATGTAGAGGTCATTCTTTCTGGACGGAACATTTTTAACAGAATGTTTGATTTACCACCAAACATTTAAAGTTATATTGGGCGATAGAATGATCGGCTACGTAATTGGCGACAGCGACATGATTACTGGCTTTAGACTTGTCGGCATTGAAGGCGCCGAAGTCACAACAAACGACGAGGCAAAACAAGCCCTAAATAAAGCAATTGCAAGAACAGACATTGGAATAATAATTATTAGTGAAGCATTCTCCACTGATCCCCGAATGCAAGAAGAAGTTAACAAATTACGTCAGGAACGCGTAACTCCATTAATTGTAGAGCTTCCTGGAAGTAAGAGTCACGCAAATAGAATACCATTATCCGATGTGGTCAGTAAAATATTAGGTATCAAAATGTAAAGGTGAATTGAAATGATGGGTAAAGACGGCCTTTCAGCGATTGCAAAAGATGTTTTGGGCGATGTGCAAAAGGAAGCAGAAACCATAATTTTAACCGCTGAACGTGAAGCCAAAGAAACATTGAAGGCCGCAAAAGAGCAAGCAGACCATGACTACAAAGCTATAATCACAAAAGCCAAATCGAAAGCAGAAGTTGAAAAACGCAAAGTCGCTTCTGTAACTGAGGTGGAGATGAGGAATCGGATGCTTCAGACAAAAGAAGAATTGGTTGATATTGCCTTCGAGAAAGCTTTGGTTAAACTCAAGAATTTCGTAGAAACTGATGATTATCATGATTATATGCTTAAGGACATACAAAATGCCGTTAAAAGAATTGGTNNAAAAGACCTGATTATAAAGGTAAACGCAAAAGACAAAGATTGGTTAACTCCAGATGTACTAAAGGTCTTATCTAAGAAGTTGCATTGTGCATTGAGAATATCAGAAAAAACCGAAGATTTCCTAGGGGGCTGCATAGTTCAAACCGAAGATGGCAAAATAATCTGTGATGCCACTTTGGATAGTCGGTTGCAAGAACTTAAACCAGTTTTACGTGTTGAATTATCAAAAATCTTGTTTGAAGAGAGGTCTTAAGAAGTGCTTGTTAAAGGAAGTGTAGTCAGAGTTGCAGGACCAGTCGTCGAAGCTTTGGGCATGGCAGAAGCAGTTATGCATGAAATGGTCGAGGTCGGTAATGACCGTTTAATCGGCGAAATCATCCGTTTAGAGGGTGAAAAAGCAACCATTCAAGTTTACCAAAACACAACAGGGCTCAAACTCAACGAACCCGTTTTGGGTACAGGAAGCCCCCTGTCAGTGGAACTAGCTCCAGGAATCGTTGGAAATGTTTTCGACGGCATTCAAAGACCTCTTGAAGAATTAAAGAATCTCACAGGTGCTTTCATCAAGCAAGCGGCTGGAATGACTTCCCTTTCTAGAACTAAACAATGGACTTTTGTACCAACTGCGAAGGTTGGAGCTAAACTTGTGGGTGGAGACATACTCGGTACAGTGCAAGAAACCGCCCTCTTTGAGCACCGCATACTAGTCCCAATCCACGTTCAAGGCACATTAGTTAAAATTGCACCGAAAGGTGACTACACAATTACAGAAGCAATTGCCACCATCGAAACAAACAAAGTTAAAGTTGACCTGCCCATGTTGCAGAAGTGGCCAGTCAGANAACCGCGCCCCCACGCTCGAAGGCTGTTTGCGACTTCTCCATTGATCACTGGGCAACGTGTCATCGACACATTCTTCCCAGTAGCAAAAGGCGGGAGTGCATCTATCCCTGGTCCCTTCGGCTCAGGAAAAACTGTAACTCAACAACAACTGGCAAAGTGGTCAGATGCTAACATCATCATTTACGTGGGCTGCGGAGAACGCGGAAACGAAATGGTCGATGTATTAGATACCTTCCCCAAATTAATTGACCCAACATCTGGACATCCACTCATGGAGCGAACGGTCCTTGTCGCTAATACAAGTAACATGCCAGTCTCGGCTCGAGAAGCTAGCATTTATACTGGTATTACCCTCGCAGAATACTTCCGAGACATGGGCTACGCAGTTGCGTTGATGGCTGACTCAACCAGCAGATGGGCAGAAGCACTACGAGAAGTATCCGGGCGACTAGAAGAAATGCCTGCTGAAGAAGGCTTTCCAAGCTACTTGCCATCGCGACTCGCAGAATTCTATGAACGCACGGGCGTTGTCGAAGCCTTGGGTTCAGACAAACGCGTCGGTTCCATCTGCGCCATTGGAGCAGTTTCCCCTCCAGGAGGCGACTTCTCAGAACCAGTAACCCAACACACGAAACGTTTCACCAGAGTTTTCTGGGCTTTAGACGCTGAACTTGCAGCCGCAAGACACTATCCATCAATCAACTGGATGGCAAGCTACAGTGGCTACATACAAGACCTTGCAGAGTGGTGGCACAAACAAGTCGATAGAAACTGGAACAGCTACCGCGAAGAAGCAATGCGTATACTGCAGGCGGAAGATGATTTAAAAAACATCGTTAAACTTGTCGGTCCAGAAGCTTTGCCTGACAAACAACGGTTAATTTTGGAAACCGCCAGGATTATACGAATCGCTTTCCTACAGCAGAACGCGTTGGACCCCATCGACACTTACAGTTCTCCGAAGAAACAGTTCAAGATGCTAAAGATAATCGTGGACTATCACCGATTGGCAGACAACGTGGTGAGCAAGGGGGCGCCAATNTTTAAAGTTGCAGAATTNCCAATTACTGAGGAAATTATGCGTATGAAATCTTCGATACCCAACGATAAAGGCGAGTTACTTGACGATTTAGAGAAGCGAATGTATGAAAGTTTCGGATTGTTGGAGGCAACATTGAGGTAACTATTATGGCAACAAAAATAAGATCAGGATTGGAATACAAGGGTGTTGCTTCAATTTCGGGCCCAATCATTGTCGTTGAGAATGTGCAAGGAGTGGGCTATGATGAACTGGTTGAAGTTAAAACTCAACGTGGCGAAATGCGTCTGGGCAAAGTTATCCAAATTACGCAGAAAGCAGTTACTGTCCAAGTTTTTGAAGGTACAACTGGTTTATCACCCTCAGAAACACGTACGCGTTTCCTTGGACACCCCTTGGAAGTTCCAGTATCTACAGAAATGCTTGGACGCGTTATGAATAGTTTCGGCGAGCCAATTGACGGTCACCCGCGCTTTTTCACAGAAGAAAAACGGGACGTAAACGGCTTCCCCCTAAATCCCGTAGCGCGAGAGTACCCCAAGGAATTCATTCAAACAGGCATATCCGCAATCGACGGGTTAACTAGCCTTGTTCGTGGACAGAAACTTCCAGTTTTCAGTGGTCCAGGCCTTGCACATAATGANCTTGCCGCCCAAATTGTGAGGCAGGCCCAGATT
>JGI20214J51650_10002767_pt1 | contig 11018 bp, 11 predicted proteins | sample WetSurMetagenome_FD_51650 | JGI IMG/M metagenome (IMG submission 51650)
AGAATCGGCTCGAGAATCGTCTCGCTCACCCCCGCCGGGAGGACCACCGCCATTGGGCACCACGGGGAGCGGGCGTGTGCCCGAAACGCGTCAGCCAGGACATTCAGGCTGGTCTGGCGAAGGTCGCAGACGAGGGCGGCGCCAAGAGGAAAAGACGCGCCGTCCACGGCAGTTCCTGGTGAGATCTCCCCACCATGAGCCAGGAAGAGGCTCGATGGGCGACTGCTGACCTCGATGTGGGTGGGCATCGAGGTGAAATTTGAGACCGCTGGCTCAACCAATCCTCAACTCAGACTCAACACAATGATTCACAAAGAGTTCCAGATCACGAAAACTCCGAATACACCCCGAAGACTCTCTTCAAGAAGTCGGGGGCCGGTGAAATTCGGTGGGATCCCAACTGGCGGTGGCCGATCCCCAACCAGCAGAGAATGCGACGTTTCGGCGTGTTGCGGTCGTGGACGCGGGAGACTCGGAACCGCACAATGTGCTATTGCCGCACACGGGTTGCGCGTGGTGCGCCTCGGCGCCTCACGCATGGTGGGTTATGGGGTACGCTCGTCGCGCACCACCACTCTAGGAGACTTCGCATGACAAGAAAGAGACTATTGCTGCTCAGCGGCGTTTGGATGTCGATCATGGCGCTAGCCGTTGTCGCCGAGAATGCGTACGCTGCAGAAGAGAACTGGCCTGGGCACTGCGAGGGAACAACCTGCGTCAGGGGGCCCGGACCAGGTTACGCCTGCTTCACCAATTACCCCGGCATTTGCGGGCCGTACTAGGCAGACAATCACTGCGTTGATGAATAGGTGACCTGATTTGGCTGGCTAGTTCGGTGCGAGACGAGCGCACCCCGCCCAAACCCACCACAACGTCAGGCTCGAAAGCATGAATCCGAAAACCATCGACCGTGCCCTGATTGTCCTCAATGCCTTCCTCCTCGTGTCGGTGGCGCTATTTGTGTCAAGGCCGGGCGGAATCCTCCACCGCGCGGTGAGTGATTTGCTGCTGGAGCGGCGGGCAAGACGATTCTTAGCGCAAGGCTGGCAAGAGATCACGAGCGGAGCGCCCATATTGGCAGGCGATCCAGTCAACGTGGAGGTTGTACTGTTTTCGGACTACGAGTGTCCGTTTTGTCGAGCCATGTACCCGAGTCTTGATTCGCTAGGACGACGGTCTCTCAACGCTGGCGTTGCGCTTCGGCACCTGGCGCCTGGCTTTCATCCGAACGCACGTCGGGCAGCATTGGCCGCGATTTGTGCGGACGCGCAAGGACAATTCCGCGCGATGAACTCCCTGTTGTTCACTGCTCGGCTCGATTCTATTAGCTTAGAGTGGGGCCGCGCGGCGGCATCCTCAGGAGTGCCGGATATAGCAGAGTTCTTGCGTTGCATGGCCGACCCAGGTACATCTGCTCAGCTTTCCTCGGACAGTGTCCTCGCGGACGAACTTGGCATCCATGCGACGCCGACTCTTGTTACCAGGTCGGGCAGATACCCCGGCATGACATCCGAAACCGAATTACTCACTCTTCTTGGAGCGGCGGATGTTGCCCCCTAGCAACGGTCGTCACCGCGGCAAGTCGCTTGGCGCCACCTGCGCACTCGCCATGCTCGCCCTTGGGGCCTGCGATGCCGACAATCAGGCGAATGTCCCAATTGTGATCGGCCCGGAGGCGGTAACGATTCTCGGCCAAGACACCTTAGGGGGAATATTTGTCGACGTTTCCGAATTGAATGGAGGGGCGGCCTACCTGTCCACCACTGATCCTTTCATCACTCTCATCAATAGGAGTGGGGCGGTCACTCGCCAATTCGGGATTGGTGGCGAGGGCCCGGGGGAGTTTCGCAATCCGACCTCGATAGATGTTCTAGCTGACACGATCTATGTTTGGGATGTCCGGCAGGGTGCGGCGTCGATGTACGATACCGTCGGGAACTACCTTGGCCGGCGGCGTGGCAACGCGAGTTTCGGCGGGGTACAGAAGAACGCCCGAACCAACTATGCGGGTAGACCAGGGATGTACCGCCGCTTTGGGTCCCTTGCGGTAGCCGCTGCATACCCCAATGGAGTCGGCATGCCCGGCGAGGAGCGTGCCTATTCCCTGCTCGCGCTTGATGACTCGGGTGAAGTGGTAGACACCACTTGGACGAGCTCTCTCCCTCCTAGTGCGAACGAGCGGGCCCCGAACCAGCCTGCGGAGCTTCTCCCGATACCGGTTTGGGCGAAGTGCTCGAATGCCCAACTGGTCGTTTACGACCCCAATCTTAGTGTCAGCTTCTTGCGGACTCCCGAGGGGAAGGAGTTTCGTCAAATCCCAAGCGGAGCCGAACCAGTTGAGATTTCGAATGCGGGGCTGCATGGCTACGTGAGTTTCAATTTTCGCAGGCTGCTTCTCGACGCACACCAGGCACCGCCGATCTCCTTTGACGAGGACATGACAAAATGGGTGCAACAGGCGGAAGCAATGGGGTTGTACCCGAAGGAATACAACGGGTATACCAGCGTCCTATGTACCCGCCGGGGTGAAGTATGGCTAAATGCATTCTCCCTTGAAGACTCCCCACTCGGCTATAGCCGAGATTGGATCTTGGTGTCCGAAGGCCCGAATAGGCGCCTCCTGAGCCTTCCAAACGGCTTCCGCCTCATGCTTCTGACCGAGAAACGCGGCTACGGCGTCGTGATGGATTCCACCACCGCCGAGTCTCCCGCATGGATCAATTTGCCCGAGTGACCTCTGCGGGCTGACGGGTCAATAACGAGCTCAAACATCACCACCCCCACCTCCGGCTCATGCTCAATAGCGTAGAGCCGCTTCCCCGCCGGGTCCACATCGATCTGGAACAGTGTCTGGCCCAGATCGTATGCCCGTAGGAACCTTCCCGACCAATCGAACACATGGACATACTGCCCGTAGATCGCCTCTCCCTTGAAATCCTTCCGGACCCGGCCCGAAAAGAGCGCCAATATCTCCCGATCCGTGCATGTGACACTTTGGTATCCGAACCGGAGGTCGCCTGCACCTCCAAAGATCGGCGTCTTCGCGCTGTCACCCGCCTGATCCACCGTGAATTTCGGCTCGAAGTAGTACGGCCCTCGAACAACAGCCGTCCGCTCCCCATCGGGGCGGAGGATCTCGAGTCGCCCGGCGTGACGGTTCGCCACCACCAGCAGGGAGCCATCCGGTTTCCTGGCGAGAAAGCTCTGGTAGGCATGGCTCAGAACTGAAGCCGGTATGGCGGGGTTGTCGACCGGAAGCGGCCCGACCAGCCCGACCTGCTCGCCGAGCTTGTTGAAGACAACAAGCCTCCCTTCGCGGAAAAAACCCAGCGCAAGGATGGTGCTGTCGGTTTCCCAGAGCGCCTGCGTCGGGGTCGCCTCGGGCCGCAGCGTCACGATCGGCCGCTCGGCCGGCTCCAGTGCCTGCCCGGCAGGGCTCAGGTCCACCTCGGTCAATCGGCGGAGCCGCACATCGAAGACCGACACCGTGGGACCCGCCTCGGTGCTCCAGGGCACCGCTTGGAGGCCCCAGATGGTGCGGTACTCGCCGGGGCCCTCGCCGGCTCGGCCGGTCGCGAACGCGAGCGATCCGTCCGTGGCTCGGTACACCTTCAGCATGCTGTCGGACTTGGTCTGGTCTGCCACCACGACGTACGGGCCCACCACGGCAATGGCCGAAGGATTTGAGAGGCCGGACTCCACGAAGGGCTGGGCTTTCAACACGACGGGGTGGAGTTCTGTGTGGTCGAAGGAGGGAGCGGTGGACGCCGAGACATCGATGGACGCCGGCGTGCGAGGAGGCTCGCCGCGGGTGCAGGCGAACGTGAGGCTCAGGGCGATGAGCGTGAAAGACTGCCTTTGAACATTCACTGGGGCGCTCCGATACGAGAGCCTCGCGTGCCCAAACCAAAGTAGGGCATCAGGACCTTGGCCGCCATCTAGCCACCTCGAGAGATTCATGCTATCGTGGTCACGAGATCGATGGGAGTGAGGCACTTCGACAAGGACGGTCCGGACCTGGAGGATGGATGCGCCGAGCACAAATGCTCTGGGCCATGCTGACCGTTCTCGCAGTGGGGTGCGCCCGCGAGGACAGCAGCCCCGCCGGGGGGGCCTGGCGAGGCACTACCGAAACGTCCGGCGACACCCTCAAGGTCCATACCGTTTCGGGCTTCGTCCGCGGCGAGCTCGGCGCGCTCCCCGCCGAGTCGCTGGAAATCGTGTACGCCGGTGAGGGAGTATTGCGATCAACGGCTGTAGCGATGGCCGGTGAGAGACTGCTGATCGGCGAGCGCACCCAGATCGTGGAGATCGGCGCACCAGGTGAAATGGACACTCTTGGCCGGAAAGGCGATGGGCCTAGGGAATTTCGACAAATTCGGGGGTTGGCTGGCCGAGGTGACTCAATACTTGTATTGGATGCGAACGCGAATCGCCTCACTCTCCTCGTGGGAGGTCGCGTCCGAACCACGACAACCGTGAGTGCGCCTGATGGCTATGAGGGTATGCTCTCATCGACTCTCGGGAGGTGCAAGGAGGGCGTCCTGGTCCTGTGGGGCCGGGGAAAGGTGGCTCGTGGCGGACCCCCTGACACAGTGGCAGTGGTCTGGTGGGTACCCGGTGCAGCCCCGCACCCATGGGAAATGGTTGAGGACATTTCCTGGACCGAGGGGGAGGTGCCAGGGACTCGACGGCCGTTCGGCCCCCGGGCCCTCATCGCAAACGATGGAGGCTGCAGGGTAGCAACTTCCGATGGGGTAGGGTATTCCATACGAGTCAGAGATGCGGCATCAAACACCGTCACACTCATCTCCGTCAATGAGGCAGCGCCTCCCGTGACCGATGACTCGAAGACCATCCCTGATCAATGGCGTGGCGAGTTGCCCGGGCCGTTTCTTTCGCCAATGCTGAGTCTCTTGGAGGCGCAGGAGTATGGGGCTACACGCAACCAGATAGAGGAGCTGCGATTCGATGCGCTCGGGAGGATCTGGGCGCGGGTAGTGGACTCGACCTACCAGTACCACCCCTTTATCATGGCTCGTGTCCCTGAAGCCCGGCCTCCCACCTACCGATGGGACGTTTTCGGCACCGACGGGAAACGCCTAGCAGTCGTCCACCTGCCCAGCAACTTCAGTCCGAAGGCGTGGGCCGGGCGGTGGGTGTACGGCATTACTGAACAAGAGGACGGAACGCTGGTGGTGGGACGGTTGCCGGTGCCCTCAGGGCTCAATTGAAGGTCCGAAACGAAGCACTCCACTTGGCCTGGGTCCTGGCGGCGACCAAGATGGCAGGCGGAGCCTGCGCTTCACCCGACCAGGCCCGCGTTGAAGCGATCCCTGCGTGGATCACGCAACCACTCTACTCCAGCACCACCCACGACACCCTCCTTGTCTGGGGCGTCGCCACGGCTGCCTTCGCCGCCGATTCCTCCCTCGTCATCGGAAACGGCTCCGACCTGATATCGCTCTCGCCCGACGGGCATACACTTCACCGCCTCGGCCGGCAGGGGGACGGGCCCGGCGAGTACCGGCTCATCCTCCTGGTCGGCAAGGCCGACGATGGAACACTGTTTGTGGCCGAGCTCAGCGGCAGGATCACCCACCTCACCGCTGACGGACAGGTCCTGGGAATCATCCCACGACTGCGGGCCGGCTCGAGCAAGCGGGAAGTTGATGTGATCGCCATGCTGGACTCAGGTCGGATCGTGGCCACCTGGTGGCAGCAACGACCAAACCGCGGTGATATCGCGGGCCTGCCGGACGGAGATCTTGAGCGCGATCCCGTCCCGCTCCTCGTCTACGACTCCACAGGACAGCCCATCGACAGCCTCGGCCTCTGGCGAGGGCTGGAACGTGCACTCATACCGCCCGGAAGTCGACTTCCCGTCCCGTTCGCCCGCTCCGCGGTGTACGACGCCAACGGTTCCACCATCGCCATCGGACCGACCGACTCGATAGACGTGTCCGTCTTCGACGGGGTCAGGCCCATCAGTCAGTTCAGCGCGCGCGCGCCGACACGGATACCGACCAGCGCCGACCGAGCCGCCTCGAGCCACGCGATCCTCCTCGAGTATGATTCGCCGGAGCTGGTCGCGGGCCTCGAAGCCGCCCCGCAAGTCGAGGCGATGCCGGTGGTTGGCGCGCTGGTCGTGGACGATCGGCGAAACATCTGGGTTGGCGACTACGTCACTCCTGCCGAGCATGAACGGCGGTGGACAGTCTACTCGCCAGCCGGGCGGCCGATCGGGACGACGCTCCTCCCCGCGTCCCCCGAGGCGCTGGTGCCAGGGCGGTCGGAGATCCTGGATGTGTATGGGGATCGACTGGCGCTATTGCGGGAGAGCGAGGAAGGAGAATTGTCGATCGAGGTGCGGCAAATCCACCGCGACAGCGTTCAGGAAGCCTCAACCGCCAGCGAGTAGACCACCACATGCCGCCGCCCCTCGGCGTCGGTTGAACGGCCGAGCAGGTACCCTGCGCCAACCTCGTACACGTCGACGTCGCCCGGAATGCGGACCTCCCCGAACGGGCGCCCCTCCGGGTTGATGACCCGGATCGTGGTCGCTCCTCCGCCGTGCAGGTAGTCGGGGGCGTTGAGGCTTCAATGGAAACGGGGCCCTGAAGGAACCCTGTCAATAAATGTCCGATGGGTCGTCAGGTTACCGGAGCGCACGGCGTCGAGGGAATCTTCCAGCGACGGACGATCGTTGTCGGCTCCCCGGAGTCTGGGACGACTTGCTCCAGCACCACCAACGTGTCGGCCCGGAGCCGCGTCACGGGAGCCCGCCCTTCGGGCAGTGGCACAGCGAGGTCCACACAGGTCGGCGAGCCCATGCTATCAAGCACGGTGACATAGTACCGGCCAGTTCGGGACTTCCCTTTCACCTCCAAGTCCTTGTACAGAATCGCAATGCCTCCACTTGGCAACACGCTCAGGTCAGCGGTGCCGGAGGCTTCGTTGAACAGGTTGGACAGTGCTTGGGGGTCGCCTCCCCGTACCAAGTCCATGGGAATGCCTCGACGCACGGTTCGCGGGATGGCGAACGTGTCCGGGGGCCCACCCAAACCACCACGCCAACGCATCGCCTGGTCCACACCGCTAAAGGTCATCCAGGTCACACCAGGTCCAAATGCGGCGTGCGCGCCCCCCAGGGAACCCAGGAGCGGCAACTCCACCCAGAGCGTGGGTTTCTGCATCAGCCAGTCCAGGGATCCATCCTGGCGGTTCCAGCTCAGCACCGACCAGCGGGAGTCGAAGGACACTCCCGTGGCCCAGACGCTACGGTCATTCAACGCGATGTCATTGGCAATGAATGGCACGTCGTAGCGGACATTCAAGTATTCGCCGGTCCGGCGGAAAAGCTGCGCGCTCCGCTGGGAGACATCAAAAACCAGGATGGTGGTATCGAGGACGGCAATCATTGCGGGCGTAACGAACTCGCCAGGCCCCTTCCCGGCGCGGCCGATGCGGCTGAGGAAGTCGCCGTGCGGGCCAAACCGCAGAACGCTCGCGCTCGTGAAATCACTCACAAAAATTTCGCCGTCGTCGGCCACATAAATCCGATTCGGACGATGGATCGCCTGTTCCGGCAGCGTTTCCCTCAGCACAATCGAATCGATCTGCACGAGAGAGCCCGGCCGCGCGGGTTGCTCGCAGCCGCCCACGACAAAGGCCAATGCGCAGATACCTACCTGGGAAACGGACCTGAAGGGGTTTCTCACAGATGCTCCTTGGAGTGCCACGCCCGCGAGGCAAGGACGACCCAACACACGTCTAGTCAAAAGCGGTTTCTACGCAGCACAGCACTCCGGTGGCCAGATGCAGGGCCAATTGCACTCCTCGTTGAAGCCAACTTTGAATTTCTGCTTCTCGTCCTCGGCCTGCAGCCCCATCACGGGGAGTGAGATCAGCGTCGCTAACACCGCTACCTGAATGCTCCAGCGAATGCCGCGTGAAATCCTAGTCATGGTATGCACGCCGTGGTTGGTGGTGCGAGTACAACAGCACATCGGTTCGTGGGCTGGGCCGCTCCGCCTCGCGGGTCGTGGGCCGGTTTACACCCTGCACGCATGCGCATGGCCAAAACGATCACTCACCATCGTCCGGGATACCAAACCGCGAACCGTGAGCGAGTCCTTGAGTCGGTGTCCGCAGTACAGTACCGCCCGGAGCACTCCCTCCTCACGCGGCGTGGTGGGGGTTGAGGACACGACGACTGAAAACGGCAGCCGAATCCGTATGATGTCCCGTGCCGCGCCCTCCGAAGGGCTCGACGTCAACAGCAAGACAACAGGAATGTCGGTCGCATCGATCCAAGGCGCGAGAATGGGCTCGCACGTCATACAGGTTTCGGGCGCCATTGCCAGCACGAGCACCGTGTCACGCTCGGCGGCGATGGCGCTCTCGGTCGATTGGGGGAATCGTGACCTATCGACGCGTCGGTGATCGACTCGTACCGCGACCAAGGCGATGATCACAAGACTGAGGGTGATGAGCAGCCACTTTCCATGTGCCATTGAGGTCACTCGCAAGGATGATGCTCCGGGCACTGATTCCGAGGCGTGACTGACAGAATTCTTAAGGTGTGGGCGAACCCATCGGTCGCATCTGTATACCGCAAGTCGCGCGCATCGAGCACGCCAAGGCCTCCCTGAGGCGGTTGCGGCGACTGGACCTGCGGCATCGGACAAGTCTCGGCCTTCGAGGGGGTGAGGACCGAATGGGACGGCCTGTGGATGTGGTGGCTCTCAGACGAGGTTCACCGGTCCATGTCCGCTTCCTTGGTTAACGAGTGCACCACCACATGCTGCCGTCCCCCGGCGTCGGTTGAACGGCCGAGCAGGTACCCGGCGCCAACCTCGTACACGTCGACGTCACCCGGAATGCGGATCTCCCCAGACGGGCGCCTCTCCGGGTTGATGACCTGGATCGTGGTCACCCCCGCGCCGAGCGGCGAGGCTACGACATACAGCACACCCTGAGCATCCGAGTGCATGGATCGATAGGCCGGCACGAAGTCCGGCTTCGGGACTCGGTGCGCCAGCTCCTTCCCCACATCCCGATCCGCCGCAGTCCGGAACACACTCATCAGCGCATCGATAGCCGCATCATACTCCGCGGCCGTGGGAGCTCTCCTCGCCGATCCTGCGGCCAGCATGCGGATTGGCCGCCCTGCCACCGAGTAAAGCGACACTACCGCGGAGTCGCCGAGGCCCACGTACATCCCTGCCGGTGCAGCGGCGAATACCGCTACTGGACGGAGCGCGCTAAAATAGGCAAGCGGAAGATCCCCCAGCGAACCGAGCGAGTCGCCAGTGCCAGCAACGACGAGCACCGCCCTCCGCATAGGCGGAGCGTCAGCCGCCAGTGAGTAGGCGCCGGTCAGTCTTACACGGGCGGCGTACGCAGTGGAACCGGCACAGAACCCGGGAAACGGTGCGCCGATGGGTCGAAACGCGCGAATGAACTCCCCGTGTTGCTCAGGACGCTCATTCGCTCGGGACGTTGGTCCCACACGAAGAGCGTGTCCGCCGAGCACTGCCCGATCCCGGCAATGCTGCGAAACTCGCCTGAGCCATCACCTTCACGACCGACACGATTGATGAGTCGCCCGGCCAAATCGAAGAAGATGACGGCATTTGCCCCGCGGTCGACCACGGCAATGACGCCCGTGGAAAGTCGCGTCGCGTCCACCGCCTCGATGAACACGGGCATGCTGTCGTTGTCGGAGGAGCGGATATCCAGCACCGGGATGGCGCTGATGCTGACCGAGCCCGTGGCGGTCACGCCGCCTCCTGCTGGGGCGGAACGAGGTTCACTGGTGCAGGCGCACAGGAGGAAGGGCACACCGGCGACTGCGGAAGCTGGACTCGACATTCCTGTATTGTATCCGGGGATCTCGACTCGGGAAGACCTAGCGTCTCTTAGCGTCTTTGCGGTGAAGAGCTTTTGCCGCAAAGGCGCAAAGGAAAGGCGAGAATGGACCCCGGCCTTCGCCGGGGTGGGGACTCAGACGAGACCTTCGCGACTTCGCGTCTTCGCGTGAGCCGAGATTGCTTCGGCCACTCCGTGGCCTCGCAATGACGGAAACGGACGTCCTCTCAGTCCTCAGTTCTCAGTCCTCGTTTCTCGATCCCGTACACCACCACCACCGGCAACCCATCCGCGTCCTCCCCAATCGTCGCCACCCGGTCCGCCCCCCACACCGTCTGCGATGCCCTGCCGAAGCTTCTCGGCACCGGTACTGCGCCCAGGTAAGCGCCGGTAGAGTCGAATACATCGAAGCGAGCGGAATCCTGACTTGCCCCGCCAACCCGGCGGACCCAGCGGTTGCCCGAGCCGTCGACCGCGATGGACTCGAAATCGGGAGCGGTGGACGGAATGTCGGCCAGCTTGAACGCCTCGTCGGTGGCCTTCCGGTCGACCCCGCCGTCGCCGTACCAGTCGACCAGCGAATCACGGATGCGAATCCGTTGGGCATCGGTCACCGTGACCGGACCGGTCTCCAGCGTGACGACCTGCGTGGTATCGAGGCCCGTGCGTGTAGCAAAGAAACGGTACGCCCCCGACCACCCCACGACCCCCCCTCCTGCTGGATCGAGCGTCATCGACACGGCGGGGGTGAGCGGGATGGGCACGAAGTACTGATTGCCGTTCGCGCTCTCGAACGACCAGCGGCGCGGGTCGCCGATGCCCTCGGGCCCCGCGATGTGCAGGGTGTCGACCAGCGATCCGTCGAGCTGGTATCGAATGAAGTACGCGTCCCCTGGATGCCTCGGACCGGTGGGATTGCCATTGGAGGGCACGGCGACGACTCCCTCACGGCTGACACCAATTCCCCTCCAGTTGCAGCATGCGGAGTTCCAGCTCCGCAGGAAGCGGCCGGCCGAATCGAAGACGCTNGTTCGCGCGGCGCCCGGGTCATGAACCACCAGCAGCCCGGGTGCGGTCGCCACCTGGGGCACCTTGAACTCCCCCGGCCCACTGCCCTCGCGTCCAATGCTGCGGACGTAAGCCCC
>JGI20214J51650_10002768_pt1 | contig 11014 bp, 7 predicted proteins | sample WetSurMetagenome_FD_51650 | JGI IMG/M metagenome (IMG submission 51650)
AGAGATTATGCACTATCAAGGGGCGCCGGAAAGCATAGGACAGACACTTTCCGCAAAACTATATGAAGAAGAACAGCGTTACGTGGCTCCGGGACTGCAGGAGGTAACCCAACTTTCCCGGTTGGTGATCAAGAAGGGCAGAGGATGCCGCCTGTTGGACATGGAGGGAAAGTCTTATCTGGATTTCATGGCCGGGGTTGCCGTTTGCAGCATCGGCCATTCCCATCCTGGTTACATTACCGCCCTTAAAGAGCAATTGGATAACGTTACCGCCGGGAGCTTTACGACGGAAAACCGAGTGGCGCTGCTCCGCTTGATCGCATCCTTGACCCCCGGTGCCCTGAACCGAACACAGCTTTACAGCGGCGGAGCCGAAGCCGTGGAGGCTGCCATCCGGCTGGCAAAGTCCCACACCAAGGGATTTGAAGTCCTCAGTTTCTGGGGCGGCTTCCATGGGAAGACAGGGGGCGTGCTGGGGCTTATCGGGGACCCGTTCAAGAAGAATTGGGGGATCCTTCATCCAGGGTTGCACCTGGCCCCTTACCCCGACTGCTACCGCTGTCCTTTCGACATGACATATCCCGGATGCGGGATGTTTTGCCTTGATTTCGTTCGCAAAATCCTGGAGAACAATACGGCGGGCAGCCTGGCTGCAATTATTGTGGAAACCATGCAGGGCACCGCCGGAAATGTCATACCGCCTCCGGAATTCCTGCCCGGCTTGCTTGAGATCGCCCATGAGAACAATGCCCTTCTCATTGCCGATGAAATGATTACCGGCTTTGGCCGTACCGGCATGATGTTCGGATCAAACCACACGGGTATTATCCCTGACATCATGACCATTGGAAAGGGCATGGGGGGCGGATTCCCGATCTCCGGGCTGGTGTCCACGGAGGAGATCACGGCCAGCCAGCCGTTTTCCAAGCCGAGCTCTTCCTCGAGCAGCTACGGAGGAAATCCGCTGGCCGGCACGGCAGCCCTGGCAACCATTCGAACCATCCTGGATGAATCGCTGGTTGAGAACTCCCGGCAAGTGGGAGCGTATCTCCTGGAAGGCCTCCGCGGACTTCAGGAGAAGTATCCCTTCATCGGAGAGGTTCGGGGTTGTGGTCTTTTGATCGGCGTGGAACTGGTCAAGGACCGAGAGACAAAAGCGCCTCTTGACAAGGCGGTTACCCGGCAGATTTTTCTTGAAGCTCTCAAGAGGGGCTTGGTGTGCATGATTTACAAACCCAACTTTCGCATCAACCCTCCCCTGATCCTCAACCGTGAAGAGGCGGATGAGGGAATGGCGATCCTTGACGAGGTATTTACGCATGTGGCTCGACACATTCCCTACAAGTAGGCCGTGAAGGGATGAGCAAAGACGTCGGTAAGGTTCGCAAACCGCTGCGAGGCGCCATCATCGGCCTCGGTAGTGTGGCTGTACACGCTCATCTGCCCGTATGGCAGAAGCGTGAGGACTTCATCATCGAAGCGATCGTGGAGCCCACGCCCGAGCGGGCTGAGATGGGAAGAAGGCTCCTTCCACAGGCGCGCGTATATCTCAGCATGGATCAGTTTTTGTCTGAAAATGGGGTGGATTTCGTCGACATCTGCACTCCTCCCTGTTTTCATACCGAACTGGCTCTGGCCGCCTGCAGCGCAGGACTGCATGTTTTGTGCGAAAAGCCCCTGTCGATTTCCACCGAACGGCTGGAAGACATTCTGCAGGCGGCCGAGCAGACTCAAAAGGTCGTCTTCACGGTAAACAACTGGAAATATGCACCCCTTTGGGTGAAAGCAACGGAGTTGCTTCGTGAGGGCCGGATTGGCGCCATTCAATCCATTGCTTTGAATGTCCTGCGATCTCCCCATTCCGGTGGGGGTGCTTCCGACTGGAGGAAGTGCCTTGATCTGGCGCAGGGCGGCATCCTCATCGATCATGGTTGGCACAATCTCTATCTCATTCTTTCTCTTCTCGAGGATTTTCCACTATCTATGAGAGTAAGAATGGAGTCTGCTGCGGGAAACGGCCGGGGTCTCGAAGAGACCGTCGATCTGGAGATGCGTTTTCGTGATGCCGAAGCCCGCCTGCATCTCACCTGGCAAGCATCATGCCGCCGCAACTACGGAACCATTGTGGGCGATAGTGGAAGCCTGTTTGTCAATGACGATCACCTCGTCTTGCACCCCGAGGATTCCCTCCCGGTCCGTTTTGACTTTGCCGAAGCCCTCTCCGCCGGTTCCCATCACCCCGAGTGGATGGAACCCGTGGTGAATAACTTTGCCCGTGAAATTGTGGAAACCCGCTACCGAGGCACCAATCTCCTGGAGGCTCGGTGGTGTTCTCACCTTATCAACCTTGCTTACTGCTCCCCTCGAGATGCAAGCAGCGCCATAGACGTTTGCAGTCCCCTTCCGGAAACCCTTGATTGATGAAGAAATTTCACACCGGCAGTGTTGTTTTGGGGATCATCCTGCTGCTTGTGTTGATCCGGCAGATCGGATTCAGCGAGCTCTGGGGGGAACTGGCCATGCTCGGCTGGGGATTGGTGCCGTTGATTCTCATCGAAGGAGTGGCCGATGTTTTTCACACCTTCGGCTGGCGCCATTGTCTGACGGGAGTTCAAAGGTCGATTCCTTTTTTTCGACTGTTTCGGATCCGCCTGGCCGGCTATTCCATCAATTATCTCACCCCGACCGCCGCCCTGGGCGGGGAAGTGACCAAAGGGACGCTCCTCACCACCGACAACAGCGGCGCCACGGCAGCCAGCGGGGTGATTGTCGGTAAGTTGGCCCTCACCCTGGCTCAGCTGCTCTTCGTGGCGCTGGGTTCCATCTTTACCCTCTGGGGGGTCTCCCTGCCCCCCGGCGTTTGGCCTGCGATGCTCGTCGGCAATGCCCTGCTGGCTGCCGGAGTCATCGGGTTTTTACTGGTTCAGAAGTACGGGAAGCTCGGTGCTCTGGTGCGCTGGCTGGTGGGGCACAACATCGGCGGAAAGAATTTGCAGTGGGTCGCAATCCACGTTACGGAAGTGGACCATGAACTGAAGCTCTTCTATCAGCAGCACCAACGGGATTTGCCCCTCGCGATGCTCTGGCATACGCTGGGTTGTGCCTGCGGCATATTGCAGAGTTGGTTTTTCCTCTATCTGTTGACGAACGATGCTTCCCTTCGTGTTGCCGCCGGCATCTGGTTCTTGGGAAGCTGGTTTGATTTGCTGACCTTTGCCATTCCACTGGGGATCGGGGTTCAGGAGGCAACGCGGATCGTCGCCCTGAAGGCCCTGGGCTTTGACTCGGTCTTGGGGCTGACTTATGGGGTGACACTTCGCCTGGAGCAACTCTTCTGGGCCGGATGCGGCCTGCTGTTTTACGCCACTCTGGTGTCGGAAAAATCGAAGACCGGTTTGAGCCCTGCAAAAGCCGATGCCTAGACGCGGGTGCTCCGTGAGGATACAATTTGCCTGAAACGGATTGGTGATGAATATTGGTGAAAACTCAGAATGGTGACGCACAAGAACCGTTGCAGAACACCTTGACCGGGAAAACAATGCCAAGTCTGCATACGAGCGACTGATATGAATCTCAGCCAGCGCATCCTGCAAAGGGTCTTTATTGCCGTTACCTGGCAACCCCTCATCACCATTGCGATCGCCCTGACGCTGGCAGGATTGTCTCTCTCCTATACCATAGACAACCTCGGGTTTCTTACCAGTCAGAGATCCCTTATTTCCTCAGAAAACAGACTCATTCAACTCTCTAAACAACTTGACCGGTTCGATGATCTCGACAACTTCGTCGTCGCCATCGAGAACCACAACACATCCCGAAGCCTGAACTTTCTTCGCGCCCTGGCCGCTCAACTCGATGCCGACCGTGAGCACTACCTTGACGTATTCTACAGGGTTGACCCGAAAACTCTCAGGCCGTGGGCCCTCCTGTATCTCAGTCAGAAAGACCTGATGAACGTTCGGGATAAGCTCGAAGAGCATCCCGCATTGGTTGGAAATCTGGCGCGCGCTCCTGATGTGGCCAACTTCTTCAAGCTTATTAACGCGGAAATCGCCACCGGAGTGGTGGAAGAACTTTTCACCGGTTTCCTCAGCGAAAAGCCGTCGCGGCCTGAGGGGCAGCCTCTCGACTTGACGCTCCTCATCGAGAGTCTCAAATCAATGAAGAACTACCTCCGCGAAAATGTCTACTCCTCTCCCTGGGGGGCATTCTTCAGTGGAGAATCGTGGGATGAGGCCGCTGAAGGGTATTTCTGGACTGAAAACAAGCGCTACCTGTTCCTTTTTGTCACTCCGGCAAAGGCTGACAGCGGCTTCGGCAAGGCACAGGGGGCTCTCGATGCGCTGCGGCAAACGATAGCCAGGGTGCGGGTTGATTTTCCTGGAGTCGAGGCCGGTGTGACCGGGCAGGAAGCGCTGAACGTTGACGAAATGACCCTGGCCCTCGAGGATATGAGTCTCGCCACCATTATTTCCCTGGTCGGCCTCACCATACTTCTAACATTGTTTTGGCGCGGCTCCAGAAGACCCTGGTTCGGTATAACAGAGCTGCTCGTGGCCCTCTGTCTGACCCTTGGCATGACAACTCTGGTCGTCGGCCACCTCAACATCCTTTCCGTGGTCTTTGCTCCTCTGATCCTCGGGTTGGGGATTGACTACGGCACTCATTGGCTCTCCCGCTATCAGGAAGAGGTTCAGAAAGAGGGTGTTTCCAGAAAGGAAGCGATCCGGGCGACCATGATCAACCTGGGCCCTGGTCTGGTCACTGCCGGACTGAGTGCGGCTCTCTCCTTCTTTCCTCTGGTGCTGACCGGGTTCAGAGGTCTGGCCGAATTGGGGGTCATCTGTTCCATCGGAATGCTGATGACCACCACCACCAGCATGTGTGTTCTACCTGCCATTACGCTGGTGTTCGATACCCGTTCACACCGCATTGCCTCCCCGGCTTATCGCGCTGACCGACCCCTTTTTAAACTGACCGACAAAGGTGCTCTGACCATCTTGATTGCCTGTTGTGTCGGGTTCGGGCTGTCCCTGGTTCTTGCCAAAGGAGTGGCCTTTGATCTCAATATGCTGCGGCTTCAATCCAAGAGTGCAGAGTCTGTCCTCTGGGAAATGAAAATCCTGAACGATTCGAAACGATCCAGTATGTACGGGGCAATCGTGGCCCACTCCCCGGAAGAGGTCGAAAGGAAAGCCAAGGCGCTGGACTCCCTCCCCTCCGTTTCCGAAGTTCAGAGCGTGGCCTCTCTGCTGCCTCGCGACCAGGAGGACAAAATCGAGCTGGTGCAGCAACTGGGGCCGCTTTTGCCGGGACTCCAGGACTTTCGAGACGCTGGAGAACCGATCAATCTGCAGGAACTGAAGAGTACTCTCTCCAAAATCAGTTTCAAAATGCTTGATTCGGAATGGTCGGAATCGGGAAACCGGTCCCTTCTGGAAGAACAGATGGTTCAGGTGCGAAACCTCATCGAAGACTTACGGCGGCACTTCGATGCCGCGGACGAGGCGAAAACCCGGGACGCCCTGCTCGCCTTTAATCAAGCCTTGATACAGGACCTCAAAGACAAGCTCGAGGTCCTCCATGCGGGCTCCGAGACAAAACGGCCAATGGTCCTGAACGACCTTCCGCAACAACTCCTCCAGCGTTTCGTGGGAGAAAACGGCATATACCTCATTCGTGTTTTTCCGGCCCTGGACATTTGGGAGCCGGAGCTTCTCGGCCGGTTCGTTGACGAGCTCCGGTCGGTTGATCCCGACGTGATCGGTGATCCGGTGACCCTGTACACTTTCACCAGGGAATTTCGCGACGCCTGCATCAAAGCGGTAATCTATGCGTTGATCCTCATCACGGTGCTGCTTTTGTTCACCTTCCGCAGCCTCGTCTACGCCATGCTGGCTTTGCTGCCGCTGCTGGTCGGGACGGCCTGGACCCTGGGAATGATCCGCTGCTTCGGGATCAACTTGAACCTGGCCAACAGTGTTTTCCTACCCATGATTGTCGGGGCCGCCGTGGAGTATGCCATCATTATTCTGCAACGATGGAGACAGGGAGGCAACGGCGCCATCGTGCTCCCCTACAGCACCGGCAAGGGAGTCATTCTCGCGGGCCTGAGCACGACGGTAGGGTTTGCGAGCCTTATGATTTCCAGTCATCAGGGTGTCTACAGCCTGGGATTGCTCACTACCGTGGGAAGTCTGTGCGTTCTGGCGGCTGCGGTCCTGCTGCTGCCGTCGATCATGCACCTGCTTCCCATGATGTCCCAAAAATGGGCGCCGCGGGGGATCTCCGTTTCCTTTGCGCGGTGTGCCGAAGAATGTGTGTCTTTGGATAAGAAAAACGTTTAAAGGAAAGCCATGCCCCGACCATTAACGCGCACGGAAATGCTGATTGGCGGCTGCAAATTCTTCAGATACCTTACGAGAGGCGGTCTTTTCAACATCAACCTGGAAGTTACCAAGCGGTGTAACGCTCGCTGCGATTTCTGCGACTACTGGAAGGAAAAGCCAACCCTCGAACTAAAAGATTATGTCCCAGTGGTGGAGAAATTGAACCCCCTCTCCGTCAGCCTAACGGGTGGAGAACCGTTGTTGAGAGAGGACCTCCCGGACCTGATCGCCTCACTGCGCCAAAATTTTGGTTTTCTGCATATTTCCCTCATTACCAACGGGTCACTCCTGAGCAAGGCAAAGGGCCTCGAACTCTGGGAGGCTGGGCTCGACGAACTGTCCATTTCCCTGGATTACCTTGATGAGAGGCATGACGAAGGTCGCGGCCTGCCCGGCCTCACCAAACACATCGTTGCGGTGGCTCCTGAGTTGGTCGCTGCCGGCGTTGATCTCTGTTTTAATCTGGTCATCAAGAGAGGCAACTTCAGGGAAACGCCCCAGATAGTCCGCAGGTGCGGAGAAATGGGGGTCAAAGTCTCGGTAAGCACCTACAACTGCTGGCGCACCGATAACGGCTGCCATATGATTGAAGAAGATGAGCTTCATGCCCTGGCGGAGGTTATTGATGAACTGAAAGCACTCAAGGGCAGCCTTGGGAACCTCACCAGCAGTGTTTCATACCTGGAGAAGATCCCGGAGTTCTTCGAAAAGAAGCGCATCGGAGGCTGTACTGCCGGCCTCAATTGGATTCAGGTCACTCCCGATGGGATGATCAAGCGTTGTTCGGACCATCNCGTGGCGCTCCATTTCAGCGAGTGGCAGGAAAGGTTTTTTGAGCGAACCGATTGCGGNCGCTGTTGGTATTCCTGCCGGGGGGCGGCGCAGGAGCCGTGGTCGCTGCAGCGCTTCCTGGAGATGTCCAAAGACGCCCTTTCAGCCTAACACAGGGAGTCGGGCAGAATCAGGCGGCGAGAAACGAAAAGACGAGGGACGAGGGACGAGGGACGGGAGATGGGAGAACCAGGCCGACAGGGAGACTCACCTCTTGGCCGATATTTGCTCTTCGCCGGTAATGCGGTTTGAGGAGGAGGCGGGGGCTCTGCGCTTTTCGTGAAAGCTGATACCCCACAAGGCAATCGCGAAAAGATAGGAGCCGATGGCAGCCCCAACGAGAAACCAATCGAGGCGGCCGATTAGGGCGAGGAGGAAGACCAGATACGCGAAATCGCGGTTGGTGACCAAAGCCATGATTCGAAGGGTCCTGGGGGACCGCTCCAGGGCTTCAGAGTCAAGTCGCAGGATGCACTGGTAAACAGCAACAAGGCAAACGCCAAAGCCTCCCATGAGAACCCACAGGAACCGCAGGTATCCTGCGTTGCCGGTATCATGATATAGGCCGAAGGCTATCCCTGCGAAAATGGCAGCGTGCACGATGTTGTCGGTCACGATGTCGAGATAATGGCCGAAGGTGCTTTCTTTCAACTTCAGACGCGCAACTTCGCCGTCAACCCCATCGACAATGACGCAGAAGACAAACAGCAGGGAACCGATGAGTTTCGGCCAGTATCCCGGTCGCGAGAGCAGAAAGGCGCCAACCAGTCCTATGGACATGCCCGCCAGAGTGATGTGGTTGGGTGCCAAGCGGGTGTTGGCAATCCGCTTGCTGATGAACCGAGAGATCCGTCGGTCAAAGTGGCGGGCGATGAATCCATCATCGGCCTCGGTCTGCTTTGCCAGGGCATTGACCAGGGTCTCTTCTGGAAGCCCGCGGTAAAGTGCCCTGCGGCTGACAACGCAGGGAAGTCCGTTGATGCTCTGAAAGCATCGCACGTCACCCAAAATCGATGGATCGAGGGGCCTTTGCGACCACAGGGAATGGATCAGGGGTGGCAGATGGCATCGGTCAACCAGGTAGATCCCATCGCCGCTCTCATCGGCTGAGTTTGCTGCCACGCAGCACACCGCCGAACTCTCGCCGTATCTGATAAAATGAGCGAGGGAATGCTTGTCGGCGACATGATTGGCCTTTAACACCATCATTCTCTCTGCACGCAGGCCCTCCAATTCGTGGACGAGCGTTTCCAGGGGTTTTTCCTTTGCAAGCGCATGAAAGCATGATCGCGGGAGGAGGTCCGACAGGATAGGGATATAGGGGTTCACCTGCCCAACCAGGTGAATGTTGTCAAGCCCCAGCCGGCCCAGGACAAGTACAAGCCTGCGTGCCGCCGGAACACCGAAGACCGGCTCGGTGCCTTCATCGTCAAATGCAAGAATGATCGCTGTGTTCACCATGATTTGGTCCATTATGTGAGTGTTTTTGAAGTGAAGGACCGTACCAAACCGCCGCTTCACCCGTCAAGGACATACTTGTCAAGGTTTGAAAACTTCATTTTGAACCGCCGAAGTTCAGACGACGCAGCATCCAACGGTGGCTTGCTCTCGGTGATCTCTGCTACTCTGCGGCAAAAACCTGCTTTGCAGATCCTCCGGAATCTGGTAAGTCGCAATGTGGCTAGTGCCAATCAGCAGTGGACAACCAGCGAGACTGAGAATCTATGTTATCGCTTGTATTGATCTGGGAACTCACCAAGAGAGACTTCCTTGAACGGTATACGGGTTCCATCCTTGGGTTCCTGTGGGCTTTCCTGTGGCCCCTGGTCAATATCTCAATCTACATCATCATCTTCGGCAAAATCATGGGCGGGAGACTCCCGGGTTCCTCCGACCTCTATGCTTACAGCATTTATGTGACCGTCGGACTCTTGCCCTGGGCTGCGCTGTCTTCCACTATTGCGCGATCTACAAGCGTTTTTCTGGACAAAAAACATCTCATATCTAAAATCAAAATCTCGCTCCCTTCGCTTCTCCTGTATATCAGCCTATCAGAAACCATCACCTTTCTAATCTCCATGCTTTTCCTCTTTGCCTTTCTCCTGTGGAATGACTTCACGTTCAACCAGAACTTTTTCTTGCTTCCCTTTGTCTACTATCTTCAGCAGTTGTTCGCATTTGGATTTGGGCTGATGACTGCCACGCTGACGGTATTTATCAGGGATATAAAAGAATTTGTGGGAGTGATCCTGCAGTTTTGGTTCTGGTTTACTCCAATCGTCTACGTTCCTGAAATACTGCCGGATGCTGTTAAGAAAATCATGGTATTCAACCCGGCCTATATTATCGTAGATGCTTATCATCGTATCTTCGTGTTTGGGGGAGATCCACCGTATAACTTACTTATCATATTGACCATAATTACCCATCTGATGATTTTTGTATCGTATATTTTATTTCGTACTTTAGAAAAGGATGTTAGAGACTTCTTATGATATCTTTCAGTTTTCTGTTGGTTTTGACAGTATTATTTATTTCTACCACGTATATTCTATGGCTCAAACTGGCCAGCCACAGCAAGATCTATCTGTTGATCACCTGCAGTGGGGTCTTTTTGTCCTTGATTTTCTGGCTCTTTCCCATGTTCAAACAGATGTAACAGGTTCGAATGATGAACATTTTGGTTAACGCCCTGCCTTTGATCGGGCTGCAGACTGGGATGGCCCGCTATGTACGGTGCCTTTATCGCCAGATCGCAGCATCTTCAAGGGTTTCTGTTTCCTACTTTGACGGTGTCCAGTGTCACCAGGACATGCCACCTCCGGCCGACCCGGCGATCTGGTCCAAAAATACGGCAAGACTGTGGTCGTTGCCCGACGGCCTGATTGTCGGGTTGAATGCCGTGCAGTGGCTCCGCTACGAGAGTACGCTGCGAAAGCGGACTCAGCAAAAGAGCTATGACGTTTATCATGAGACGACTTTTTTCCCGGCTGCCCTTGAAAGTGTTCCCGTGGTTTACACCCTGCACGACATCTCGCTCCTGAAGCACCGCGATAAACATCCTCGAGAACGCCTCTGGTTTTTCGATCTATTCTTCAAGAGGAGGTTGCGTTATGCTTCTCACATCCTGACGGTTTCCGAATATGTGAAAAGGGAGCTGATCGAAGAGCTGAGAGTTCCCGAACACGCGATCACTGCCGTGCATGAAGCGCCGGATCCGATTTTTGCTCGCAAACCTCCTGACGAGGTGGCCCGCACCCTCGAAAGTCATGGCTGGCCCAAGGAGTATATGTTGTTTGTGGGCACTCTGGAGCCGCGCAAGAATCTTTCATCGTTGATTCAGGCCCTTTCCATTGCGAAAACCAAGATTCCGCTGGTCTTGGTGGGTTGGCAGGGCTGGGGCCGTTCGGAATGGCGGCAGGAGATCAAAGCCCACGGTCTGGAGGAGCGGGTCATTCTTGCCGGATATGTGGATGAAGCTGCCTTGGTTTCTCTCTACAACGGTGCTTCTGTGTTCGTCTATCCCAGCCTCTATGAAGGCTTCGGGTTGCCGATTCTGGAAGCGATGGCCTGTGGGTGCCCGGTCATTTGCTCCAATGTATCCAGTCTTCCGGAGGTGGCGGGAGATGCCGCGCTGCTCATCGATCCGCAGCGGCCTGAAGAGCTCTCCCATGCGCTGGATAGAGTCTTTACCGATTCCGAAGTCAGGCGGCAGATGGTCACGCGAGGCCTGGAGCGAGCCAGAGAGTTCACCTGGCAGAAGACCGCTGCCAGGACCCTGGATGTGTTTGCAG
>JGI20214J51650_10002769_pt1 | contig 11012 bp, 12 predicted proteins | sample WetSurMetagenome_FD_51650 | JGI IMG/M metagenome (IMG submission 51650)
AAACGGTGGTTATGAATTCGTCTTGATGGGGACGTACGCTGTCGTAGGGAAAATATTCTGCGACCTGACTGGGCAGCTTAATCATGCCTTATCCCCGCAATTGTTCGATAAGCAATAGGCTTCACTGGGGTTGGCAAGCGTGGCCTTTAATGACTTTAAGATTGCTACTGCATATGTTTGAGTCACCATTTGCCTTCCCCCTCTGAAAACATTGCAGAAGTATGGTTGTCAAGCTATAAATACAATCGTGGCAAAAGGCGAAAATGACCTTAGAGGCGGAAGTTGCAATAGCAGAGATTGCTACCTACTGTGCGGTTTCTTTGCTGGCGTTGAAGTAGCTGAAAGTGAACAGCGCAACTAGTCCGATTCCAATGGTCAAATCTGGAATAGCGGACGTTAAGGGTCTTAACCCAGAGGCGATGGCTAATACGTTGTTTAGGGCTATGCCGAAGATGACGGGGAACGTTGTAAGGAGCAGGATGCCTTTTCTTTCGAGAGGTTTTCTGTCTGCCCAGATTAGCAGGAATGTCCAACCGAACATTAACGGGCTGGCTATGCCCAGTGCAAAGGTAAGTGCAGTATTTGGTGTGTAGGTTGTTAATCCATTGAATGATGCCCAGAAGTCTGGTATGAGGAATTGGATTGCTACTATTACGTCGACTATTGCGCCTGTCCAGTAGCTTATTCTTAGCAGGAGGATTTGGTGTTGCTTCTTCATTCACATCCCTCATAGTTAGCTTAGCCTAACTATTTAATAAATATTTAGCCTACACTAATCATCACACACTTTATTAGCGCCACAATCAAACATAACACCATGGAGCAAAAAGGAGCCAACCTCCGACAATCACTGAACATCATACACCAAACAATTAGCGTGGTCCTCGGGCTGCAGAAAGGAAGAAAAAGCGACTTATCCCCAATCGCCATCTCAATCCTATACAACTCCAATGCAAAAAAACTAAAAGTAACCGACATTTCCCTTCAATTCGATATAAAAAAGAGCACTGCCTCAGGCTACGTGGACAACTTAGAGGAAAAAGGGTATGTTAACCGTGTTAAAGATGCAAAAAACCGCCGAAACACCTACATTGTTCCGACCGACAAAGGAAAAAAATGGATACTTTCAAAGGAAAAAGTGCTGTCTGACTATATAAAAAAACATATGGCAAAGCTAACTGCAAGTGAGCAGAAAGAATTCGTTGATTTGCTAAACAAGTTTGTCAAAGAAAACTAAACAATGTTTTAAAAAATTGGTTTTTTTTGAATATTTGAAGGCGCAAGCTCAGGACTATACTTTTTTTGTTTTTCTCATTATTTGTTGTGCTATTTCCAAGTCTTTGGTCGTGTTGACGTTCAAGAGAACTTCGGTTTCCTCGGTGATTATTGCGCTTGTTTCAATCTTTCCGTCGCTTTGAATTCTGGAGCCGTTTATGATGTTGACTCCTGAAACCGCGTACCATATGCCCTTGTACACGTCGGTGGATGAGATGGAAAACCCCAAATCCTGCCGTGACTTGATGGGCACAAAAACGGCCAAGAAGTCTTTTCCATACACCTCAAACGCGCTGATTACTTTGTCGAGGAATGGTCCCGTTATTGCTGGAACATCCGAGGGCATTGTCAGTATGGGTCCTGCCAAATTTGCTTTTGAAACGGCTTGTTTTAAGTCATTATGGTAGCCTTTTGCTTCTGTGCGCAGAACCTTCCAACCCTTAGCTAAGCAGTGTTTCTCGGTTTCAGGCGTATTCGCACTGGTTATGACATAAAACTCGGAAACTTTTTTGGCGTCTAGGATTGCCTCTGCAACCCAATCAATCAGCGGCTTACCCAAAAACGGCAAAAGCGGCTTCTCAGTGGCCAACCCCATGCGGCTTCCTCTGCCGCCCGCCATAATCAGAGCAGGAACCATCATAGCATCACCATCAACACGGCCGCAAACAAAACCAATGTCACAGCCCTAGCAACCTCGTTTGTTGCCCCAATCATGTCGCCAGAAACTCCCCCGAAAACGCCATTCGAAACTTTCTCCATAATAAACGCCACTGGAATGCTGACTAAAACTATGCCAACGCCCACTAAGCCTAACAGGGGGTTACCTGTTAGCACGAAAAAGGGGTAGACAATCAAAACCGCAATCACGTAAGCAACTGCATTGAGTTTCTTTTTGGCTTTGGAAAGAAAAATTGAGCCCAATCCTTTGTGGCTGGGTTTTCCAACCCAAACAATTGTAACCATAGATAACTTGGCCGCGACTTCAGCGACAAATATTGCGCCGAAAGCAAACACTGGATTAACAAAAAATAGGCCTACAAAAGCTGCAAACTCCACAACTAACGCCAAAACAGCCCCCGAATAAGTTACCGTCCAAGCGTGAGCAACCATTTTTCTGTCATGCAGGTTCCGCAAACCGACAGCGTTACCTAAGTCGATTAAACCATCGAAGTGTTGGAGCCCAGTTAAAACAAGCAGAAACGCTACTGTCATCGCAGCAGGAAAAAGCTTCACCAAGAACCCTGTGGGCAAAGCAACAACTAGATTGACCAAGCCAAACAAAAATCCAACAATATAGCTTGAAGCCACAAAGTAAGCTGCTCCAAGTAAGCCGATAAAACCGCCAATCAATGGGAAAAGGTACATGTGTTCTGCCGTTGTGAAAATGAAATCTTCTTTTCCCCCCAATGGAATAATGGTGAGGAAAGATAACAAATCCCTAAAAGTTTTTATAGTTTTCACAGGCGACATATACCTACAACCTTACCAATAGGGAATATAGGCTTTGTCGTGAGTTGGATGGCTGAACTTAAGGGGCAGAAAATATTAGTAACTGGTGGAGCAGGCTTCATAGGCTTCCACTTGACCAAAAAACTCTCAGAACTAACTGATAATTTAACGATTTATGATAACTTGTCAAGCGGCAAAATGGAAAACGTTAAAGATATCCCAAAAGCCAAATTCATAAAAGGCGACATACTCGACCTAAAAACCCTCTGTAGCCAAGATAAAGCTGATTTAATCTATCATTTGGCGGCGCAGGTTGTAGTTGGTTACTCGATGGAGAACCCACTTGTCGATTTTGAAACAAACGCCAAAGGCACCCTCTGCGTTCTAGAAAAAGCACGCAAAGACGATGCTAAAGTGGTGTTTGCTTCCAGCGCAGCAGTCTACGGTAACCCAACCGTATTTCCAACCCCAGAAACATATGGTTTTCACCCGTTCTCATGCTATGGCTTATCCAAAGTGGTTGGCGAAGAATATTGCCAAATGTACCGTGAACAATACGGCTTAGACATCGTAATCACACGCTTCGCTAACGTCTATGGACTGCGATGCCATGGCGTAATCCACGACTTCCTGGATAAAATAGCTAAAGACCCAAACAAACTTGTAATCATCGGCACAGGCCTACAAACCCGAGATTTTGTGCATGTCTCTGACGTCGTGAACGCTTTGGTAACTGTTGGCTCTAAAGATTCCGTTAATGGGCAAGTATACAACTTAGGCATCGGCAAAACCACATCCATAATTGACCTAGCCAAGATGATACTTACAATCCTCAATCTACAAGGCAAAACCGTTGTAACAACCACGGGTGTTTCTTGGCAAGGCGACGTAACCAAAATCTGGTTCGACAACTCCAAAGCCAAAAAAGAATTAAATTGGAACCCAAAAGTAACATTAGAAGACAGCATACGAGAAGTCATCGCTGACAGGAAACTTTCCAAATGACCCCTGCCGCGCCGGCAAGAGGATTAATCGCTTTACTACGACTTCCCTACTGGCTAATGACAGGCGGCCTAGCACTTCTAACAGCATTCGCCATCATAAAAAACCCCCTAAGCCTCAGTGTACAAACAGCGTTGCTGATTTTCTTTTCCATGGCATTCATCACATCCGCGGGGTTTGCCATAAACGATTACTTCGACAGAGAAAGCGATGCAGTCATCAAACCTAAACGCCCCATACCCTCAGGTTCACTTTCACTCAAACAGGTGGTGGCAGTTTCAGGCGTCCTCTTCGCGGTGGGTTTGATTATGGCTTTCTTTATCAATTGGCTTAGTTTCACAATTATCGCTGTGGACTCACTTTTGCTTTTGGTTTATTCCTACATGGTGAAGCGTAAGTCAGGGTTCATCGCTAATATTTTAGTAGGCATTTTAACGGGCACTGCCTTCATGTATGGGCAAGCAACCGTAACTTCCCCTGCAACAATTAACTTAATTTCATTGAGTCTCTACCCAATCGCCTTCGGCACAATAGGCGGCAACGTATTGCGCGACATTCTTAGCGTAGATGGAGATTCAAAGGTTGGGTACCCAACACTACCGCAGAAAATCGGCAGTGTCAGCGCAGCCAAAGTCGGTGCCATTTTTTTCCTGTTGACGGGGTTGCTTGCACCTCTGCCGTACGTTTTAGGCAACTTTACAATCTATTACCTACCGCTTATTCTGCTGTGGAGCGTTCTCTTAATTTACTCCTCAATACGTCTAATAAAGTCAGGTTCAACAATACAGAATATACGCAAGTATGAACGCTTAGTAACCATGTCCATGATATTGCTACCCCTAGCACTCATCATAGAAGCAATCGTTGGAGGACTATAATATGAGCGAAACAAAAAGCATCTGTCCCGAATGCCAGAAAAAAATTGACGCGCAACTAAGGCAAGCCAACGGAAAAATCCAAATCACCAAACAATGCCCCGAACACGGTGAATTCAAAGCAACTCACTGGCAAAGCAAACCCATCTACGAACACATGCAAAAATACGACCAATTCCAATACCTCGGCGACCTCATCGCACCCAAAAACCCAGACGGATGCCCGTACAAATGCGAAACCTGCACCGAACACGCTTCAGGGACCGTCATAGGCGTAATCGACGTAACTAAACGCTGTAACTTCAAATGCGCGGTATGCTTCTCCACTTTTCCCCAGCAAGAAACCGATTATGAACCAACCAAAGAAGCGCTCATAAAAATGCTGGAGTTCGCAGCCAAAGCTAACCCTAAACCCCCAGCAATTCTATTCTCAGGCGGAGAACCTCTCGAGCGGGAAGACATGCCTGAAATCGTCGCCGCTGCTCACAGGCTAAAATTCATGACTATTTTGGCGACCAATGGGACACATTTGGTTGATACTCCGGGATTGGCAAAGAAGCTTAAAGATAGCGGCTTAAACATTGTTTATTTGTCGTTTGACAGCTTTCATGAAGAATTCAATAAGAAGGTTAGAGGCCGAGAACTTTTAGACATTAAACTAAAGGCTATTGAGGTTTGCCGCAAATACGACATGGAGATCATCCTCGTCAACACCCTCATGAAGAGCCTCAACGACAAAGAAGTCGGCGACATGATACGGTTTGCCGCCAAAAACACTGACATCGTCCGAGGCTTAATTTTTCAACCAATCGCCTTCACAGGCAGAGCCACCGAAAACCCTTTTCGAGAAAACTTTCGGGAATGGTCTTTTGCTGAGGATGTTGAAAGCCAAACTCAGGGCGAAATAAAATCGACTGATTTGTATCCGATGTCAGTTATGACTTCGCCAATAAAGATTATGCGTAAATTTATGCAAAAGCCTTGGCCGCTGTTCTCCTGTAGCCCACAATGTGGTATAGTCAACTGGGTTTATGTTTCGAAAAGCGGCAAAATGTTTCCAATTAACCGCTTCGTAAACTTTGACAGGTTCTTTAATAGCATTCGCAAAACCGCTGAGTCAGCGGAATCCAAAGGCAAAATGTCTCTGCTCTCATCGCTTTTCATGGCTTCGATGCTGTCGATGGACATGTTCTTAGTTACCAAAGAAGTTGGCATGCCTACCCTGATGAAATCAATCATGCGAATGCATCTCTCGCCATCATACCAGTCGCTGGGCAAAATCCGCAGAAGAATCTTCCTCTTAGGCTGCATGGCATTCATGGATTCCTACAACTTTGACGTTAACCGCGTTCGCAGATGCGTTGTACACTATATTACACCAGACCTGAAGATTATTCCGTTCTGCGCCTACAACAATGTCCACCGAGTAGCCATAGAAAAAGAATACGCTGAAAGACACAAGAAGACCTTTACCCAAAAATTAGATTTTGTTTCTCAAGAATAGTGCTCAAAGTGATCTCCCCTTCCGTACATAAAGAGGCAATTACTGAGAACTTTGTTTTTCCAATTTATTATTTGGCTGCTTCTGCCGTCATTTTTTTGAGGAATTCTTTGATGACTTCGGGTTGGCCGAACACCACTAATCGTCCATCCTTTTGCTGATTAACTGTGAGGTTTTGTTCTTTGGCGATTTGCTGTATTCGCTTAGCTGACAGATTGTTGATGGGTTCCACGCGTACCCATTTTTGGTCTCTGGGAACACCAGTAACGAATTTGTCTTCAGCCTTTTTTTCTTCGCAGACCTCAGCGTTGGCTTCTTCTAGACGCCTGAGCCACTTGTCAACAATCTCAGAGCCCAAGATTTTTTGGCCTTCAGTCACAAGATAAGCTTCAACGTTTGCGGTGTACTCTTCGGCTTTCTGGATGGCTTCTCCATAGCTATTCTCAACGCAAGAGAGTTTAATCATTGATTTGGCGGCTCTCAAATCCTCCATTATGTTCGGTGGAATGCTTAGGCCTTTCTTTTTTAACTCAATCATCATTTCTTCAAGGAGTTTCCATGTCGCAATGTTGTGACCCATAACTCGGTGCCTCTTGTATTGCTAGGGCTTTGCGCTATAAAGGGTTAATCTTGGCATTTTTGGTTTTGGAAAGAAATAAATCACTTAACCGGTTGTAGATAATTAGACAAGGTTTGTTTTGGTAATCGAAAAGATCACCGGTTCTTAGATGTTTACTATTTGTTGGCGACAAAAAATGAAAGCAAAAACAATCAAGTCTGAGGGCTTAGCCCATGTGCCTTCGGTGTGGAGCAAACACAATGGGGAAAACATAGAGGAGAGAAACGGCAAAATCAAATGTACCGTATGCGGATATCGAGTTTTAAAGAAGACGAACCGCCAGCAGTAAAGAGAGTTTCCGCAATATGATATAAGAATCTTGCATCAAAATTGTTTCTTTTTTAAGCCAATATAGCGCCTACCTCTTGTACGTTTTTGGTTTTTGTTAAGTAAAAAGTCTTAAATCTACAAGTCACAGAATAAAGTTATCCAGGTTTTTTCAGTGAGCACCCAAAAAGTTGATAACGTTTTAGAAAAGACTTACGTGATTGTTGTAAGAGTGGTTAATTTTCAAAGAAATAAACCAATCAAAAATGTTAACGTTAAAGTTTTCAGATTGGAAAAGACGCCAATAACACTCAAACAATGGGCTGAAAATCTCAAAAATGGAACCCCATTTAAAAGGTTGATACTCTCGATGAATACCGATAATAATGGTAACGTAACTGCTGAACTTGCAGAGGGCTTTTATGAAACAAAAGTCGAAAAATACGGTTTGAGTAAGGCTTGTGAATTAACGAAAAATGACAGAGTTCTCTTTATTGAACCGAAAAAGCATTGGTGGCAATAAGTCTTAAATCTGCATAGCGATGAAATAGACAAACAAGGTGTGAATGATTATGCCGATGGATTATGAGGTGTTTATACCAAACAATGAACACCTTGCACAGATTATCGCAGGAATTCTTGAGGAAAGAGGGTATAATGCGGGTTATCAACTCGGTTACCCAAATAATAAAATCTTCATAAAAGTTGACACTAAAGAAGAAGCAGACAGAATTTCAGTGATAATTAGAAGGTTCATGGAAAAATTCAGTTTAACTGAGAGGGGAATAACAACTTCCAAATTAAACACATTAACAAGTAAACTTAGTAGCTTAATACCAGAAAAACGAGAAAAACCTGCTGAGAACATAGAAAAGAAAAAAGAAAGCAACGGCTCTGGTAACTCCGAAATTTCAGAAAGCGAGATTCACCATAATGCCAAGCTTGAAGAATGGAGAAGCAAAATAGTCGAAAGGCTTAATCTCTTAAACACTCTAATGACAAATACTCCAAACGACCCCTCAAACGAAAAGAGAAAAATTGAAAGCGACACCTTAGGTTGGGTTCTTCAAACCATGCCGTGATTACCTACGTCTGTAAAGAAAAGGCTTCAAAAACGTTAAGCCGCTTTGACAAACCGTGACTATCCAACAAAAAAGGATTCTTAACTTTCGTCATTGGTTTGCCTGAGTGTTTTGGCTATCCGGTTGTTTTTTGCGCTGTCTTTGGGTTCAAAAAGTTCTCTAACAAGGTTAAACTGGCGTTGGTAAATATGGCAGTTCTTTGAGTGAAAAACGAGCTTCCCCGTTTCCAAACCAAGGTTGCCGCGCTCGTTTATTTCAGATACAAATGCCTCATTAAAAAGTTGCAGCCCCGCAATGTTAGCTGGCAAACCCGCGTAAGCATCCCAACTGCGGAAATAGCAGGTTAAATGCATTTTGTTGTCAAGAATTTCTGTATCAATTATACTCAAGCACGGAGGTTCATGTTTTTCCTTTGTTTTTGGATTAATCTTGTAGATGTCGTCGGGTAACCTAACAACCATCGTAACTTGCCTGTCACGCTGTTCTTTTAGGTAGTTTTTGATGGCTTCTTCAACTTGGTCAACGGGTTCACGGAGTCTGCTGCCGTAAGTGTAAGTTTCATCTTGTTTGCCTTCGCCACACCACAAGTACGTCAAAGCATACCATTGCACGTACTTCATATCGCATGGGGCTTTATCGCTAACAAGCGGGCGATTCTCAGGATGAGCAATCTCTATGGTTAAATTGAGTTTTTTTGTCTGGGTGACTTCAGAGCCATAACCTATTTGGAAAGCGTCCCCTTCGGTCCAAATTGCATTTAATGCTTTGAAATAAGCGTCTGGACAATCGAACGCTGAAACCTTTACGTGCTTCATATCGGAAGTCTCCAAGACACCGAATAATGTTCAGCCATTTGGCATAATAACTTTACCACTTAAAAGGGCTTTATAACATTTAATGCCCGACTAAAAACGTCAATACAGACCTTACCTCTCAGTGCTCTAAAGGCATTAAACAAAACTTGAAATCAGAAAGGTAAGACAAACTTGATTTAAATAATTAAATGAAAGAAAAGAAAGTTTGGGTTGTTTAGTAGGGCATTCCGCCCATACCACCCATTCCACCCATGCCTCCCATACCACCCATTCCGCCTGGAGGCATTGGGGGCATTTTGCCGCCGCCTTTGATGCTGATTAAGTCGTCGATTTTCAGTATCATATTTGTGGCTTCGGTAGCTGATTTTATGACTTGCTGCTTCACGCGGAGTGGTTCAATAACCATTTTGTCGCACATGTTAACGATTTTGCCTGTGGATACGTCGATACCGAAGGTTTGGCTGTTTGGTTTCTCGTGCTGTGCTCTTAGTGCTACCATGATGTCGATGGGGTCTAAGCCTGCGTTCTCTGCTAGTGTGAGTGGGATTTCTTCGACCGCGTCTGCGAAAGCTTCAACTGCGAGCTGTTCTCGTCCGCCGACTTTCACTGCGAAAGCGCGCAGGTTTTTGGCTAATTCTGCTTCGGGTGCACCGCCGCCTGCAACGATTTTGCCGTCTTCAATTGCATTGCGTACTACGCATAAGCCATCGTGTAGTGAGCGTTCTGCTTCGTCGATTACGTGGTTTGATGCGCCTCGGATAACGATGGTTACTGCTTTGGGGTTCTTGCATTCGCGTATGTAGATTAGTTTGTCATCGCCGATTTTGAGTTCTTCGACGCGTTTTGCTTTGCCTAAGGCGTCAGCCGCTAAGTCTTTTATGCTTGCAACTATGCTACCGCCTGTGGCTCTAGATAGTTTTTCCATGTCGCTACTGCTTACACTTTTAACTGCTAAAACGCCTGCTTTGCCCAAGAAGTGCAGTGCCATGTCGTCGATGCCTTTCTCGCAGAAGATAACGTTTGCACCTGACTTGGTAACAGAGTTAACCATGTCTTTTAGCATGCGTTCTTCTTCGTCAAGGAACATCTTCATTTGATCGGGGCTTTCAATGTTAATTTTAGCGTCGAACTCTGTTTTCTCAATTTCCAATTTAGCGTTTAAGAGGGCGATTTTTGCGCCGTCGATGAGTTTTGGCATCTGTGAACTTGCAACTTCCTTGTCTAAGACCATGCCTTTAACGAGTTCTGTTTCATCGAGGCTTTGGCCGTGTTTTTTTACGACTTTAATCAAGTCAATGTCTGCAACGTATTTTTTGTCAACTTTTTCGGAGACTTGTTTTACGGCTTCAACGATTATTTTTGCGAAGTGGTCTTCTGCAACGTTGATGCTTTTGCTGGAGATGGATGTAATTGCTACTTCTCGCAGGGTTTTTTCATCTTCGAATGCGATAGGAATGGCTATTTTGTCTAAAATTTTCAGGGCTTCTTCACTTGCTTTCTTATAACCCTCGATTATGACTGTGGGGTGTATGTTTTTATCAAGTAAGCTTTCAGCTTTTGCGAGTAATTCACCTGCTAAAATGACCGCGGTTGTTGTTCCGTCGCCAACTTCGTTGTCTTGTGCTTTTGCTACTTCGACGAGCATTTTTGCTGCTGGATGCTGAACGTCGAGTTCCTTCATTATGGTTGCACCGTCATTGGTTATTGCAACGTCTCCCATGCTGCTGACGAGCATTTTATCCATGCCGCATGGACCGAGCGTTGATTTTACTGCTTCAGCCACTATTTTTGCAGCCATGATGTTGTTTTTTTGTGCTTCGCGGCCACTTGATCGGCCCGTGCCTTCTTTTAATACAAGAATTGGAATGTTTCCTCCACCTTGAGACATATTTTTCACCAAATATTTCCTTTTTGAGTTATTAGATTCTAAACGGAACAATCAAACCTTTAAATATAAATTTTTCCCAGAGCTTAAGCTATAACTCGGCTGAGTAACTTCAGCAAAAATTGAAAAACAAGTTTAGCTTTGCGTCTCGCTTACTTTTTCGCCTTTAAGCTTGTGGGATTCAGCTAATTCCTTGACTTTAGCTACCACCACTGAAACATTACCTTCGATGAAGCCAAAGG
>JGI20214J51650_10002770_pt1 | contig 11010 bp, 10 predicted proteins | sample WetSurMetagenome_FD_51650 | JGI IMG/M metagenome (IMG submission 51650)
AGGCTCAGGACGCACCCGGCCAGCCGGGTAGCTACCGGGCAGGGATCCGGGTTGTTCTCCAGACCATAGAGCGGCTGGCGGTGAATGGGGATGGGGTAGTGAATGGCAGACCCGATCCCTTTTGCCTTGAGATAATCCATAAATTCAGCCCGGCTGAGGGGGAAATCCTCGGTCAGTTTGAGCACATACTGGTGATAGACATGACTTACATCTGAAGAGTGGGCGGGGGTTACCAGGCCCTTCACGGAAAGGTGAGTGTCAAAATACTCCGCATTTTTCCGGCGGCGGATATTGAACTTCTCCAGTTTTTTCAGCTGAACGATGCCAAGGGCGGCCCCGATATCGGTCATCCGGTAGTTGTACCCGAGACGGGTATGGAGGTACTTTTCGCTCTGGCCGTGATTGATGATCAGGCGGAGACGCTCGTTATACGCCTTCTCGCTGGTCGTTACCATCCCGCCTTCCCCGGTGATCATGTTCTTCGTTGCATAGAACGAGAAACACCCGAAGTGCCCGAGACCGCCGACCTTTTCACCGTGGTACAATGCGCCGTGGGCCTGGGCTGCATCCTCGATGAGTTTCAGGTTATGTCCTTCGCAGATCTGCTGCACGGCACGCACGTCGAACGGCTGGCCGAAGAGGTGGACCCCGATAACCGCCTTGGTTTTGGGCGTGACCCGCTCCTCTANCTGATGAGGGTTGATGTTGAAGGTGCGGTCATCCACATCGGCAAAGACAGGTTTTGCACCGCACATCGAGACCGCTGAAGCCGTGGCCACGAAGGAGAACGTCGGGACGATCACTTCGTCCCCCGGGCCAATGTCGGCAGCGAGGAGGGCAGCATGGATTGCCGCGGTCCCGTTGTTGATGGCAACTGCATGGGTTGTCCCGCAGTAATCTGCGAATTTTTTCTCGAACTCCACTACCCGCTCACCGGATGCAATCATACCTGACTGGAGAACAGCCGTTACTGCCGAAATTTCTTCCTGACCGATAGCCGGTCGTGCAACTGGAATGGTGTCCACGTTTTTCCCCCTGAATGTAGTACTGTCCGTAAATGTTACTTATTGATCCGATAATATTATTCCTACTCACCTTTAATACCGCAGTCCCGGCCCTGAAGAGAGCAATCAGGCCAGAAAAAAGATAGCTAAAAGAGGAGACNNAATCCAATAGTAACGTACAGACAAACCGGGAGGGGACTAAGAGACGAAGCATATAATATCGATCGGGGATTTTGACCGGACAGAGATCGATCGCCTGCTGGATCATGCAGGCCAGATTGACAATAAAAACTACCATGAAAATGCTCTCCAAGGAAAGATCCTCGCGGTCCTCTTCTTCGAACCCAGCACCAGGACCCGGATGTCCTTTGAATCGGCAATGGCCCGGCTTGGAGGTACTTCCCTTTCCGTAGGCAGCGTCGAAGCGTGTTCCATAGCCAAGGGTGAGACTCTCGCCGACACGATCCGTGTTGTGAGCGGGTACGCCGATGCGATCGTGATCCGCCACCCCAAGGAAGGAGCTGCCCGCCTTGCGGCAGAGTTCGCGACAGTTCCGGTCATCAATGCCGGTGACGGGGCAGGCCAGCACCCGTCCCAGACCCTGCTTGATCTCTATACCATCCGCCAGTCGATGCCCATAGACGGGATCGACATCGCCCTCATCGGCGACCTGCGGTACGGCCGGACTGCCCATTCCCTTGCGTTCGCCCTCTCCCTGTACAATGCACGATTGCACACTATCTCGCCAAAAGGACTCGAACTCCCGGTAACCCTCGCAACAGAACTCGCCGAGCGGGGAATGGAGATCATCGAGCACGATGACATCAGTGATGTGATCAGTGATGTTGATGTCCTGTATATGACCAGGATCCAGCGTGAACGGTTCCCCGACTCTGCATCCTATTTCAACGTAGCCTCGAACTACCGGATAACCCCGGAACTTCTCACCCGGGCAAAGAAGCACCTGATCGTACTGCACCCCCTGCCCCGGGTTGACGAGATCGATCCACGGGTTGATGATTCGCCCCATGCCCGGTATTTCGAGCAGTCACGGAACGGCGTCCCGGTACGAATGGCGATGCTCATGCAGGTGCTCCAGTGACGAATACGGAATCGGCAGAGAACGAGGGGCTGCTCGTCCGGCGGATCAGGAACGGGACCGTGATCGATCATATCGATGGCGGCGAAGCTCTTAATGTCGTGAAGATCCTCGGGATCACCGGTACGACGCAGGAAGCCCTCTCGATAGCCACCAATGTTCCGAGCAGGGATATGGGGCGCAAGGATATCGTCAAGCTCACTAACCGCGAGCTCTCGAAAGAGGAGGTCGACCGGATTGCGCTCATATCCCCCCGGGCAACCATCAATATTATCAGGAATTTCAAGGTCTGCGAGAAGAAAGGTGTCGAGATCCCTGAACTGATCGAGGGGCTTGTCCGGTGCCCGAATCCGGGGTGTATTTCAAACACCAGTGAACCGATCCGGAGTAAATTCCGTGTAACGCCCAAGGGGCTGCACTGCTCGTACTGCGACTGGGTCATCGCAAGAGATATCACGAGCCACATCATCTGAAAAGGGCTCTTTTTTTGGTCTGTCTTTTTTTCCCCCGCTCTTTTCACTATCCATTCACAAAAGATCAGTTCTCATACCCTCTGTTTTACCGGAGGGGCAGATCCGCTGCCATCATAATGATATTAAACGCATCAGACTCAATAACTGACGTGATCACTATGACACAAAGTTCGTACAGAATTCCCGTCGTAACAATGTTCCTGCTCCTTGCCCTGGCAATACCCGGGGCCCTCGGGGCGGGTAGTTCACCGTCGGGATATATTGTTGTCGGCATCGCACCCTCGGCGCAGTTCGATGCCCATTACGCGTTCTCGACGATTCCGACAAGGGTGTCTTTTGTGGACACTTCGCTGGGTTCAGCCCCGCTGACCTACCAGTGGGACTTCGGCGATGGTTCCACCTCCTCCGAACAGAACCCCGGCCACAATTACATCCAGCGGGGCACCTACACGGTCTCGCTGACGGTTAAAAATGCCTATGGTTCCAGTACCGCTGTCAAGAAGGATTTCATCTCGATCGGGATGAGCCCCCGGGCTGACTTTTCAGCATCCCCGGTAAGCGGAAGTCTTCCTCTTGTCGTGACGTTTGCCGACCAGTCCCAGGGACAGGTAGCAACATGGAAGTGGGATTTTGGTGACGGACAGAGTTCCTCTGAACAGAACCCGGTCCATACCTACTGGACAAGCGGCGTGTACAATGTCATCCTGACCGTGACCAATGACTACGGATCCTCCGATACGACCAAAACCCGGTACATCAGCGTGGTCGGCCCCCTGACTTCGAAGTTCACCGAACTTCCGGCATCGGGTCCTGCCCCCCTCAGGGTAGCGTTCACGGATGCCTCGGCAGGGAATCCGACGGCGTGGTTCTGGGATTTCGGCGACGGTGGCAATTCGTCGGCCCGGAATCCGACCCATATCTTCACCGCTCCCGGGTCCTACGATGTCACGCTCACGGTAACCCGCGAGGGCGACACGGACACGTCAAAGCAGGTGGTCAATGCCGGCAGCGTGCCGAATGCTGATTTCAGTGGCACACCGCTGTCGCTCAATATCGGGGAGTCGGTCAGGTTTACCGATAAAACGACGAACGCCCCGACAGCATGGTCATGGGACTTCGGGGACACAGCTACCTCGTCGGACCAGAACCCGGGCCATACCTACATGGCAAAGGGAATCTACACGGTGAGCCTCACGGCAAAGAATGCCAACGGTGTGGACACAGAGGTCAAGACATCCTATGTCAATGTCGGTGTAGCACCCAAGGCAGAGTTCAGGCCGGTCATCATCCCGTACCAGAGGACCCAGGTTCCGATGCAGGTCGCATTCATCGACCAGACCACCGGAAACCCGACCTCGTGGCAATGGGACTTCGGCGACGGCCAGACATCCGGGGAACAGAACCCGAAGCACCTGTACCAGAAAGAGGGGGTCTACACGGTCAGCCTCACCGCACAGAACAATTTCGGCAGGGATACCCGGGTCAGGACGGACCTCATAACCGTAGCGCGAGGCCCGGCAGTTGACTTTTCGGCGGACCGGACAATCATCGGTGTCGGGGGAAGAGTCACCTTTACCGATCTCTCGCTCAATGCTCCGACCAACTGGGTGTGGGACTTCGGTGACGGCAGTACGGGCACCGGACCCAAGCCGGATCACGTGTATCGCAGTACCGGGGTCTACGATGTGACCCTGATTGCGTCCAACCCGGATCAGTCCAACAGCCTGACCAAGAACCAGTATATCACGGTACTGAACATCCCCCATGCAGAATTTGTGGCTGACAAAACCCGTGGCAGTGCTCCGCTGGCCGTTCATTTCATCGACCAGTCCCAGGGAGTCCCGACGTCCTGGAAATGGGATTTCGGTGACGGTGAGACCACCATTGAAAAGAACCCGGTCCACACCTACTCAACCCTGGGAACCTTTACGGTATCCCTGACCGTATCCAATGTCAACGGGCAGGATTCCATAACGAAGACAAACTACGTTGTGACTACCCTTGCACCAGTAGCGGAATTCAAGGCTGACCGGCAGGTGGGCAAGGCGCCCTTTATCGTCCAGTTCACCGACCTGTCGAAAGGCAACCCGACGTCATGGACATGGGAATTCGGGGACGGGACCGGTTCTTCCGACCAGAACCCCCGCCATATCTATCTCAATGAAGGGGCTTACGATGTCAGGCTCACCGTATCAAACCAGTACGGGAGCGATTCGGTCTTCAAGACCGGCGCCCAGGCACCGGCACCCACCGTCACCGTACCGGTCGAAGTGGTGACTACCCCGGCACAAGCGGATATCACACCGACGTTAACAACTCTTCCGGTACCGACCCAGTCCCCGCTGTCACCGTTTATGACGGTGCTTGCGGCAGGGATCGGTCTTGTTGCTCTCGCTGTCGCATCCCGGAAATAATCTTTTTTTTCAAAGTAACGTATTCTTTCAGCCTTAATTTTTCCCGGAACCTATTCAGAACTGCCTGGCTTGGCAGCCTTCCGCCACCCCGACCGGCCAGGACCGGGCCGGGATCGACCCACATACAGGTTTGATCCTGGGGAAAAGAATCCCGAGCAGATTTTTTGGCTCTGTTGAAACGTTCATGAACCGATTCGGTTCACTCCCGAACCGATGAAAATTGTAAAAATGAAGTGAAAGGATCACCCGCCTCATTGCGCATGCTGCCTCCCCCTTTGGTGGGAGAGGAGTACCCCTCATATTTGCCATATCGGGCTGACCGGATCACAATGAACTAAGGATTTCAGCCAAGCCAAAATTTCTTCCGGATCAACCGTCGAAAAAAAGGCTGGGACACTATTTACCGGTCGGTTTCGCGGATTTCGGGGGCGGGGTTCGGACTGGATCCTCAACGAGCCAGGTAATTTTTTAGTGAAGCATATGCCCGTGCACATCGATTTCGCCGCGGTAAATACGGGTACTGGATATCCAGCGCCCGTCCTCGGCCAGGACGCAGCTGATCTGGTGGATGTCCACTTTATTTCTCCCGTTATTCCGCCTAAGTTTGTTGATCTCGACGGCGACCGGGAGTGTCTCCTCCGAGACGATGATCGCATCAAAATCCGCATCGAGGGCTGAACCGAAACGGTCATTGAGGGGCTCGATCGTCCAGCGGGGGGAGTTTTTTCTTTCAAGAAGATAATTTTCGAGGTCCTGGCGCCGTTCAGCAAAAGGGCGTACCGGGTGGGTTTTACGGCTGACAAAGGAATCCGTGGTGAGGCCGAGGATCACGTACCCGTCCGATCCAGCGATCTCGAAGGAGCGATCCAGCAGGCGCTTGTGGCCGTCGTGAAGAGGATCAAAAGTTCCCCCTACCATAACCTTCATGCTCTTTGATTCTTAAGTTCCTATGGTATTATGCATATGGATGCAAAGGTCCCGGGTAAGCCGCTCTTCGTGGCCGGAAACGCCACCGTCATTGGCGATATAACGATAGGAGAGCAGGTCGGGATCTGGTTTGGCGCAGTCCTGAGGGCGGACAAGGACCGGATCAGTATCGGCGACCGCTCCAATATCCAGGACAACTGCGTTGTGCATACCAGCAGGGGGTTCCCGGTAACCCTGGGAAAGGATGTTTCGGTCGGGCACGGGGCGATCCTCCACGGGTGTACCATTGCTGACCAGGTACTGATCGGGATGGGAGCGATCGTCCTCAACGGTGCACGGATTGGGAAAGGTTCGCTCATCGGTGCAGGTGCCGTGATACGGGAAGGCATGGATGTCCCGGAGGGCTCCGTTGTCGTCGGAGTCCCGGGGAAGATCATCAAACAGACCGACGCAGCGCAGCAGCAGCAGATCCTCTCGAATGCTGCATCCTACGTGGAACTCGCAAAGGAGTATGCCCTCCATGGGTAACGTTGTTGTCGTCGGGGCGGGCGTTGCGGGCATCCAGGCAGCGCTCGATATCGCAGGTCATGGGATCCATGTCCACCTCGTCGAACGGGAACCCTCAATCGGCGGCCACATGGCCCAGCTGGACAAGACGTTTCCCACCAACGACTGTTCGATGTGTATCCTGTCACCGAAAATGGTCGATGTGGCCCGGCATCCAGGTATCAGCATCCATACCTGCAGTGAGGTTGAGAAGATCGAAGGGGAAGCCGGTCATTTCAGGGTTACCATAAAAAAACACCCCCGTTATATCGATGAAACGAGCTGCACGGGGTGTGGGGACTGTATAGCGATCTGCCCGGTCGAGGTCTATAACCGGTTCGATGCCGGTATCGGGGTGAGGAAGGCAATCTACAAACCACACGCCCAGGCGGTGCCCGATATCGTGGTCAAGGACCCGGACCACTGCATCGAATGCGGGCTCTGTTATGATGTCTGCGGGCCGGGATCCGTCCGGCGGGAAGACACGGTGCAGGAGATCGTCCTTGACGCAGCAAGCATTGTGCTCACGACGGGGTATTCGGTCTTTGATGCCCGGGGGAAGTCACAGTTCGGCTATCTGACCCTGCCGGATGTTATAACAAGCCTCGAGCTGGAGCGGATGATCAATGCGAGCGGTCCAACCGGCGGGAAGGTACTGCGGATGAGTACCGGTGCACAACCGTCAAGCATAATCTTCATCCAGTGCGTGGGATCGCGGGACATGAGCATCAACCGCCCCTACTGCTCGTGCGTCTGCTGCATGCAGGCCATCAAGAACGCGATCCTGATCAAGGAGAAGAACCCTTCCATCGAGGTAACCCTCTGCTACATGGACATCCGCTCGTATGGAAAGGGGTACGAGGAATACTACGAGCGGGCCAAAGGCCTGGGGATTCACTTTGTCCGGGGAATGCCTTCGGATATTCTTGCCGATAAAAAAGGCCTGATCCTTCAGCTCGAGAATTCCGAGACTTCCGAAGTACAGATCCTTCACCCGGAGCTTGTCGTCCTGTCTGTAGGGATGGGACCAGCTGCCGGTGTGGAAGACCTTGCCCGGCGGTGCGGCATTGCGCTCGAAGAGACCGGGTTTGTCAAGCCGGTCCATGATGCCGTTGACACGGTTGCTTCCCTCCGCCCCGGGATCTATGTTGCGGGTACGGCCGCAGCACCCAAAGACATTCCGGATAGTGTTGCATCAGGAGGAGCTGCTGCAATGCGGGCGTACCGGGATGCAGTACGGTCTGGATCCTCACCTGAAGATGTCCCTCTGAACCCTCAACCCGGCACAGCAGAATCCCCGGGGAAACGCCGGGACGTACTCAGGGTGCGATCCACGTGAACACTTCACCCACACTCTGGTGGGACACGGACAGGCAGAGCATCCGCTACATCGCCCAAACCCTTCTTCCCGGGGAGTACAGGATTGCGGAGTGTCGCGCTGTCAGGTGTCTTGCCAGAGCCATACACCGGCTTGATATCCGGGGGGCTCCTGCCCTCGGCGTTGCAGGCGGATTCGGCGTTGCCCTGGCCGCAGCCACGTGCCGGAAGAAGTCCCTTCAGCNGTTTATAGATGAAGTCTCGCGGGACGGGGAACTCCTCAGGTCAACACGGCCGACGGCGGTCAATCTCGGCTGGGGCATCGATCGCGTACTCGGNGCGATGGAAGGAGCACCTGATGGTGCAACTGCCCGGGAGCGGGCTCTGAGGGAAGCGGATAGGATCTTCCGGGAGGATACGGCATGCTGTCATGCGATCGGAAGACACGGCGCTGCCCTGCTCCCCGATTCCTGCACGGTGCTTACCCACTGCAATGCCGGTTCGCTCGCCTGCTCATCCTGGGGAACTGCCCTCGGGGTCATCCGATCTGCAGCGGAGGCCGGAAAACACGTCAGGGTCATCGCCTGCGAGACACGCCCGCTCCTTCAGGGAGCACGTCTCACGGCATGGGAGTTATCGCGGGACGGGATCCCTGTTACGGTCATTACAGATTCCATGGCCGCCCATGTTATGCGGACCTCAACGATCGATGCGGTTATCGTAGGAGCAGACCGGATAACCGGGGACGCCGTCTTCAACAAGATTGGGACCTACATGCATGCGGTCTGCGCCCGGCACCACGCGATCCCATTATACGTTGCCGCTCCGCTCTCGACCTTCGATGCCACGCGGCTGGAAAAGGACGTGACCATCGAGGAACGGGGAAGGGATGAAGTGGCGAGAATAGGGAACCGGACCTTTGTACCCGACGGGGCGGCGGTGCTGAACCCGGCATTTGATGCCACGCCAATGGACCTTGTCACCGCGGTGATAACCGAGAACGGGGTAATCCGGCCTCCCTTCGATATCAGCACTGTTACCGCCAAGAAGAACTAAATAATCCTGCACCCCACAAGCGAGAAGAGAATGGACCTGGATTTCCTGACCTGGACTCACCTGATGTATGCCATCGGCGAGCTGACGCTGGTTGTCATTCTCGGAGCCCTGCTCACCGCGTTTGTCCTGGTCATCATTTCCCTGTACTCCATCAGGAAGAAGAGGCTCTATTTTCCCAAGCTGCTGAGGTCCGGGCTCGTCTTCCTCGAAGGCCTGATGAAAGCAATGTTCCGCTTCTTCGGGCTCGAAGACAAGGAGCTCTACACGTTTCTGATCAAGCTCTTCAACTCGATGAATACCGCTGAGTTTGCCCGGACTCCCGTCACCGAACGGGCGATCTTCATGCCCCAGTGCCTGCGGTCGTCCAAATGCCCGGCAGTCCTGACACCCGAAGGGCTGAAGTGCAGGAGTTGCGGCCAGTGCGAAGTGGGAGAGGCACGCCTGCTGCTTGAAAAGATGGGGTACAGGGTTTTCATTGTCCCCGGCTCATCCTTCATCAAGCGGATGGTGAAGAAGTACCGCCCGAAGGCGATTGTCGGGGTAGGCTGCCTTGCAGAAGTAAAGGAAGGAATCGACATGGCCGACAAGCTCGGCCTTGTAGTCATGGGGATCGTTACCCTGAAAGAGGGGTGTGTCGAGACGATTGCCAACTGGCCGGAAATCTATGAAATAGCAATCCTCGGGATTGACCCGGCATTAATTCCCGAGGACCTTCATGCTCTTACCGATTAATTTCCCACTCTTGATCTTACCGTGGACAATAATTTCATCCTGGCTTGTCACGTCCCCCACGGTAACCCCGGGCCGCAGGATGACTCTCCCCCCCGCCTCGACTGAATGGACAACGGCATGATCCAGGATGGTGACATCGCCATGGGCGATGAGAGGCCCCTTGATCTTTGACTGGCTGCCGATAACCGCATTCCAGCAGTGAACATCGAGCGCAACGCCCGAGCGGGGTCCGAGTTCAAGGGTTCCGGTAACGGTCAGTCTTCCCCAGAAATGCGTATGGGCAGGGACGATAAAATCGCCGTCGATCTTTACGTTTCCCTCGAAATACGTCCCCTTTTGCGCAAAAAAAGTATTCCCTTTCTGGATGACCGTTGGCATATGTCCTCAAGGTACCTGTGGCAGGATCAGGGCATAAACCTGTTGCTCTGCTGTGTTCCAACCCGGTTCTACACCCGTGTCAAAAAGATGGCTGACAGGGTAAAAACAAGCAGTGATGCGAAAAAACCGATCTTCAGGAGCGTTGCTGCTCCGGAGTTACGGATGCCGGCAGGAGAATCGCGGGAGATTGCCCGGCCTGCTGCGACAAGAATAACAATGTCAACGGGGATGATACCGGCAATGTAGAATATCCCCCACCAGAAATACGGGAAAAGACTTGCAATCACGGCCAGCACTGCAAAAATAAAAGCGAGAGACGCGGTCTTTTTAACACCGATAAGGATCGGCAGGGTTGAGGCCCCGCCGGCTGCATCCCCTTCTACGTCCTCCGCATCCTTGACCAGTTCCCGGGAAAGCATGGCGAAAAACGTGATCAACGCAACAGGCAGGACGTGGATCAGGCCCTCGGTGCCATTCAGGGCTCCGCCGAAGAGAAACATACTGGCTGCAAGGTACGAGACCGTAACATTGCCGAAAAACGGTGTAGTTTTCAGGTTCGCCGCGTACGCTACCAGAAGAAGGCTGTTGAAGATGGCGATTGCAATACAGAGCTGGTTGGTAAACAGGCTTACGAGAATACCGCCAAGGAACAGCATGACGGAAAAACCACGGGCCGCCATTCTGGTGACCTTCCCGGACGGGATCGGGCGCTCAGGACGGTTGATGGCATCGATGGAAGCATCAAAATAATCATTGATCACATTTCCCGCCGCCGTGATCAGCGAAACAATAACGAACAGGTACAGGGCTTCGGGAATTACGGTACCGGTAGCTATCAGGTAAGCAATAACTGCAGCAATACCGGCAACGAGAGCGTTTGTCGGGCGGGTTATCGTGACAAAACCTGCGAGACTCATGGATATCAGGCTACCAATGCTCTTTTCATAAACGTTGGGAAAAATATTACGGGCGAGGGGGGATTTGAACCCCCGGCATTCAGCTTAGGAGGCTGACGCTATGTCCGGGCTAAGCCACTCGCCCTGCCCATATCCATTGTGGAGGAA